>Ga0187851_10000222_pt1 | contig 59491 bp, 51 predicted proteins | sample June2016WEW_6_10_FD_132997 | JGI IMG/M metagenome (GOLD analysis project Ga0187851, IMG submission 132997) | Peatland microbial communities from SPRUCE experiment site at the Marcell Experimental Forest, Minnesota, USA - June2016WEW_6_10 | ecosystem: Environmental > Terrestrial > Soil >... | reverse complement strand
TGGTCCAGACGAACGACAATTTTGGCAAACCACTTAGCATTACCGATGCGTTGAACCGGACCACTACCTATGCTTACGACAGCAGCGAGAATCTGACCAGCCAAACGGACGCGTTGGGCAATACCACCTCCTACACATACGACGCCAATGGGAACCGGACGTCGATAAAAGATCCGCTGGGGAACACCAGCACGGCACAGTACAACCAGTACTCGGAATTAACGACGGCATCGGATGCGCTACAACCACCCAATACCACAAACTACTTCTACGATGCCAATTTCAACCTCAACAAGGTGACCGACTCGATTGGTCAACTCTACGCGGCAACTTATGACTCGCTGGGCAACGCGGTCACGCAGACCGACGCAAACGGAAATACCACGCAGCTTACTTATGACGCGCAAGGCGATCTTCTCAAATCAGTTGATCCCTTGAATGAAGTTACAACCATGACCTACGACAACATGGACCGGGTTCTCACCAAAACGGACCCGCGGCAAAATCAGACCGTCTACGTCTACAACGCGCTGGGGAACTTGACTGACACGGCCGACCCGCTCGGACATGTCGTTCGCTCAACCTACGATCTCAATGGCAACAAGCTCTCCGACACCGATCCGCTGGGTCAAATTACCTCGTATGCCTATGACAATTTGAACCGCCTCATCAAAGTCACCTATCCCGACCAGAGCACGAAGCAGTACACCTATGATTTCCGCAACAACAAGACCAGCGAGATCGATCAGTTGGGCCGCACTAGCCTGTACCAGTACGACCTCGCCGGGGAACTGCAGACGGTTACCTACGCCAGCGGCACAGCAGATGCAGGGATGGTGCAGTACGCCTACTACGCCAACGGCCTGAAGAAGACGGTTACCGACGAAGTCGGCAACGTAACTACGTACAACTACGACGCTGCGAGCCGCCTGACCAGCGTACAGGATGCGCTAAAAGAGATCACAAAGTACGGTTATGACGCCGACAGCCGGCGCACGAGCATGACCGATGCCAGGCAGAATACGACCACTTACACTCCCGATGCGCGCAGCCGCCTGCAGAAGGTGACTTATCAGGACACCACGACCGATCAGTACACTTACGACGGCGTGGGAAATCGGAAGAGTCACACCGACCAGGCAAACAACGTCACGCAGTGGGGCTACGACCTTGTCAACCGGTTGACCTCAGTCACCGACGCCAACTCGCCCGCGGGCATCACGAAGTATGCTTACGATGCGGCGGGGAATCTCATCACCATCGCCGACGCCAACAATCACGCCACGACCTTCCAGTATGACGGCGCGAATCGCAAGATTCTGCGCGCCCTCCCGCTCAACCAGCAGGAGGAATACTTCTACGACGCCGACAATAACCTCACCTCGAAGACCGATTTCAACATCAAGACCACAACTTATACGTACGACACGCTGCACCGGCTGCTTACCAAGGTTCCGGATTCGTCCTTGAGCGAGCCTACGATCACCTTCACTTACTACCCGACCGGAACACGCCAAAGCATGGTCGATGCCACCGGGACCACGAACTACACTTATGACAACCGGAACCGCCTCAAAATCAAGGCGACTCCCGAGGGCACTCTGAACTATACTTACGATGCCCACGGCAATGTCTTGACCATTGCATCGTCCAACGCGAATGGCGCTTCGGTGACGTACACTCCCGACGCGCTGAACCGGCTCTCCACGGTCACGGACAACCGACTGGCGGCGCAGGGAGTGACTTCGCCGGTTACGACCTATGGTTATGATCCGGCCGGAAACATGTCGGGCTACTCCTACTCGGCCAACGGGCTGCAGTCTACTTACAACTACGACACCCTCAACCGGCTGAGCCTGGTGAGTTGGGCCAAGGGAGCCACTTCGCTCGCGATCTTTACCTACACGCCGTTCCCTGCCGGCAACGTTAAGACCGTGGCCGAACTGAGCGGACGCAATGTTACTTATGGTTACGACAACGATTACCACCTGCAGTCGGAGACGATTGCCAGCGATCCGGGAGGGAACAACGGGGCAGAGACTTACAGCTACGATGCGGTCGGTAATCGCAAAACGATCAATTCGACCATCCCGTCGCTGGCCGGCGCGAACAGTTACAGCTACGATGCGAACGACCGCCTCAGCACCGACACCTACGACAACGACGGCAACACCATTTTGTCGCTCGGGATAGCGGACACCTACGATTTCGAAAATCACATGCTCACGCATGGAGCCGTGACCATGGTCTACGACGGCGACGGCATTCGGGTGAGCGAGACCGCAGCCGGCGTGACGACGAAATATTTAGTGGATACTCTGAATCCGACCGGCTATTCGCAGGTCATGGATGAAGTGATTAGCGGAGCGGTGACCAAGACCTACACGTACGGCCTGCGACTAATCAGCGAGAATCAGCTTTCCGGCAGCACGTGGACGCCCAGCTTTTACGGCTACGACGGGCATGGGAATGTCCGGTTCTTGACCAACACGGCGGGCGCGGTGGGCAATACTTATCAGTTTGACGCCTTCGGCGCGCCCATCGCCAGCACGGGAACGATTGCGAATACGTACCTCTACAGCGGCGAGAGATTCGACAGCAATCTGAATCTTTACCATCTCCGGGCCCGCTACTACAATATGCTCACCGGTCGTTTCCAGACCATGGACCCATTGGCTGGGAGCGTCGCAGATCCCCGTACGCTACACAAGTACCTCTACGCTGCCGGTAATCCGATCAATCTGATCGATCCCACGGGTCGAGACCTTGAAGAGGGTGAGATTCTAGGCGAAGTTGAAGAGGAGGTAGAGACAGAAGTCTATAAGAACAAGTTCACCTGTATTGAAGATGCATTTGAGCAACTAGAGGATTTGGAATTCAGGCTTAGCTATTACGACGAAGGCTACGGCGGATCATCCGGAAAGAGCCTGCAAGCACTGCTTAATTGCGCCAAGAAAGGGCTATGAGCATTTGACATACATTAGGATGACGGACCGAAGAGATAACATGTCGGAGTTGATTTCCGCCAATACTGGGAAAGCGGAGGAAGCCGAAAGATCGGGAGACCTCGATACCGCGTATCGGTTATGGCTGGAGATTTCATCGAAAAACGAGACCCCAGAGGCGTATTTTCAGCTATCGCGTATAGCATTTATATTAGGGAAATGGCAAATGGCCGAAAGTGCGCTCTTGCGCACTTTGGAGGGCGGCACAAATTCCCCGATAGCGGTAGGAATGCTCGGAGCCCTGTTTCTAAAACGCACAGACGGTGACCGCGCAAGCAATCTTGAGGCAGCTAGAACGTGGCTCTTGCGATCTGTGGAAATTGCCAGAACTGCTCCAACTTTGTGTCTCCTTGGGATGGTCTATTTGCTTCTCAAGGAAACGGAAAAAGCGGAGGAGGCATGGCGGACAGCAATAGAAGTAGATGACCAGTGTGAGGAGGCTTACTTCAACTTGGGTTTTCTCGCCAAAAGGACGGGCGACCCGGAGGAGGCGGAAAGGCTACTACGGAAATCTGTCCAGATCGATCCTCAGTTCCTGAGGCCCATGTGCAACTAGGTGCACTCTTGCTAAAACAGGGAAGAAAGCTAGAAGCAGAAAGCGAGTTCCGTCGGTGTCTAGAGATTGATCCAGCAGACAAAGCGGCCAGATCATATTTTAGTCGGGCGGGCGGTTTTGGTCCGGGTAATGAGAAATGACGGTGGCAGCGTTAACTTTTGAATCCGTCGCTGTCATATCTACGATGCCGTCGGCACTCGCAAGACGCTCAGCTCGACCATCCCGTGACTACCGGGCGGCAACTCGTACACACCTACGACGCCAATGACCGGCTGACTACCGACAGCTACGGGAAGACGACCTCGTCGTCGAGGATTTCCTACACCGACGATTCCGAGAACCGGCTATTCATGAAGGGCGCGTTCATCCACGTCTAAGACGGCGATGGTTTTCGGGTGAGCGAGACCGCAGGCGGCATAACTGCGGATTCTTGGGAAGACGATCAATGTTCCTGAGGGAAAGCGATCAGCATTCCTGCGGATCGCGATCAGGGATCGGAGCGCAGCGACGCTGGCGAGTTGAGCAAAACGCCTAACGGGAGAAGATTCGTTCCAATCAGTAACCGCGTTCTCGAGTTGCTAAAGGAACGCTGTGGGGACCGCCGGCAGGGTTGGATCTTCACGGCGTTTTCGGCTTCGGGACACTTGACAACCATCGACAAGAAGTTTCGGCAAGCCAGAAGCAAGGCCGGGCTGCCGGAAAAGTTGGTGCTCTATTGTGGCCGTCACGATTACGGAACGAGGGTCCTGCAAGGAACAGGTAATCTGGCGGTTGTCATGCGGGCCATGGGACATGGCAGCCCCGCGACAGCGATGAAATACCAACATCCAGAACTAGAACAAGTCAGACGTGTATTGAACGGAACAAGCGCAACGTAGGTGGGCCGCAAATCCCACGGCACATTTTACGGCACAGTAACTAACCAGCAAATCTGGTAAGTGATTGATAAATATGGTGGGCAGTGCAGGACTCGAACCTGCGACCTCCTGCTTGTAAGGCAGGCGCTCTAACCAGCTGAGCTAACCGCCCACACAGAAAATTATCGTACCACCAATCGCGTTCTTTCGATTGATTGCAAATCAGTGGGCAGCACCAGTGAGGGCGCGCTCAATTCCGCGTTGCGTGTCGTCGGCGTGAGTCGGGCCGGCGAGAAAGGTAAGATCCTCAATCGCGTGCGCTTTGGCCAAGCCCGCAGCTTCCAGGGTTTTTTCTATTCGCGCGGCCCGCAGAAACCCGATCATAAATTCTTCCGCCACCTCGCCCGTCGAGTACTTGGTTACGCCGCCATCGAGGATGGTGGGCGCAAAGTAAGGATGCGCAACCCGCAGACGATTCGACTCCGTGTAAGCGACCGATCCGACCAGCTCCAAACGCTGCGGCGTGAATCCTTGCGTATCTCCGAGACCGATGATGAGCAAATTCTTTGCCCCCAGAGTGCCCCGGGGGGCAGTCACCAAAACCGTTTCACTTAATTCGCCACGAAACAATGACGGCTGACGAATTTTATCCAGGAAACCACCGAGCTTCTCATTGATCTCGATCAGCGATCCATGAAGGGTATTTTCGGGAAGCGATTGAAACTGGCAGATGATTTGTAACTCCGTCTCCGTCTCAGATGGGCTTTGCAGCAAAACCCGGGTCTTAAAAGCCGCGTTGGGAATGTTAACTTCGATCGCGATTGGAGGTTTCGTAGTGGTAAATTCCTGCGCCTCCGCCGAATTCTTTTGCAAGGCGCAAGGAACCGACAACACCATGTAGATGAGCGCCAGAACTTTCCCAGGAACCGATCTCATTCCACCTCCAGACAGCGCCAAGCCACTCGCCGGTGTGCTGTCCCAGAAATTCGGGTGACAGACTCGCGTTGTCACCCTGAGCGCGCCTTTTGCGCGAAGGACCGATGGAATTGGGTCGCACCGCACGAATTCTCTTAAGCACACCCTTCGCACCCGGACTTACGCTGCGAACTTTAGAACTCCACACTAGCCCGGCGCAATCCGACGCGCACTATCAGGCGGCTCGCTCGCCTCCACATGGAATCTCTCGGCCGCCGCAATCGTCAGCGCGACAAAGATTGCCATCACAACGACCTGCGCTACTAGGAACGGCGGCTCTTTTCCAGTGGGCGCCAGCGCCTTAAGCGCCGGCACCTTCAAGAACAATTGTGCCACCAACACGAAAACGTTGAAGTAAAGCGCCACCGACGATGCTACGACGTATGTCCTGCGCCACGGCCCAGCAAGATGAAATACATAACGTGCCGGAATCGCCGCCGACAGCGCCAGCAAAGAGAGAATCCCAAGAATGTGCGAAGGCAGCAGCCGCTCAAAAGGAAAGCCGAAGCCGCTGAGGCTCGTAGCCGCAGTCGTGACCAGAAACACAATGCTCCAGCCGTCGAGCCGTTTTCCGGTAAGGAAGCCGTACAACACCACCAACCCGGAACCGATTCCCGCCAGGCTCATCAAAACATGCAACAAGGTATAGGTCGCCAGCGACATTCCGAAAACCATGATTCAGTCCTCTTTAGCGATCAAAGCATCGCCTTTTGGAAAGATCCTAAGTCAGGGCTTGCTCAAGATGGGGCAGCCGCTGCTCCGCTCGGGAAGGGATTTGCAGCGGCCCGGGTAGCTCGCGTAGCGCCTGGCTTCGAGACCGCACCACCTTCTGCACGCTGCAACCCAGAAGCACCGAGCACTCCCACGCCGAATATCTCTCCAGAATCGACATGACAAAAACAAAGCGCTGCAGCGCCGGGAGCAAAGTCAAAGCGTTAATCTCATCCTCGCTGACTACCCCCGGCGCTCCCGCGTTCCATAACTCGCGCTCGCCGCCATCGCGGCCGGAGACCGGAGACACAACACGAATCGCGTTCCTGATCAGCGCGCGCTTAATCCAGGAACGGGTCCACTCCTTAAACACCGATTGCTCTGTCGATGCCTGATCCAGCGTCATCAAGAAACACTGCTCGGCTTTTTCGCGAGTCGCCGTCAATAAGAACGCCAGTAGGCACAGAGGCTTCATCTCCCGATCAAACACTTCGCAGAAATCGGCCTGCTTGGCATAGTCCGCGCGAAGGTCCGCGCCCTTGATTTTGTTCGCGCTAAGCATGACTCCCCCTCCATCCGGACCACGATGTTGCTCCTACCGTTCTGGCCGCCTCGTCGATGACCGCAACAACCTTCGCGGGCTCCCCCAGGACAACCATGTGACACGTGGGCAGAGTCGTCGTGACCGCACCCATCTTGGCCGGGACCGTTCCATCTCCGGCGGCAGCATGCGATCTTTCTCCGACACGGTGAACCATGAGGGCTTGCTCTTCCATGCCGCCGTGGTCAGTTTTTCGTCGCGATCCGCCATCGGCAGTCCCTGCGCAATGTCCTCCAGCGTGCCTTCGGGTCGTTGGCGGACTCTCCCACCTCTGGCGCACACGCCGAAACATACACTAGGGCGGCCAGTGTCTAAGCAGCCGCCTGCTTCTTCTGCTCGATGAACGCCAGCAGGTCGCCATTGATCTGGTCGGCATTGGTTGCGGGCATCCCATGCGGATATCCGTGATACACCTTCAGCGTCGCACCCTTCACGATCTTCGCGGACATCAAACCGGCCGCCGCAATCGGCACGATCTGGTCGTCGTCGCCGTGCATAACAAGTGTCGGCACGTCGAACTTCTTGAGATCTTCGGTGAAGTCGGTCTCCGAGAACGCCTTGATGCAGTCGTAGTGAGCCTTCATCCCTCCCATCATTCCCTGGAACCACCAGTGCTCGCGAATGCCTTCGGAAATCTTCGCCCCCGGCCGGTTGTAGCCGTAGAACGGCAGCGTAATGTCTTTGTAGAACTGCGGACGATTCGCAGCCAGCGCGGCCCGAAGCCCATCGAAAACCGAGATGGGCGAGCCCGCGGGATTCTTCTCCGTCTTCACCATCAACGGCGGCACCGAACTAATAAGCACCGCCATGGCGACCCGCTTCGACCCATGCCGCCCGATGTAACGCGCCACTTCACCGCCACCGGTCGAATGACCCACATGAATTGCGTTCTTCAGGTCAAGCTTCTCCGTCAACTGCGCCAGATCGTCAGCGTACGTATCCATGTCGTTGCCGTCCCAGGTCTGGCTGGAGCGGCCGTGCCCGCGCCGGTCGTGCGCGATCACGCGAAAGCCGCGCTGCCCGAAGTACAGCATCTGTCCATCCCAGTCGTCCGCGCTCAGCGGCCAGCCGTGGCTGAACACGATGGGCTGGCCTTTTCCCCAGTCCTTGTAGAAAATCGAAATTCCATCTCTGGTGGTGATCGTGGGCATAACTTTTCTCCTTAGTCTTAAGTCTTACGATTGTGTTGCCGAGCGATGTCGAGATGATTCCGCCGGTCGACGAACTGAGCCGACCCCTGCTTCTGATTCCAGCTCTGTAGGCTCCTGCACCAACCAATGTGAGGGATCGCAGGCTAGAACGCATCACGAGATGCAGGGTTTTTTCACTACCTCACAAGGCCCACCGGAACATACCTCGTTAGTGGTAGCGAAGGCAGCCAATGACTCGAACGCTCGGCGCGGACGATTCGATCCGAAAGCCCTGCTAGACTGGCGCTGTGCGGCGTCTCGTCGTCAACGCGGATGATTTTGGCTTCACGGCGGGCGTGAACCGCGCCATTGTCGAGGCCCACACTCGCGGCATCGTCACGTCTTCAACCCTGATGGCGAACGGCCGCGCCTTCGAGGACGCAGTCAAACTGGCCAAAACCGTGCCCGCTCTCGGAATCGGCTGCCACGTGGTTCTGATCGATGGCGAACCAGTTCTCGACCGCGAGAACTTGCCCACTCTCGTTTCAACTCGCCTTTCTTCTCGCGAATTTCGAGACGGCTTGAAAGCCTTTGCCGCGCGCGCCTTAACCGGTCGCCTCAACGCGCGCGCCCTCGAAGCCGAGGCCGAGGCGCAAATTCGAAGAATCCAGGCCGCCGGAATTACCGTCACTCATGTCGACACCCACAAGCACACGCACCTGTTTCCGGCCGTGTTGCGGCCTCTGCTCCGCGCGGCGCGCGCCTGCGGCGTACAGGCCATTCGTAATCCCTTCGGCCCGCGCCGCCCGCTCAGGTCGTCAGATTTACTGGCGCGCCCCAGCCTCTGGACGCGCTACGCCGAAGTAAAAGTTCTGCGCGCCCTTGCCGGAAAGTTTCGTCGCGCGGCCATGCAAGCAGGCTTTGCCACTCCCGACGGAACCCTCGGCGTGGTCGTGACCGGCGCTCTCGACGAACGACTCTTCCGCAGCATCGCCGCCGTCATTCCAGAAGGCACCTGGGAATTCGTCTGCCATCCCGGCTACAACGACGCCGACTTAAAATCCGCCAACACTCGCCTGCGCGAATCGCGCGAAACCGAATTGCGCCTGCTCACCCTGCCCGAGGTTCGGAATCTGCTGTTATACTCCGGCATCGAACTGATTTCCTACCGCGAGCTGTCCTCTGTTTCTAAGACGGCGTCATCCTGAGCGCAGCCGCTTTTCAGGCGGGGCAAAGGATCTCCAAGCCAGTGCCGTTGTCCAAAAGGGGGAGCCCTCACCCAACTGAACTGTTCCAGATTTCGGAATGATGCCGCTCAGACAGGCTCTACTACCGACGCTTACGCGGCATCAGGCGCGGCTTTTGAGCTTGTCTGAAATAACTCAAATTACTTCGGTAACCGTTCGAAATCCTCTGCGCAGGTTATGATTGCCTTAGGTTGAGCCCATTACTCTGAAGCTCGGAGGCCTCTATGTCTGCCCCGGCGGGAGCACCACGCGCGACTCTGGACCTGCGTATCCGTGTGTGGGGCATGGGCGCCAACGACCAGCCGTTCCATCAAAACGCCGTCGCGCAGAATGTCAGCCTCTCCGGAGCCTGCATTTGCGGCCTCGAACAAGAGTTGAAAATAGGCGACGTCATCGGCGTTCAATACGAAAACAAAAAAGCCCGCTGCAAGGTAATCTGGATCATCGACGCCGGCGGCATCAAGAAAATCCAGGTGGGCGTTAAGCTGGTCGCCGATCAGGAGGCTCCCTGGCTTGCCCAGTTGCCCCCCGAAGCCCGAGCGAACCTTCCCGCTCAACGTCCCGACAATCGCAGAAGATTTCAGCGGCACAAGATCTTATTCCCGCTCGAAATCCGGGATGAACGCGTCAATACTCCCATGCGGGCGAACGCAACCGATATCAGCGGCAATGGCTGCTATGTCGAGACCGCCATGCCCTTGCCCGTAACCACCTCTCTGCGGGTAGATTTTTGGATCGATCAGGAACCCATGTCGAGTTCCGCCGTGGTTCGCACTCGCGATCCCGGAGTCGGCATGGGCATTGAGTTCACCGGGATGACCGATGATTCCAAGAAGCGCTTCCAGGCTCACTTGGACAAACTCGACCCCGGCCTTAGCGCTCAAGGGCACGCCGCCTCCGAATCGTAAAATTAGCGCTTAGAACCCATCTCACAGGTTTCTGGGAAGACACGCCTTCAGTCATACCACCCAGCGTCCCCGTCCTACAATCTGCATCCTCTTTCGTTTCCTGCCATCGAATGACAGGACTCCAAGACCAGGGAAGGACCGACTGCGCACATGAAGATTGGCATCACCTGCTATCCCACTTACGGCGGTAGCGGCGTTGTGGCCACCGAACTTGGCCTCGAACTTGCCCAGCGCGGCCACGAAGTTCATTTCATCTCCTACGCCCAACCCATCCGCCTGCGCGGAGCCGAGCCCAACATTCATTATCACGAAGTTGAAGTCTCGCGCTATCCGCTCTTCGACTACCCTCCCTACGATTTGGCGTTAGCGACGCGCATGGCCGAAGTTTCGCAACTCTATGACCTCGATCTGCTCCACGTGCACTACGCCATTCCGCACTCCGTTAGCGCGCTGCTTGCCCGCCAGATGATGGCCGAAGGCCCGCGCGGCCGCCGCCTGCCTTTCGTCACCACGCTGCACGGCACCGACATCACCCTGGTTGGCCTCGACCGTTCCTATCTGCCCATCACCCGCTACTCCATCGATCAGAGCGACGGCGTCACCGCCATCTCCAACTACCTGCGGGATCGCACCATGCGCGTCTTCGACGTGAAGAAAGAGATCCATGTCATTTACAACTCGGTAAATTGCGACGTCTATTGCCGGCCGAAAAACGCCGGCGAACTTCGCGCCGAGTATGTCTCCAGCGGAGAAAAACTGCTGGTGCATCTTTCCAATTTTCGACCGGTAAAACGCCTCACCGACGTGATCGAAATCTTCGACCGCGTGCGCCAGAAGATTCCGTCGAAGTTGTTATTGATCGGCGATGGCCCCGATCGTTCTATCGCAGAATGGTTGGCTGTTCAAAAAGGAATTCATCAGGACGTTCTCTTCCTCGGAAAGCAGGACCAGGTGCAAGAGAAGTTGGGGGTCGCCGACATCCTGCTGATGCCGAGTGAACTGGAATCCTTCGGACTGGCGGCCCTCGAAGCCATGGCTTGCGAAGTAGTTCCCATCGCCACCCGCACCGGGGGCGTGCCGGAAGTGATCGAGCACGGCGTCAGCGGTTATCTGGCTGACGTAGGCGATGTGGAAACCATGGCGCGCTACGCCATCGAACTCTTGAGCGACGAAAGCTGTCTGCAGACGATGGCCAAAGCCGCGCGCGCCGTCGCCAAGGCGCGCTTCTGCTCCAGCATGATCGTGCCGCAATACGAAGATTTTTATCGCCGCGTGCTGGAGCGCTCTTCGTAAAAGTTCTCCGGAACCGCGCCCATAGCCTGCAGCAGTGGCAAACGAATCCGAACCAGCGTTCCCTTCCCTTCATGGCTGTCAATCGTCATGCGCGCGCTGTCGCCGTATAAAACTTCCAGTCGCTCCGAAACGTTGGCCATGCCAATGCCGGAGCCGCGAGCGCTGCCGAATTCCACCATCTGCGCCGCGCCCATGCCGACGCCATCGTCTTCCACTTCAATGACCAGTCCCGTGTCGGACAACCGGCTCCGCAAATAAATGCTGCCGCCTTCCACTTTCGAAGAAAGCCCGTGCTTGATCGAGTTCTCCACCAGCGGCTGCAACAGCATGCTGGGAACCATCACATCGAGCGATGCGGGCGCAAGTTCCTTCACCACGCGCAGCTTGTCGTGTCCGAAGCGCACCACCTCAATATCGAGATAGTTGTCGATGAATTCCACTTCCTCGCGCAGCGGCACGAAGGAGTCGGCGCTGTTCAGTAGACGCCGCAAAATCGTCGCCAACTTCGAAATCACCTCACGAGCCTTCTCCGGATCGAAGCGCACCAAAGACGAGATCGAATTCAGCGTATTAAAGAGAAAATGAGGATTGATCTGGTTCTGCAGGGCCTCCATGCGCGCGTGCAGAAGCAGTCGCTCCTGCTCCTCCAGCTTGATCTGAATGCGCACGCTGTTGAAAATCTTTAGCTCGATGCCAATAGCGATCACCGAGGCGGCATAAATCGCTCCCCAAACCCAAAAATTATCGGGACTCTCGATGCTGAAGATAGAATGCGGAAAATATCGTGCCAGCTCGGTCTGCACAAAACGCAGCAGCACGATGGTAGTAAAGAACATGATCTGCCAGTCGAAGAGCCGCGGCGTAGGCAGGTTGCGTCGAATCAGGCGATAGATGCTCAGATCGATGAAGGGAGAAAACGACCAGATGTCGTCCTTATCGACCGCCATGGTGCGCAGTTGGCCGGCGACAAAACCGCACAGCGCGCCAAACGGCAACGCCGCCCACTCTCCGTGCAGCAGCGCCGGGAAAGCCATGAGCATCCCACCCAAAACGCCCGCCCAGCGACCCCCAATCACGCCCAGCAAAAGCGCCGTCTCGAAACTCAAATCGCCGGCGAGAAAACTGGGGACGGAAAACCGAATCCATACTCCGATGGTGATCGGCAGGGCAATGCACAAAACCAGATATATCTTTTGTCGAAATGTGCGCTCTTCGCGAAACAGCAGCGACTTGAATTCCTTGGAACGCACCAAGCTGCTGGAAACGGCCGCAGCCACGCCCAGCTTCAGCACGAGGTGGATCAGAATCAGTTGCGGCTCCATGGAATTCCAGCGGCTTTCAAGCCGTAGTAAAAACTGTAGCACGAAGCCGAGCGCGGAACCTGAGACGGCTCCGTGGAGTCTTACCGAGGTAGGAGCTGTTCGGGGTATCGATCTGGCGGAGGAAACTATGCGCCAAGTCTTTCTTCCGATTCGTTGGCTTTGCCACTGGCGTTTCCGCGCAAGCTCAGGCCCCAGCGCCCTCGCAGCCACCCCAGACTGCCCGTCAGGCTCTGATTGAAATGTTCCTGGTCAAGGACGCTGACGCCCTTGACTGAGATTTCGCTGCGGAAGGTCTGCCCCTACCACTCGTTACTTCGTTAGAAAAATGCGAAGGTCCGTACCGGTCATCTCTTTCGGCTCGTCGACGCCGAGGATGCCCAGCATGGTCGGAGAAATATCGCGCAGTGAACCATTCGGTTTCAGAGTGTACTTCGCCGCATCTTCGGCGACCACGATCAATGGCACGGGGTTCGTAGTGTGCGCCGTGTGCGGACCGCCGGAGACAGGATCGATCATCATCTCGGCATTCCCGTGATCGGCAGTGATCAAGATAGCTCCGCCTTTGGCCCGCACCGCCGCTTCGATGCGGCCCAGGCAAGCATCCACGGTCTCCACCGCTTTCACCGTGGGCTCGATCTTGCCCGAGTGGCCGACCATATCGGCATTGGCGAAGTTGACGATCATCACGTCGAAGCTTCCTTCTTCCGTGGCTTTGATCACCGCGTCGGCAATGCCGGCAGCGCTCATCTCCGGCTTCAAGTCATAAGTCGCAACCTTCGGCGATTGCACCATCACGCGCTCTTCGCCAGGGAACGGCTGCTCCACGCCGCCATTAAAAAAATAAGTGACGTGCGCATATTTTTCGGTCTCGGCCACGCGCAGATTTCGCATGTTGAGGCCGCCCATCACATTCGCCAGAATATTCGCCATCGACTCCGGCGGAATCACCACTGGCAGGCTGAAATTCTTGTCGTACTGCGTCATGCAGACGTAATGCAGATTCGTCGGTACGCGATCACGAGGGATGGTTGCGTCGAGATCGGCCGCCCCGGGAAGATCGCTGCCGCCTTGCCCGTTCAACCCACTGTTGCGCGCTAGAGTCCGTGTAATCTGCCGCACGCGGTCGGCGCGAAAATTAAAGCAGATGCAGGCGTCGTTATCGCGAATCGTCGCGAGAGCCTGCCCACTTTTGTCGATGCACACAAAAGGGACCACGAACTCATCAGTCACACCTTTGTTGTAGGAATCTTTCATGCCCTGCACCGGATCGGCGCACTTCCCGCCTTCGGCGTCGCCCGAGACCATGGCGTTATAAGCCTTGGCAATGCGCTCCCAGCGCCGGTCGCGATCCATCGCATAGTAACGCCCGTTCACCGTGGCAATCTGGCCGGAGTTGTACTCGCGCATCTTCTGCTGCAGTTGCTCCAGATAGCCGGCGCCGTTGGTGGGCAACGTATCGCGCCCATCCATGAAGGCGTGAACGAACACTCGATCCACACCATTTTGCTTCGCCATTTTCAGCAGCGCGTAAAGATGAGCCTGCTGCGAGTGCACACCACCATCCGAGACCAGCCCGAGCAGATGCAGCCTGCGTTCGCCCAAGCGAGCGTGCTTCATCGCCGCCAGCAGCACAGGATGCGAGAAGAACTCGCCATTCTGAATCATCAGGTCGAGGCGCGTGATGTCCATGTGCACGATGCGCCCGGCGCCAATGTTCAGGTGTCCCACCTCGCTGTTGCCCATCTGACCTTCGGGCAGGCCGACGAAAGGCCCGCTGGTATGAATGAGCGTATTGGGATACGCGCGCAGCAGCCGGTCATAAGTAGGCTTCCGCGCCAGCGCGATTGCGTTGGCCTTGGTTTCGGCGCGATAACCCCAGCCGTCGAGGATGATGAGCACCAAAGGTTTCGGACGAGTCATTTGTCGAAGAGTTCCTGTTCCAGCTTCGAGCGTTCCAGGTGCTAGCGGGCGAATAATGGGTCCGAAGTGACGAGCGGAAGTCTCTCTAGACTTTGCGCAATCAGCATGCGATCAAACGGGTCGCGGTGATGCAACGCCAAGCCTGTCTGCCCCAAAGAAAAACATGCGTGTCAAAAAAACCTTCATGGCCAGAACAGATCTTCAATTTCTTCGGGTCGCGGATCGTTGAAGTCATCCGGAACGACGAATTCGCCCCCTGGCCGATCCCAGCTTGAATCGTGGGCGATCTGAAACTGACGGCACTAGTTTCGCCGCTGGCTTGCCCGCCTTGGCGATAATGATCTCTTCGCCTAGCGCAACCCGCTCCAGCAAGCGCGAGGAGTGCGTTCTAGCCTCGTGAACATTGACTTCCATGCTCCAAGTATAGCTAAGTCATGGACTGGGTCAATGGCGCTTCGAGCCCTTGTAATTCAGCGCCCCCAACCCCAAATACCGCGCCGAATCCCCCAACTCCGATTCAATCCTCAGCAACTGGTTGTATTTTGCGATGCGGTCAGTACGCGAAGCCGAACCGGTCTTGATCTGCCCCGCCCCTGTAGCCACGGCAAGATCGGCGATGAACGTATCTTCGGTTTCGCCCGAGCGATGCGAGATCACAGAGGTATATCCGTTGCGCCGCGCCAGGTCAATCGCATCAAGCGTCTCGCTGACCGTGCCGATCTGATTCACTTTAACCAGAATCGAATTCGCTACACCCTTATCGATTCCCTCCTGCAAAAATTGAATGTTAGTGACGAAGATGTCGTCGCCCACCAGTTGAATCTTGCCACCAAGCTCTTTCGTAAGATTCTGCCAGCCCTCCCAGTCTCCCTCCGCAAGACCGTCTTCGAGCGACACGATGGGATAATCGTTTACCCACTTGGCGTAAAACGTCACCATGTCATCGGAACTCTTGGCCGACTTATCCGACTTCTTGAAAACGTACTTGCCATCCTGATAAAACTCGCTGGCCGCAGGATCGAGTGCAATCGCAATCTCTTCCCCGGGCTTGTAACCGGCCTGCTGAATGGCTTCCAGCACAACCTCGATGGCCTCGACATTCGATTTGACCGAAGGCGCAAAGCCGCCTTCATCGCCGACCGCCGTGTTGTAGCCGCGCTTCTTCAGCACTCCCTTAAGCGTATGAAAAACTTCCACACCCCAGCGCAGCGCCTCGGAGAACGATGGCGCGCCCACCGGCATCACCATGAATTCCTGGAAGTCGACGTTGTTATCGGCGTGCGCTCCGCCGTTGAGGATGTTCATCATCGGCGTCGGCAAAGTGTTCGCGCCCGCGCCGCCAAGATAACGATAGAGCGGTAAGCCATACTCCTGCGCCGCAGCGCGCGCCGCCGCCATCGAGACCGCAAGAATCGCATTCGCGCCCAGCCGTCCTTTATTCTCCGTGCCGTCGAGGTCGATCATCGTCTGGTCGAGGCCGCGCTGGTCAAAGGCGTCCCAATTCGCCAGCGCATCCGCGATCTCGCCGTTCACGTTCTCTACGGCCTTTAGCACGCCCTTGCCAAGAAAACGCGAATCATCTCCATCGCGAAGTTCCACCGCCTCATGCTCTCCAGTTGAGGCCCCGCTAGGGACGATCGCGCGCCCAACCACGCCGCTCGCCAGTTGCACCTCGGCTTCGACCGTAGGATTACCGCGCGAATCCAAGACCTCGCGCCCGATGATTGCTCCGATATTTGTCATACCGCGTTGACCATCCTTCACTGAGATTTCTGCGTACGTGACGCGAGAATCGTCGCCCACCCGAACCGCATGCCGAGGTGCGGACGAATTGAAACTCAGCGGCCCGGCAAATCGCCGACCGCCTGTAGTCTTTGGCCATGCAATGATTACGAAACTTCCGATTATAGCGGACCCTCAATCCCGAAAATGTGACCGCGCTCACCCCTCAGCATCAAGCCCAGCAAGGGCGGCATGGGAAAGCCCGGAACGGAAGAATTTCCGAGTCGCAGGGACCGCACAACTTCGCGGAAACCCACCACTACTCAACCCATCCTCTTCCCTTCCGACTTCAAATTAAGATTGCGAACCAACCGGTGCAGATACTTGGGATGTATTCCCAGAATACGCGCCGCCTCGACCGGGCTGCCCTTGGCTTCGTCGAGAGCCGCGAGCACGAGCTGTTTCTTGGTATCGTTCAAAGTGTTGTGGTAGCGCGCCGCTGGCAACTCCGCCGACCGCTCCTCCAACAGTGCGCTGGGCAGGTCTTCGGGAAGAATTTCATCCGTAAGCCCGAGCACGATCGCGTGTTCGATGGCGTTCTCCAATTCGCGAACGTTGCCCGGCCAACTGTACTGCACCAGCAAAGTCCGCGCCTCCGCCGCGATGCCTTTGCAGGCGCGCTTGCACTTGGCAGCGTACTGATTGGCAAAGTACAGGGCCAGGGCAGGAATATCCTCGCGCCGTTCGCGCAGCGCGGGCAAGGCCACCGAAACCACATTGAGGCGGTAATATAAATCTGCGCGGAACTCGCCGTTCTTGATTGCCTGCTCCAGATTTTTATTCGTGGCCGCCAGTACTCGCGCATTGAAGGGAAGCAGGCGATTGCCCCCCAGTCGCTCGAACTCCCTCTGCTGCAGCACCCGCAATAATTTCGCCTGCAACAGGGGAGCCATCTCCCCAATTTCGTCGAGAAATACCGTTCCCTCTTCAGCCGCCTCGAGCTTGCCTTTGCGCATGCCGGCAGCGCCGGTAAAAGCTCCCTTCTCGTGGCCGAAGAGTTCGCTCTCCAGCAAAGCTTCCGGAATCGCGGCGCAATTAATGGCTACGAACGGCTCAGGTGCCCGTGCGCTGCTGGCGTGAATGGCGCGAGCAACCAACTCCTTGCCAGTTCCGCTCTCGCCGCGAATCAGCACCGTGGAATCGCCATTCGCCACGCGCGCAATGAACTCGCTCACGCGCTGCATCGCCTTGCTTTCGCCGATCAACGAGCTTTCATCGCCCACCGCGGCCGCCCGCAGCCGCTGGTTCTCGGCGCGCAGAGAATCGAGCTTCATCAAATTTTCCAGCGTGACCGCGGCGATGCGCGAGACCGAGCTGACGAAATAAACGTGCTCCTCGCCAAACCCCCTGGCTGAAGCCGGCGCCGCCAAGTAAATCACTCCCAGAGTTTTCTCCACCGCCACCAGGGGCGCGCACAGCACATGCTCGCCCGCCGCGCCTGCGGCGGAGGCGGAAACCGCGCAGCGCTCCCACATCGCCTGCCGCACCACCTCTTCTCGAATCGCGATCGGCGCGGCCTCGCCCTTTCGATTCCAGTTGCACGAGGTATCGGCTTCCTCATTCGCCTCCACACGCAGAATGATCGCTCCTTGAGATGCGGGCACCACTTCGCAAATCAGCGCCAGCAAATCCCGCTGCAGGGCGTGCCCGTCGCGCGTCGAGTTGATCACGTTCGCGATCTTAAACAGCGCGGCCAGATCCCCGGCCATCCGCCCGATCCAGGAGTCGTCCGTCGGCATGCCCTGGCGATTCAGCGGCAAAGTCGTTACCGTCGCCGCCGCTCCGAGGCCTTGCAGAAACGGCATCATCTGCGTCACCTCATCCTGATCTCCGATCAGGAACACGAACTCCCCGTGCCCGATGGAAATGCGATCGCCATGCCGCAGCGTCTGCCGGGTTATTTTTGTCTGGTTGACGAATGTCCCGTTGTGGCTGTCGAGATCCTCGATTTCAAAAACGCCGGGGGAAACCTCCCGCACCGCGCAATGCCTTCGTGAAGCCGCCGGATCGCTCACCTCGACTTCGTTCGCGGGATCGCGTCCTAATATCACCGGACGATCCTTCACCGGCGCGACCACACCGTTGAGAAAGCCGGAAATCGCCAGCAGCCGCGGATGATTCAAGCCGCCCTCCCGATGGTTCAGTGTAATCGAAACAGTTGCCGAGGCAACGTTCAACTCTCCCCAGGGCGCTGCCTCAGTTTCGACTCTGTCTCCTTCTTGGGGGACAGCGCCCGATATCGGCGCACTTCAGCCAGTGACGAAACTCAGCGCCGCACATCCACGCTGGACAAAATCGACCCCAGCCCCGAAGGGGTGGCTTGGGGAAAGCCCGGCACGGCAGTGCCGGGAAAGCAAGCGGAATGAATCGAGTCCGCTTTAGCGAACGGCACAAGTTTCGTAACGGCCACTCAGACGACTGATCCGGTGCCCGTCCCCGCCTCAAGGTAGCCGAAAGGCTACTCCCGCGGAACCGTTCAACTACCCGACGCTCCGGCAAACCGACCGAAGCAAACTCTATCTCGTTGCAAACTCACGAGCACGCAACCGCTCCGCCCGCCTTCGCCCTTTGGCACGGCGCATGCAATATCCCATGCGTCACCGCAAGCTTTCAGCGATAACGCAAACCAGCTTGAGGGACAAAAATTCAGTTTGGGTTCCACTGCGAGGAGCCCCAAGGAGGATGTCATGAAACGCAATCTGATCGGGATCCTTTCGCTGGTGGTAATGTCGGGAATGTTGAACCTCGCGGCCAACGCTCAAGTCACTTCCAAAGCCGAAGTGCCCTTCGCCTTCAAGATGGGTACGAAGCAACTGCCGGCCGGCACCTACAAAGTCAGTGCGATAAGCAACAGCCTGGGAGCGAAGATTCAGAACAGCCAGACCAATGAGAGCGCGATGTCGGTAGTCTTGGCGACGTCCTCGCCGAACGAAGCCTCCAAGCTGGTATTCCACCGGCTGGCTGGCCAGTACTTCCTGTCGGAGATTTGGAGCGGTGGCAGCAGCGGCATGGTCATCCCGCCCTCGAGAGAAGAGAAAGACCTCGAGAAGGAACTCCGCATCGCCAGCGGGCAGCCGAACTCCACCGAAAACGTATTGATCGCCCTCAACTGAACCGCCGGGGCTATTCCGGAGGGCGGCCTAAAGAGCCGGAGCGGGCGCTCCGGCTCTTTCCTTTTCTACTCATCGACCACCTTTGCACACACGGGATTCTGATTCATCTCAAGGAATACGACAGGCATCCCGCAAGAAGGGAATTCTGATTCGTATCAGGGGATGCTTTCTGGCATCCCGCAACAACAGCACATCCAACTCGCCTTCCGGCGCTGCGCCTCAAGGCCACTCTTACCTTGGCTGGTTCCCCGGCCGCTTCCCGCCTTGTCCCACTACTCCGCCTGATCTAAAGTCAAAGCAACAATCTCAAGACCCGTGGGTTTAAAGATTTGAGGAGGGCGTCATGAAAAAGATCGCAATTCTATGCTGCGTTTTAACGCTGGCCGCGCTGGCCGCGGCGCAGACCACCGCTCCCGTCCCGGCTGGCACGGCTCTGATGGTACGGCTAGAAACCACTCTCGCCACCTTCAGCAACAAACCGGGTGACTCCTTCCGCGGCAGCCTGACGCAGGCGGTCGTGATCAACGGCAACACCGTCCTACCTGCCGGAGCCACCGTCGAAGGCCGCGTCACGCGTGTCAGCGAGCCCCGCCGCATCGCGGGCAAGCCCACCATCGCGATTCTGCCGGAAGCCCTCATCCTCCCGACCGGCGAGCGTTTCTTTCTGGACGCCACCTTGGTCGATACCAACATCCCCGATACGGATGTAAATCAGGAAGGCGAGTTCAAAGGCTCGGGCCACGACCGCCGCGACGAAATCGAAACCGGCGGAGGCACCGCCGGCGGCATGCTGATCGGCGGCCTAATCGGCGGACCCCCGGGAATCCTGATCGGCGGCGCCGTGGGCGCTAGCTCCACGGCCGCGCACTGGTTGAGCAAGCACCGCTCCGCCACGCTGCCCGCAGGCACGCAACTGACTCTTGAGATCAACCGGCCGTTGGTCATGACCCCGGCTGTGGCTAGTTCGGGTCAGTAAGCAGGAAGAAGCTCTAGGAAGTTTCCGTAAGCTGCAATTTGAAAGCTTAACGATCACCATTTGTCGTCATCCCGAAGTCCCGCGTTTTCACCAGCGGGACGAGGGATCCTCCTAAGTACGCGGGCGCTCAAGGCCGAACTTGACTCCACAATGTCTCACAATGTCTCGCATCTCTTTACCGTCAGCCGTAACTATGACACGATGGGAATGTGCGAACGGCCGTCGACATTCCCGACCCGTTATGCCGCGAACTCAAGAGCCAGGCGGCCAGCGAAGTTTGAACGGTTGAACGGTTGATCCTGCGCAGCAGTCGAGCAGGAATTGAAGCGACGCGCCCATAGTCGCGTATCGCTCCCAAGCGCTCCTTCGAAACGGCCCAGAACGCTGTATGTAGCCAATGACAAAATCTTCGAAATCATTCCTTTCCCTTGAGGGAAAGCTGGATGACCTTGTGATTTTGCGGCTTTAGCGCGTCTTAGCTCACATCCCCGCGCTCAACTCCGCTTCGCCGACCAGGTGCAGCTCAATCCATCCCTCGACCGGCAGGGCATCGGCGGGCAACCGGTTTTGCCACAGGCTGAAGCGCAACCGCAGCCGGCTCGTCGGCGGGACCTCCGCCACCCCCGCTTTGGGCTTCGCGCGCGCGGGGCCAGTCTCTGGGCTCGTGCCCGGCTTGGCCAGCAGCCAACTCAATGGCAGGCGAAATTCGAAATTACGCTGCAGCACCAGCTTCGCGCTCTCGCCGCTCCCGGCAGAAGCCTCCACACTATTGCTCGCAGCTGCAGCTCCGTGCGCTTTTTCCGCGCCCTCGACTGTCCACTCCTTCAGCTTGCCCTCGAGCACATGGGCATTCAGCCGCAGACTCCGCCGCGGGCGCGCCTCTCCGCTCGCCCAGGACTCCAGATTCACCACCAGATCGCTTTCCATCTCCGGCGGCGCCCCGGCAAAATCCAAACGCCCGTAGACGAAGGTGCCGTCAATTCCCGCATACACGGAATCCAGCAGGAATTGCTTGCCATGCATCGCCCCAGCGCGCTGATCGGCGGTGAAAATAGCCGCGCCCAGCCACTCGAAGTAACGAATCATGTCGCCCGTGATATGAGGATGAATGTAAGCGGTCTGCGGCGTAAACGCGGGCCGCACTTCGCCGCCGGTGATGGGCTGCGAGAGATAGTCGGGCGGCAGAGCCCCCAGCGCCTGATACACATTCGAAAGATGCTTGCGGTAGAGTTCGTCGAAATCGCGATCGTTCGCCGAGTGGTGCTCCGGGCCATACCACCAATTCCAATCGCTGCCCTCGGCAATCAGAATTTCTTCGTAGGCCAACTTGCGTTGCGCTTCCGTGGCTTGAGCGGAACGCTGCGCGTAAAATTCGCGCGCGTGGTGCAGATAATCCCAGGCGCGGTTATCTTCGGGAGCGCCAATCCAGACATTGAAATTCGCGTTGATCCACGAGCCGGGCACCAGCGAAGGCAAAGGCGAAACGTTGCGCCGGCGGGTAATCGCCTCCGATACGGTAACCGCTTCGAGACCTCCCTCGCGCTGCAGCGCATCGTAGAAGCGCCGCAAAAATTCGCGCCCGGATTTGGGGTAGTACTCCCACGCATTCTCCCCATCGAGTATCACCGAGACTACGGCATCGCGCCCCTGCGCCAGCACCGACTGCGCCGCATCTTTAATATTGCCGAGCAAATGCCCTGCCGCATCCGAGGGATTCATCCCCGAATAGACAAAGCCGATCAGGTCCGAGATGGTGTGGTCGCGAAACACCATGTAGATCGAGGTCGGCCCGTTCTCGTAGCGGTAAACGTTATAGAGCCGGTCGGCGAGATGGCCGGGCAGCCGCCCGTGGCCATCGCGATGAAAATCCACGCCGGTGCTGCGACCGAGCACGCCTTCGTCGGTCGCCATCCACTTGATGCCGAGACTGTGCGCAATGCTCAAAGTCTCTTCCGAGACGCTGCCCTCCGAGGGCCACATACCCTGCGGCCGTACCCCAAACACTTTCTCGTGAAGATCGAGGGCGCGAACGATCTGCTCGCGTGCGTCCTCGGGATGATGAAACCGATTCTGCGGCAAAGGCAGCCCCGGCGACGAAATCCCTCCGGCATTCGTATCGCACACCAACGGCAAAATGGGATGATAGAAAGGCGTCGCCGAAATCTCGATCGACCCCTTCTTCGCCGCCGCGGCATAGGCCGGCAACACTTTGCCCAGCAATTCCCTCTCGCGCTGAATCACAAAGCTCTGATCTTCGAGCGAGTAGTTGCGCTCTTTCTTGATCAGCGCGGCCACATCTTTATCTTCCAGAAAGAATTCGTCGAACCACGCGATCTGCGACAGCACTTGCAAATCGGTGAAGTCGCCGGCCTGAAAATATTTCTCCGCGCGCTCCGCCGAATGCCCGTGCTCGCCGTAGCGCTCGAAAAGCTCGCGGTAGCGCGGATAGCGCCCAATCAAGTTCCCCGGATTCGCTTGAAAAAGATACTGCAGGGCAAAACGCCGCTCCTCCTGCGTGAGATCTTTAGCGGGCTTAGCCGCCACTTTCAGAAAAGGATCCTGCGCCGTTCCCGCCACATAATCCTGAATCTGGATCATCAGCGACGGCACCAGATTGAAATTCTGGTGAACGTTGGGAAACTCATCCAGCAGCTTTACCATGCCGTAATAATCTTTTAAGGCATGCAGGCGCACCCAGGGTAAACGATAATCCCCCGTAACCAGATCCTTGTAATAAGGCTGGTGCTGATGCCAGAGAAGGATGAGACGCAGGGCAGGCATGAGCGAAAACGTCAGTCTAGCACGGAGATTGGCGACGTTCGCGGCACGGAAAGCCGCGACAGCAAGTGCGCAAGGAAGTTAACACTTTTGGAAGCAAAGAATTACTCATCCCATTCCTTCCCTCTCATCTCATCAGACGGGACCGTCGAACTAGAAGCGATCTCACAAATCGGATTGGGTAGGGCACGGCTTCCAGCCGTGTCGCCTACGCCCAGCAAATACGCCGGCTTTAGCCCCTAAGGGAATCGGCAGTCTACGCCTCCCGGTTCATCATGAGAGGTGCTCTAGCTACCTCGGTGACTATTGCAGGGAGCGCTTCCGCGCTAGAGTAGGGTATAGTTTCGCGTCGACATCAGACGGATACATCTAAGATTACGGCATCGCCAAACGCAAAACCGCTATGGCAAAGCTTCTCGAAAGCATGGATGAGCTTGCAGTCTCTGCTTCGAAACCAGGACGACCGAAGAGGTCCGCAAGAACATTCACGCTGCGCTAGATCGGGCGGTCGCGCGCAAACCGCGTCGCGAAACTGCCTAATCAGCCTTTTTCGCTCTTCGGCACCCATGCCCGGATTCAGCTCATTGATCAACTGCACGTATTCTGGCTCGGCTTCTAAATTAACTCCACCAATTCCACCCGGCGAACATCGCGGCGAAGCCTTCGGCTTCGTCTGGATCGCAGGTGTGCGTCCCGGATCGCGTCGCGATTTCGTCCTGCTCATCACTCGAATGGCAAAGCCAATTCGCGATTAGCGTACACTAATCATTCACACGATGCCCGACGCCACCACATCCCCCTCCGACCGCCCAACCCTCCTCTCCGACCAGGATCTCTACCTCTTCAACGAGGGTAGCAACTATCGCCTCTACGAGACCGTAGGCGCGCACCTGACCTCGCCCGACGGCGCCGTGTTCAGCGTCTGGGCTCCGAATGCGCAATTAGTCTCCGTGATCGGCAGCTTCAACGACTGGAGCGCCCACACCCACCTCCTCGCCCCGCGCGGCGGTTCCGGTATCTGGGAAGGCTTCGTCCCCGGCGTAACCAAAGGCGCTCTCTACAAATTTCACATCGAATCGCGCCGCCACAGCTACCACATCGACAAGGCCGATCCCCTCGGGCTTCTGCACGAAAAACCTCCGCGCACGGCCAGCGTGGTCTGGGATCTCGACTACCAATGGAACGACCACCACTGGATGCAAAACCGCGCCGGCCACAATTCTCTGCGCGCCCCGCAATCGGTTTACGAAGTCCACCTCGGCTCCTGGATGCGCGTCCCCGAAGAGCACAATCGACCGCTAACCTACCGCGAGACTGCACCCCGCCTTGCCGAATACGTCACCCGCATGGGTTTCACCCACGTCGAATTTCTGCCCGTGATGGAGCACCCCTTCTACGGCTCCTGGGGATACCAGACCACTGGCTATTTTGCTCCCACCTCGCGCTACGGCACGCCCCAGGACTTCATGTACCTGGTCGACCACCTGCACCAGCACGGCATCGCGGTGATTCTCGATTGGGTGCCTTCGCACTTCCCTTCCGACGCCCACGGCCTGGCCTACTTCGACGGCACGCATCTTTACGAACACGCCGATTCTCGCCAGGGCTTTCATCCCGACTGGAAAACGCACATCTTTAATTATGGCCGCACCGAAGTTCGCAGTTTCCTGATGTCGAGCGCCATGTTCTGGTTCGACAAGTATCACATCGACGGCCTGCGCGTGGATGCGGTTGCCTCCATGCTCTACCTCGACTACTCCCGCAAAGCCGGCGAATGGATTCCCAACAAATTCGGCGGCCGCGAAAATCTCGAAGCCATCGACTTCCTCCGCCGCTTCAATCAGGAAGCCTACGGCGAGCATCCCGACATTCAGACCACTGCGGAAGAGTCTACTTCCTGGCCCATGGTTTCGCGGCCGGTGTATCTCGGCGGCCTCGGCTTCGGCTTGAAGTGGGATATGGGGTGGATGCACGACACCCTCGAATATTTCAAACAGGATCCCATTCACCGCAAATACCATCACAGCAAGCTGACCTTCCGCATGCTGTATTCTTTTCAGGAAAATTTCGTTCTTCCGCTCTCGCATGATGAAGTTGTCCACGGCAAAGGATCGCTGATCGGCAAGATGCCGGGCGACGAGTGGCAGCGCTTCGCCAACCTGCGCCTGCTCTTCGCCTATATGTACGCCCAGCCCGGCAAAAAGCTGCTCTTCATGGGAGACGAGTTCGGCCAGGTCCGCGAATGGGGCCATGACACCAGCCTCGAGTGGGACGTGCTGCAATACCCGGTGCACAGCGGCATGCAAAACTGGGTAGGCCAGTTAAATCGAACTTACCGCGAGCAACCGGCCTTGCATATGCTCGACAACAGCCCGGACGGCTTCGAATGGGTCGATTGCAACGATAGTCAGACCAGCACGATTTCTCTGCTGCGCAAAAGCGAAGCGCCTCATGACTCAATTCTGATCGTGTGCAACTTCACCCCCATCCCGCGCCAAGGCTATCGCGTGGGCGTTCCCACCCCAGGCTACTGGCGCGAACTTCTGAATAGCGACGGCGCCCACTACGGCGGCACGAACATGGGCAACGGCGGCGGAGTAAACGCCGAAGCGCAAAAAGCCCACGGCCGCCCCTACTCGCTCGAACTCACGCTGCCCCCGCTGGGTGCGCTCTTCCTCAAAGCCGGATAAACGAACCGGGTGCCCCGTCCTTGTCCCTCCGGTTTTTGGAGGGAGATTTTCTTACCGTCTGCGACGCGCCTGCAGAAGCTTTGCCGCCGCACCGCCTCCGCTCCATCACCAAGGCAGTTCCTTGCCCATATGGATAAAGCGCCCATTCGGCCCATCCGCTCCAATCAACGCCAATTCGACGCTGGTCTTCGCTCCATCCATCACCTCCATGGGAGCCTTGTCCGTGCCCATGTCGGTCTTCACCCAGCCCGGATGCGCCGAATTCACCTTGATATTGGTGCCCTTGAGTTCGGCGGCCAGGTGAATGGTGAACGCATTCAGCGCCGACTTCGAGGCGTCGTAGGCGAAGGTCTTGATGGCCGCAATCGGGCTGTTGGGGTCGGCCTGCAGCGTCAGCGATCCCAAAATGCTCGAAAGATTCACAATCCGCCCCGCCGGACTCTTCTTGAGCAGCGGAAGAAATTCTCTCGTCACCGCCACCACGGAAAACAAATTCGTGCCAAACACTTTTTGCAACTCCGCTTCGCTGGTCTCGGCCGTCTTGCCTGCAAAGATCCCATCGTCCGCCCCGACTCCCGCATTGTTGATGAGTATGTCCAGCTTGCCGTATTTCTCTGCGATCGTCTTAGCGGCAGCCGTGCGCTCCGCCGCGTTCGTTACGTCAAGCTTCACAGGGAACACATCGAGCCCGTCGGCCTTGAGTTTCTCCGCAGTCTCCTTCGCCTGATCGAAAGAGCGGGCCGCAACCACCACGGTAATTCCCTTCTTCCCCAATTGCCGCGCGGTTTCCAAACCAATCCCGCGGTTGGCGCCCGTGACCAGCGCAATCTTCTTATCGCTTGCCATTTGAAAATGTCTCCCGTTGTCAGATGGATCGAATCAAATGCATCGAATCAATTAGATGTCGCAGATCGAATTGGGATGGCAAAATCCTGCTTCCGCCCGCATCGGGCAGGAGTGGGCGGACCGCTTAATTCCATTCAAAGACGTCAAAGTTCATGAAGCCTTGCTTCGCCCACCTTCGTGTACCTTAGGGTCCTTCGTGGTTCACGATTCATCGACGATGTCTGGAACCGGCCTAAAGTCCCTTTTTGTGTACAATCCCTCGGTAGCGCTTTCACTCGTTCGACACGTTTTGCCGAAGGAACTCCACATGCCAGACCAAGCCATCGCCAGCCTCCTGACCCTCACCATGAACCGAACCGGCGACGAAGCCGTGGTTTGCTGCAGCGGCCGCCTGGTTTCAGGCGTGAACAATCGACTCTACCTCGAAGTCAGCCAACTGATTCCCAACTGCAAGCGAGTCGTGCTCGACTTCACCGATCTGACTCACATGGATAGCACCGGCCTCGGAACCCTGGTGCGGCTCTACGTCTCGGCAAAATCGGCGGGTTGCGCGCTGCAACTCTACAACATCGGCAAGCCCATCCGTCAACTTCTCGGCCTTACTCATCTCCTGTCAGTTCTCGAAGTAATCGGCACCAACAACATCCGTTGCGGCTGATCCCAGAGCGCCTGATCTGAGTTGGTTTGATCCGCCAGCGCGTGAAAGTTTTCTGAGGCCATCCTGGCGATCGCCTGATCTAAAGGTTCGAGGTCCAACATGCAATTGAAACCCTTCCTGCTGGACATATGGCTGGCCGGCTACGAGCACGAGGTCGAGTTCAATCTGGCCTCCAGCGAAGGACCGCGCTGGACCCTCAACGAAATCCTGAGCCTCGCCACCGAGGAGGAGCGCCAGCGCTTCATGAATCACGCTCTGGCCTACAGCCGCCCAGCCGGCGCCGATGGCCTTCGCGCTGCCATCGCCGAGATGCACCAAGTCGATGTCGACACGGTCCAGGTCGTTACCGGAGCCTCCGAGGCTCTCCTTATTCTTATGTGGCTGGCCGCCGAAGCGGGAGCCAACGTCATCCTGCCGCAACCCGGCTATCCGCCTTTTTCCGCTCTGCCCGAATCCCTCGGCATCGAGACTCGCTACTACGCGCTTCGAAAGGAGAACGCCTTTCGCTTCGATCTCGAGGAGATCAAGCGCCTTGCCGATCGAAATACCCGACTGATTCTGATCAACAGCCCCCACAATCCCACCGGTGCGACTCTGAGCGATGCCGCGCTGGACGACCTGCACGAGTTCGCTTCCTCTCGAGAAATTCAACTGGTGAGTGATGAGGTCTACCACCCCGTCTATCATGGCCAGCCGACAAGGTCAGCGGCCCGCCTGCCGCACGCCACCGTCATCCACGATTTCTCGAAGGCTTTCCCTTTATCCGGCGTGCGCGTCGGTTGGATGATCGAGCACGATCCGAAGCGCCGCGAACTCTACTGGAATGCGCGCGCGACTTTTTCGATCTCTAACAACACCGCCGGAGAAATGCTGGCCGAGATCGCCATGCGCCACCGCAATCTGGTCCTCGGCAAAACCCAGGAAACCGCAACCAGAAATCTCCGCCAGCTTGTCCGCTTCATGTCGGAGCATCGCGAAACCCTGGACTGGATTCCTCCCAGTGGCGGAGTGACCGCCTTCCCCTGGCTGGTCAGCGGCGAAAACTCCCGCCCCTTCTGCCTGGCGGCAGCCGAACAGGGCATCCTGTTGGCCCCCGGCGATTGTTGGGATGCGCCCGCCCATTTTCGCCTCGGCTTCGCGGCCATGACCCACAAATTTCCCGAGGGCCTCGACCGGCTGGCAGAATTTGCTAAGACTTGGCCAGCCGCGAACCTGACCAAGGCATAGATAACCTTGTCCTCTAGCACCACATTGATAGTATTTTTCTACCACCATGCTTGATCTTAGATCTAAGGCGCGCCAGCAACGGCTAGCCTATTACTTCACAAACCCGGCGGCCCGGCATCACTTGCGGGACTTGGCGAGGCGGCTGAGCATCGATCCGTCGAACCTGTCGAAAGATTTAGGACGCCTGGAGCGCGACGGTATATGTCGCTCGGAGATGATCGGCCGCCAACAATATTTTCAACTGAACCGGAAGTATCCACCTTTTGATGAAGTGCGCAAGATCGTTGCCAAGACGATCGGGGCGGCACACTTGATCGCACAATCGCTCAAGACAATTGACGGAATAGACGAGGCTTATGGGCTTGGCCGCCCCCGGGACCTTCGCGATTGCCCAAACCATCGCTGGTCCCTCGGCCTCTGCGCGCTGGGTCGGAGTACAAAACATGTGCGGCAATCTGGCGGGCATTTTCGCGCCCGCAATCACTGGCTTTCTGGTCAACGCAACCGGACGATTCGAGACGGCGTTCTGGTTGGCCGGGGTGGTCAACGTTCTCGGCATCTTCGGTTGGGTGTTCATCCTGCCAAAGATTACCCAGGTTCGCTGGCTGGAGCAGACCACTGCCTCGTCCAGAGCGGAGCTGTGCGGCAGACAAGAGGTGAAATCCTGATGCACATAAGGTGATAAGAAGCTGGCCTTCGGCTCGCAAGTTTCTCGCTTTTGATGAGGAAGCTTGTCTTCAACAAGCTTACGAAACAATGCCCAAAGCTTCGCTGGGGTTCATGCGCAGCTACGGATTCCGTGCGAGAAGTCAGCCTCGGCACCACATCGCTATCATCGACTTCGCGCGTTCGCGCATGGGTCCGAATCTTTTTCTTTTTGCGGCGGATCCCGCAGGCTCAGACACACTGCTTTTCGTCCACCAGCGCAGTTTCCGCCCTGTGCTCAGGCTCGCAGGAATGCAGGATGGGGACGGGGGTCACTCGGATTTGTGGTGATGGGTAGAAAGCAAGAATTGCATTCCGAAATAGCCGATGAAGTAGGGCTGGTTGGGACGCGCGGGCTCGAGGCTGCGTCCGGCCATCAGGAGCAGGATCAGAGACGGGCGAATCTTGTAGCGGCCGCCAAAGTCTATGGTGGGCTGGTTCTGGGAAGGATGAAACGTGCCCTGGGCATAAAGTTCCACGTCGCCTTCAAGCTTCGGTGTGAAATCGTGGCCGAGGACAAGGCCGGTCAGCCATCCATCCGGCCCTTTGTGGACGAACTGATAGCCGAGTTCGTAGTCCACCTCCACAGAGCCAACTTTTCTCGAGAACTCAAAGGGCAGCAGAAACGAACTGCTGGCCGGCGTGATGCCGCGGCGGACGGCGTCGTTGGGATTGTCGAGGAAGGCCTGAGGAAAGACCGAGATGTTGAGGCCGTCTTCGCCGTGGTCATAGAAGCGCCATTTCACGCCGGGGTTCGATTGCCCCAGGCCGAAGGCAGCGGGAACGCCGGGGTTGTGAACGCGCAGCCAGGCATTTTCGTAGGTGAGCTGAACACGATCCCCTACGCCGAAGTTGATGTCGAGGTCGGGCGTGTGGGCGACGGACTGTCCGCTATAGAAATACGGAATGTAGCCGACATTGATTTCCCAATCGAGATTGCCGGGGGTTCCCGGATCATTGGTGTAGTAGGGTGGGCCGCCTTGGGCAAATGCGGGCAAGCAGGCGCAGGCCAGAAGCGCAGTAGCAAACGGCATCACGATTCGAAGGCGCACGCGGAAAAACTCTCTTTTTATAGCAAGCGCGGCGCTCAGCATAAGCCTACCTTATTGGCAGATTTTGAAATGCCTTCCATCACGACTCATCTCCTGAAACCTACATCTTTTTAGGGCAAGATTGCAGTGTGTTCGAGCCATCCTATTCGCCAAACCTGAAGTTCCCTTGAACCCGCACAAAAAACTCAGGAGCGTCGCCAGATTTCTATAATCTCGAACGAAGCGCAGCCAGCGCGCTTGGGCAGAGTTCGGCAACTTTCAGCTGCAATTCACCTTGCTTCGCGCGTTTCCCCGTCGGAGTTGCCGGCGCCTCGGCTCTTCCCTTTTGAACTATTTGGGTTCCCGTAAAATGACGCGGGATTGGATAATTGTGCGATGGATTGCCGGAGACACAACGCGAATATGCCTCCGTCCGCGGCAGGCGGTCACGATTGCTGCCAAGCTGTCGCGAATTAAGGCAACGGCGCAACAAGGGTTTTGGCGGCGTCGGGTGGAAGCGGCTTGTCGGCCACGGAAAGAACCATCGCGACCTGCCACATTTGGTCCTCAGTCAACAGAGTCTTATACGAGGGCATGCCACTCAGTCGAATTCCGTTCTTTATCTTCCAGTAGGTTTCGCCCACAGGGTCGTCACTGACTCCCACTACCTCCGGCTTGTTCTTGTGTCGTTCCCACAACTGCGGAGCGCGAGGAAACATGGTCGGCCCAAACTTCGACGGGGCCTTCAGACCGTGACAGGAGGCGCATTGTTCACGATAGATTTGCATCCCTGCCACCAAGTTGTCATTGGTAACAGGCATCGGCGCCTGCTTTGGCATCTCGCGGTCGATGCGCGCGTGCAACGGAACTCGGACGATTGCGGCCTCGAAAGGGAATGGATTGTCGGTGACCGCTACGGGCAGCCGTCCAACGGCGAAATAGACATATAAGACCGCCGGAAAAGCGATCATTCCGAACAGGAAGCTCAACAGTGCAAGAGGCCTTTTCCTCATCCTTAATCTCCTTCACCCAATGGTGCGAGTACGAATTGATGCCAGCAGATGGGAATAATCAATGCCCACTTCTGGCTTCAGTCATTCGAACTGGCTCGACTTTTTCTGTATGCGCACAGAAAGTCCTTTCTCACGGCCCTTCAGTCTTTTTGCCTTCCATCGCTGCGATCCGCGCAAAGTCTTCCCATGCACACCGATGGGAATTGGAAAGGCAACCGGGGAGTGGGAGCACTTCGCGCGCGGGAGGTGCTACAAAGGTTAGTTCCGACAGGTTGCGCATCTGAAGTAGAGTTTGCATGGTGATAGTCACTTGCACTGAATAGGCCCCTTTCGAGGCCTGCCAAAGCTCGAACGCAAATTCTGCGCCAGGGGGCGTGTCGTCGTTGCGTCCGTCGAGTGTCCAATGCAAACCGAGCAACTCCGAAACTCCCGCAAGATTTGTGTCATGGCCCACTCGCACGACGAGCTTGTCTCCAGGATTTCCAACAGCGCCAGCAACCGCCTTTTGCTGGACCGCCTGCTGAAGAGTCCGCTCGATGTGAAGCAGCAGGTTCGAAGCTTCGATCTTCGCCAGCGCTGGGGTACGATGCATGAGGTCGAAGTAGGCGGTATGCAGTCCCAGGAATCGGCTGATCTGCGCCTCATCTACCTTTCCCCATCCGACCGACTCCGCTGGCATGCCTTCCGCGTACTCCAGCAGCAGATCCTCCGAGAAAGTCGACGCCAAGGGCAGCGGTCCCTGCAGATCGACCAGGTGATCGCCTTTCCCGCGGCGTGCAGCGGTTGGCGCATCCGGCAATTTGATTTCAGGAGTTCGCTGTGGCGTGCAATCTGCCTGAGGCAAGCATCCCAACAAAACCCGCTGCATCTGCTTCAGTAACTCGGTTGTGTCTCCGGCTGGCGGCTTCGCCACTCGCGTTTCAAACTCTGCAAAAGCTTTCCTCCCATCCGCTGCACTTGCGTCTGACGCCGAATGAAAGATGGAATCATTTTCACCTTCTTTCAGCCCACGCACCGCAGGAGTACAATTTGGAAACAATCCGGTGGCCAGCGCTCGGCCACTCTCCTGAGTGCGCTGATCAGTGTCAGCCCAAATGTAGACACTCGCACCATCAGCGCATCCTTGAGCGTCGAATAGTCCGGCTCGGGCGAAGAAAGCGCGATCAAAGCTACCGAAGGGCTTCAGCAATTCAGAGCCGCGGGTCGTTAGATTACCGGGCGTCACGCTCCATTGCGGCCAAGGCAGCGAGGAATAACCATTGAGGCGGTCCTGCTTCCACGTGGGCGAACGCACGCCGTGGCGACTCAACACAACGACCATCTTCAGTCTGTCTTCGGCGTGCCCACCCGGTTGAGCGCCTCGGGCGGCCTGTGCCGTCGTCAAGGATGGCAAGGTTACTGCGCACAAACACGCGACAGCTAGAAGTTCTCCCCGAGTCGATGCCACAACTCCTCTCCAGAAACAAGCCTGTCGATGTGACGGCCTTCACTGAACTCTCCGCGATCCAACCAATGCGGACGCGAGGTAAGGTAGTCTCGCGGTTGCGTTGAACAGAGGACACAAACTCCGCCAAGATCGCCGTGGAGTCTCTCCGTGGCGCTCAGTATGCAGCCGCCTTGACGGAGGCTGCGGACGGAAGGGCGATCTTCACCGAGTCCGGTTGCGTCCATACGGCCTTCCCGCTATTCAACTCCACTCGGTTCATCGTAATCTTCAGCTGCTGCTGATCGACTTCGACCAGCAGGTAGTGGTAGTTGATTTCCTTGCTTTGGTAAGGGTCGTCAGGGGCACGGTCGATGGGATACGCATGCGCCGCGCCACCGCCGGAAACGAAGTAGGTAACGCCGCCGTGCTCGTGGCGCTCGTAGTTGTGCACATGGCCGGAGAAAACCACGAAACGCGCCCGGGTATGGGCCTGGCGATCCTCCAGCAACTTTGCCAGCGCCTGCTCGTGAGCTCGTGCCGAGTGGCCGCCGCCGAAGGTTTTGGCATCGGAGGAACTGGTGTACGGCGGATGATGGAACATCAGGAAAACGAACTCCACATCCGCTGGGACGTTGTCCAACTTGTTTGCCAGCCACTGGCCTTGTGGGCCTGAGGTTTCATCCAGAGAGCTGTCGAGCACCAGCGTGAGCGTGTTAGCGGCTCGCACGGAGTAGTAGCGGCTGTCCTTCAGATCGGGGAAGCGCTGGAAATAATTGCCCAACGCAATCTTCTCGTCACCGTGCAGGTCGTGGTTCCCGATCGCCGGATAAACCGGGATGTTCTTGTCGCGCCACACGCTAGTTTCGGTGTCCCATACCTTCCAGTCATTCTTGTCATAGCCGTTATAGACGATATCGCCGGTAAAGCAGATAAACGCGGGGTTAGCCCCGGCAATGGCTTGCACGAGAGCTACGCGCACCGCAGGATTAGCAGCTTCCGTATCTTTGGGATCATGAAAACGAGTGTCGCCGTAAGCCACAAAGCGAAACGGGACGCTCACTTTGGCCTGCAAATCGACGGTCGTCTGTGCTGTCGACTTCTGGGTGCAACCGGTGAATCCAAAGAGAGCGATGGTCACAAAGAATAAAGACACTTTGCGTGGGAAGGATGTGCTTCGAGCCATAATTAAGTTTATCCTCGAAATGCGGTCATGGAATTTGCAGCGTCGCGATGATCGGGTCAATGTGCCTTTTGAAATCATCAAGTCGCTCGCCGGGAAGCTTCGCGAAGAACAATGCGTTCGTGGTCTCGCTGCGAACCCGCGTGAAATATTCGACCATTTTGCGACCATTCTGCGTGTAATCCGCGACCCAGTTCAGACCGGACCGGCCGTTGATGGACTTCAATTCGTAACTTTCCTCGCGATTACGATAATTTTCATATCCTTCCTTAATCCTCTGTTCGACCTTGCGCTGAGCCTGCTTCAAGAGCCGCTTGTTCATCTTGTTCGCAGGCATTATTTCTTCCGGAGGTTGCAGAGTTTTCACGTACAGCTTGATTTCCTGCCCGGTTTCCCGCTCCCGCAAAATTAGAGTGCTTTCCTCATTGCCCCAGCGCTCCGGACCAAGCCACTTCCAGCCCGAAGGCAATGAGAGCGACGCTCCCGATTCGCGGTCTCGATACTGGCTCGTCTGCGAGTACGCAAAGCTGACGGCGATCGGACAAAGAAGGCTCGCGTAAAACAGTTTTGCGAGAACAGAGCGCATACTCCACCTCACCGCTCACCTGAAATCTCAACCTCGATCCCGGTCGCTACTTTCCCACCACCAGCACCTCGAACTGACCCGACTCTTCCGTGGACAAGAACAGCCGGTGGGTCTTCGGGTCCAAGGCCAAGGTCTTGGCGTGCGGCAGAGTCTTCACGGTTTCGACCGCGGAGTATTTGTCCGGACTGTCCTCATGAATGATACTAATAGTGCCTTCGCCGTTGGAGTTAAAGATCAGCTTGGTCTCCGGGTCGAAGGCGGTGGCATCGACATGGTCGCCAATCGGCAGCGTGGTGACGACCTGGCCGGTGTCGGCATTCATAACCGCCATCACTTGGCTGCGGCAACCGAGGAATAGACGCCGGTTGGCGCGGTCCATCGCCATACTGGAAGGGGACTCGCACGGAGCCGTAGGCCAGCGCTGGTCGACGGCCAGCTTCCGCGAATCAATCTTGAGAACCGTGCTCTTCTCTTCCTGATTGTTGTAAACGGTTCCGTTGCCGTCCGCGGCAGCGAATTCGGGCTCGCCCCCCAGATCTATGCTACCGACGACCGTGGCGGTGGCGGCGTCGATCACGGTCGCCTTATGGTCGCCGCCATCGAAGGCAAATACGCGAGCGGTCGCGGGATCGAAAATAATGCCATCCGGCTCTTCGCCGGTCTTCACCACGGTAATAGTTTTCAAAGTCTTCAAGTCGAAAACCGTGGACGTCGAGTTTTGTCCGTTGCTGGTGAATCCGCGGCCAAGGTCTGGGGCGACCGCAATTCCGTGGATTCCGGGAGTATTGGGAATACTGCCAACGACGCTAAGCGAATCCAAGTCGATCACTTCTACTTGCGCTCCATGAGAGACGTACAGCCGCCGTGCGCCTGCATCCACGGTGAGATAGTCCCACTTGCCGTGGCCGGGAATCGGAATCTTCTTGGTTATGGCAAATCCCTGCGCGGAAGCTGCTTTGATTCCGGCGAAAGCCAATCCCAGAGCGAACACCGCAATGAAAACTGCAGGCTTTCTGGAAGACTGCTGACCGTGCGAGTTCATCCTCTTCATCATGTGTAAACAGCTCCTTGTCCTACCAGAGCAATACCGATAGAGCGATGCTAAACAGCGAACCTGAAGTTACGCTGAAAGCGCCACAAATATTTAGCAACGCCGACGGACTTCCTTAGCAGGCTGCGGAAAAGGTCTGCCTCAGAGCAGGCTCGGGAAAGGCGGCCTCCGCCACTGGGGCTCGCTCAGCCCATCCCGTTCTTCGACCAGGCGGCCAGCGATTGCCATGCGGCGCTCCTACATGGCAACCGCCAAGACCACTACCGGAGCGCCACATTCCGCGAGAAGACGCGCGGTCGCGAGGGCCGATTCGATTCCCGCCTGATGAAGTTCAGGCTCCGCCAAAGCGGTTGGAACGAATGCCCCTAACAAACACAATTGTCCCGCGATAGTTCGGCCATGAGCTGCTTCGAATCCGTAGGCAAGAAACCCCACGGACCCAACTCCGTGCCGCTATATTCTGCCGAAACCATCTCGTCCAGCACGGAGCCGAACGTCTGGGACATCCCCATCTTGTCTTCACTTCCATGATCCCCCAACGGACGGGAGCTGTTTCCGATTTGGATCGCCATAATCTCTTGCCAAATTGGGTTTGGAAGTCAGTTCAGTATCAGTTGAACCGGGTTATTCGCCACAGCGCGACTACTCCCGCCCCCAGGACAACGGCCATCGTTAAGCTAAGCCCAGCTAGCCAACCCCATCGAAGCTCTATCTGGGGAAAACGGGCAATGACACCAAAGCCCGCAAAAATACAGGTAGCTCCGCCAATCAGCAGCCAATCCACCCAACTTCGGGACGAGCCGCTGGTTTTCTCCTGGCGACCCTCCATGCGCGCGGCCACATAAGCAGGCTCAATATCGTACAAATCGCTTTCCCGTTTGGCCGCCTCCTTCCAACTCGAGTACTCGCCATCGGTGGTCGATGAAGAAGCAATCGCCAGCGCACCTACCACCATCAATAACGATCCGCCTAGCACTCGCGCCTGGACGCTCCAGGGCAGGCCGCGGAGTTCGCCGAAAACCATCGTGCCCCAAACTAGACCCCAGAGCTGGTTCGTGTTCGACAATGGGATTCCGCGGCTGATCCCCACGTACTTGGCGGCATAATTTTGAAACAGGTCGCCCACAACCCACATGAAGCCACCCAGGAGCGGCCAGAACAATATGCGCCTGCTAACAGCCAGTTCATGCCAGAACGGCAGCACACCTCCCGTAAAGCTGACTGCCAACAGCGTCATCGTTGTCATCTCGCCAAACGTGAAGAAGGTCAGAAACGTCAGCGGATTCATGCCCGTGATGTAAGCCTTGCGGAAAGGAATGTACTGGGAGCCGAAAAGCAGGCCCGCGCCCAATGCGGCGGCGATTCCGCGGATTGGGTGTCCCGAGGGAGCTTGAGAAGAAGAGGCCAAGGACAACAACACCGCTCCGCCAAAGATTACCACCGCGCCGCCCACCACTTTCACCCACTGGACCCAGACCGTCCGGTGTAATTCTTTGAAAAGAAGGGTGCCCCAAAGAATTCCAATCAAGCTGTTCGAGTTCCACAGGGGAAAAGCGATACTCAGGCCAATGTCGCGAATGGCGAAAACGGTCAAGGTGTTCCCAACCGCCCATAGACAACCCGCCATCACGCCCCACACGATCAAGTGAGGCACACGCCGCGAATCGGTAAAGGTGTCGCCGGTGCCGCGGATCAGGGCTGGCAAGCTCCAGCGAGAGACAAAAGCTCCCAGCACCATCATGAACGAAATCACGAACGGGGATACCGAGACAGTCACTAACTTCGTCGGCGCTTCCGCCCCGGCCAGCCATAGGGCCGCCGCTAAGCCACAAAACACACCCAGCGCTTGCAGTTTCCGCTGTCGAGAACGTTCCGTCAGACTTTCGGTGATGATTGAACTCAAAGCGTCGTCGCCTTTCACGTAGTTAGCGGACTAGGCACAGAATTAGCGATCCTCCGAGCAGGACGGCCAAAGGAATCCAAAACTGAACGTCGCGAAGCATCGGCCCGATCCAGCTTCGCCTTCGTGCTCGCATTTCCTTTCTCATCGGAATTCCATTCGGAGCTCACTGAAATAACGACCCGAAGGCCGTATCTAAGCGTGCTTAGACAGGCGGAATAATACACCCGGGTGAGTCGGCCACCGGCGTATTGCCTTCGTCAGCGGTCCGCTCGAGTGAGCAACCACGCAGCACGTTGGAAGGGATATCGTAAGGCGCTCCAGGTGCATGGTTTGCGGTACGTCTCCGAACTGACGGTTGAAGGAGACTACCGCACTGAATCTGGCTATCGGGCCGGTCTTTTGCTGCTGCACCGGCGCCCCGATGCGGTTTTTGTGGCGAACTATCTGATGACGGTGGGTCTTATGCAGGCCGCTGACGAAATGGGGATGTCCTGTCCGGAGGATTATGCCTTGGCCAGCTTCGATAATTATCCCTGGCTGCGCTGTTTCCGTCCGCGCTTAACCTCGATCGAGCTATGCAAGTACGAGTTGGGGGCGCGCAGCACGGAGATGCTCCTGAACCGTATTTCCGGCAAGAAGGGCAATGTTCTAATTCAGAAACTAGCGCAGCAATTGCGCGTCCGAGAATCTTGCGGTTTCGCGCGCAACATTCGACATTCAAACCGCCGAAATTCAAACCGCGAAGTGGCCATCTCGAACTCAAGAAACAAGCGCGATAGCAATCCTCCAACTTCCCTAAAGAACGGAGATGCAGAAACTGTCACACCCTCCAGGCCGAAGTCGACAGAGTCTTCCGAAACAGGCCGAACCATGATCCGCCCGAGGCCGACCTGCAATTCAAAAAGCCGGCGACAGGCACTGCCTTATCAAGTGGTCCTTAATACGTCGATGGCTGGCGCATATCGATCCCCGGCCAGAATGAGCTTTTCAATGTTGTCTACAGACTGAATGCCACCTCGCGCTCCAACAGCCGTACAGTTCAGGGCGGCAGCAGCGCAGGCGAAATCGAGCTGCCGTTGCAGCGGCCAGCCCTGCAGCAGTCCGTAGATAAACCCCGCGTGGAAGATATCACCGGCGCCCGTGGTGTCCACCGCCGTAACGCGGAAGGCCGACGCGTAGTGAAACGTCGTGCCGTCCCATGCCAGCACCCCATCTTGACCCAGCGTCGCCGCAGCCAGCCGACACCCATATCCTCGCTGGAGCGCGGGCAACGATTTTGTGAGGTCCGGCTCAGCCGAGAGTCGCCCCGGGATGTCTCGGCTCGTAATGACATAGTCAAGCTTCTCCAACAGCGCTTCCACGCCGGAGTAGAGGTCATCCAAATCGGCAATCACCGGGATCCCAGCCGCCTGAGCCCAGCCCGCCGCCGCGGTCGCTGCGGCAGTATCGTGCCCATCGACATGAAGAGCGCGCGCGTCCTCAATCCACGAGCGATCGATCTCCTCCGGCTGCAGCGTCAGGCGGTCGTCGCGCTTCCAAAGAACTGTGCGCTCGCCGGAATCCTCGACGAGAATGAACGCCTGCTGGCTCGCGCATCCCTCGGCGGTGATGATCCTGGTCTCGACGCTCGTCCGGGCAAATTCCGCGCGGTGAAGGATCGCCGCAGCATCGTCGCCCAGCTTACCGACGTAGCGCGTACGCATGCCCCAGTGTTGGCACGCAACCAGAGCCGTCGCGACTTGTCCGCCCGGCAACACGTTCGCAGAACGAAACTCGACCTTCGATCCTGCCACAGGATAGCGGTGAAGAGGTATTACGGTGTCCGTAGCATTCAGTCCCACACCGACAAGGTCAATCTTAGGCGTTGGCATCATTTTGACAGACCCAAATGTAAAGGAAGTGGTTCGATTCGCAAAGGCAGATCTCGTAGCGGGCCGCCATGGCAATGCGATTTCTCACTGATGAGTCTGTGTGCCTTCGATTCCGCACGTGTGCGCCGTCATTGCAATAGCTTGAGGTTGCGGTCTTTTTGGAGCACTCTGGCGTTGGCAGTCGATCTGCGGCTTGAGCAATGATCTACTCCCACGTCCGTCAGTTCTACGCTTGCCCGTCTGCTTCAGCCAATCTTCAGGTTGGGCGGAATAGATTAGATTAGGTGGTGTGCAATCACCTTACGGGGCGCAACCGGGGTGTGATAAAACGAGACCTTGTGAAACTGCTCGTAGTTGAAGATGAACCTCGAATGCTGGAACTGCTGCGCCGCGGCCTCACCGAAGAAGGCCATAACGTAACCTGCGCTTCGGATGGGAGCGAAGGATGGGAACTGGCACGCTCTTATGAATTTGACGCGGTCGTGCTGGACGTCATGCTCCCCAAGATGAATGGCTTCGAACTGGCCAAAAAGCTCCGTCAGCAGCGAATCCTCACACCGGTGCTGATGCTCACCGCCAAGGATTCCGTTCCAGATGTTGTGCGTGGCCTGGACGCGGGCGCCGATGACTATCTGACCAAGCCGTTCAGCTTCAACGAACTGCTGGCGCGTTTGCGTGCGATCCAGCGCCGCGCCACATCGCGCCCGGAGAACCGGCTGCAAGTCGGCGATCTCGTCCTCAATCCCGAATCGCGTGCAGTCTCGCGCGCTGGAACTCCCATTTCCTTGACCCGCACCGAGTACAGTCTGCTCGAGCGCTTGATGTACCGCGCCGGCAAGGTGGTTCTCCGCAGCGCGCTCATCGAATCCGTCTGGGGCTTCGATCGGGAAATCGAAGACAACACGCTCGATGCCTTCGTCCGGCTGTTGCGCCAGAAGGTTGATCGCGAAGGCATGCCGAAGCTGATCCTTACGGTTCGCGGCACTGGCTACATGATCCGCGAGGACTCGGCGGAATGAAGAAACTCTCCATCGGCATGCGTTTGACGCTATGGTATTTTGCCGTTTTTCTCCTTGCCGAATTCGCTTTTGGCGCGGGCATGTGGCTGATCCTAAGGAAGAACTTGTTCGACATCGCTGACGCCGCGCTGGAGGGGCAGGCTGCCGATTTGCAGCATTACTTGGAAGCACGAAAAAACATGAGCCTGCTGCAGTTGCAGACAGAGATCAGCCATGACTTTAAGATTGAAAGCTCGGCCGACTATTTGGAAATCAGTGATTCCAGCGGCAACTTAATCTATCGTTCGAAGTTTCTTGAAGAGCATCCACTCCTCCCGCGCTCGCTCGATGAACTAGGCAAACCTCTTTACGACAATCGCAAGCTGGGGCACGGGCGTTTTCGTTTTATCAGCCAACGAATGGAGGCCAGCGGAGGCGTGTACTTGGTTCGGATCGGACATCCCATCGAGGAAGAAATCGAGACGCTAGACGCCTTCGAACGTTATCTGGTTCGGTTTGCACCGATCCTGCTGTTGGCTGCTTCGGGCGTTGGCTATTGGCTGAGCCACAAGGCGTTAGCGCCAGTCCGTGCGTTGACGCGAACCGCCGCTACGATTTCCGCACACAATCTCAGCAGTCGGCTTGAGCCATTGCATACGGGAGACGAGTTGCAACTTCTGTCCGATACCTTGAATGAAATGCTAGGCCGGATCGAGTCCGCCTTCCTGCGGATCACGGATTTTACCGCCGACGCGTCGCACGAACTGCGCACTCCCATTGCGCTCATTCACACCGAAGCCGAGCTGGCATTGCGCCGATCCCGCGACGAGGCCGAATACCAGGAGGCCCTTCGGCATATTCTTCTGGAGGCTAAGCGCACCACCAAGCTCATCGAAGAACTTCTGGCTCTGGCTCGGGCTGACTCGGGCAGCCAAGCGCTCGACATTCATCCCACCGACCTGCTCCCGACCTTGCGGGAGGCCGCATCGAAGTGGAAGCGAGCCGCGTCCCTGCGAAATTTGCAATTCGAGGAGCACCTTGAAGTTCAAGGGCTGCCGGTGACGGGAGACGAAAATGCTTTGCGCCGCGTGATCGACATTCTGCTCGACAATGCTCTGAAGTACACCTCGTCGCCCGGCAACGTAACGCTTTCTGCCGAGAAAAAGCACGGGCACGTTGTGGTGATCGTCGAAGACACGGGCATGGGCATTGCTGCCGAGGATCAAGCCAGAATTTTCGAACGCTTTTACCGGGCGGACAAGGCGCGCGGGCGGGAACTCGGCGGAGCTGGATTGGGCCTCGCTATTGCGCAGTGGATCGTCAAACTCCACAGGGCGTCCATCACCGTACAGAGCGAGATCGGAAGCGGATCCGTTTTCCGACTGGAGATTCCGGCCATCACCTCAGCCGTCGACTATCCCGACCTGCGATAAGCCAGCGCGGGAAGCCAAGCTGTTCAACCCCGGTATTGCAGCATGGTCATGAAGCCGAAGTCCATGTGCAATTGCTGGTGGCAGTGGAGGAGCGTCGGACCGGGATTGTCCGCCGTAAAGTCTACCTCGACCGGCGTCTTGGCGGGCACAACGATTACGTCCTTCATGACGCCCGCCGTTGCTTTCCCGGCGAACTTGGTCACCTCGAAGGTGTGCCGATGGAGGTGGACCGGGTGTGGTTCATCGCTTTGGTTATCGAGTCGAAGACGGTACCGATAATTGGCTCGGACTTGAATAAGATCGGTTTTTGGGTAGGATTTACCATTTATCGTCCAGTTATCTACCCAGCGGTTGCCGGCGAATTTCTTGCGGAAAACGAGCGGCACCAGGCCGCCGGTCGGTTCCGGAGTCTCCGCTTCGCGCCCAAAGAGCGTGTACTCCCAAGTAGTATTCGTGGGTGCGGTCCACTGTGGTATTTGCTTGCGATTCGCATATTCCACCACGACCCCCAACCCGGCATTTCGTACTGGATCGTTGGTCTCGCCGAGGATCCACACGCCAGGCTGCTTCATAAGGACGACAGCATCGACGCGCTCCGCCGGACCCATCTCGATCACATCCACCTCCCGCGGCAGGGGCACAGGGTTTCCATCCAGGCCGACGACTTTGAACTTATGACCGGGCAAGGCGATACGGTGCTGATCGGTAGCACTCGCGTTCAAGATGCGAAAAAGCACGCTCTGACCTTCTTTCACGCGTATCGGCTCGCCAGAGCGGAGCATGTGACGGTTGATGGAAAAAATGGGATACGTGACTTCAAGATTGCCTTCGTCGCCTTGGCTGCTCAGATAAGGATCCCAGCCGTGCAACGCGAGAAAGACCTCTGCGTCGTATCGGCCCGGCTCTACTCTCGGCTCAATGTAGAGGAATCCGAATTGGCCCGTGTACATGGCTCGTTTCATGTCCCGGCCGGCATGAGTGTGGCTGTGATACCAGCGGGTCCCGGAAGGCCGCGGCGTGAAAGAATAGCGGCGGACTCCGCCCGCCGGCACCATCGGCGTTCCTTCTTCCTCGGAACCGTCCACCGCCGACGGGAGGAACAGGCCGTGCCAGTGAACCAACTCGGGGACTTTGGTTTCGTTGAATACATCGACAGTGACAGGCTGGCCTTCGCGGATGCGCAAGACAGGACCCGGAGCCGAACCGTTGTATCCCGTAGTTTTGACCATTTTCCGCGGGGCAACTTCGATCTCGACGGGCGAGATGTGAATCGTTGCGTCGGCCTTGGAATCGTCCAGCGGAGCTTGCAAACCAATCCGTCGGGCGAACTCGAGGCACACCGGAGTTCCTAGCATTGCCAGAAAGTTTCTACGATCCATAGTGTGGCTGCAGCGAATCCAAAGATTGCAGCAACCCTCTTGTTAACAATTGAACCGATAGCCCAGAATCATCTTGGCAATCAGGTGGTCGGTCGCACCAGTGAGGCTCACGCCGAGTCCGAAATTGATCTTCCATTGCTGCTGTTGCGAGACCGTGTCAAGTCCCGTCACCGGACGCACCGAATCTTAGTATTCCAGACCTCCCGCGATTTTCGGAGTGAAATCGTGGCTGAATTTGAAGTTTGGCGAAAAGACATCGCCCTTCTTCACGCCCTCACCATGGAAAGAGCGATCGAGCGTGAGATTCAAAGCCCAATCCCAGCGGCCTAATTCTTGGTCCACGAGTGGGCGGATTTCCCACGTCCCCGGCATGATTGGTAGGATAAACCCCATCCCCGACCATCTTCGAGCCATCAATCGTGAAGTTGCTGTGGAGTGCAACCCTGGTGTGAGCGGGATCGACCAGATCGTATCCGTACACCTGAATTTCGTAGTTGTCTTGAGCACACGCGCGGACAGCAGCCAGGATTTGCCAGCAGCACCAGGGTGAGAGGGAAAATAGCTACAAGGCCGCTCCGAAAAATGTAGCTCGACAATCAACGCATGTTTTCGATCTCGTAGAACATCGAGCAGTTGTCTAGTTGACTCGTAGAGACAGTGATTTCGGAAGGAATGCGAAGCAGGTTCGTCCAACGTCGTTATCGTATATGAGGTCGGTAAACGCTCGACCGATGGGAGTTGAATGGGGCTTTTCCTTTCGGCGCAGACCTGAGCATGATCGGGGCGAAAAGCACAGGACATCATTGACCCTTGGTCTTGAGCAATCTCTCTGATTCGCTCTGGTCTCGAAAGCAGATTTTCCGTTTAGATCAGGCCGCGAACGGAGTCCGACAAAATGTACCTTCAACCGACCTCGCCTTTCTTCCATGCCGACGTACTCGAACAGCGACCTGGGCAAGTCTTCAAGTCAGCTCCCGCCAAGCATGGCCTGCGAACTCCCGAAGCAGTTCCTCATGCAGCAAACCCATTTGCCGACCACATCATGCAGGGGCCAAATCGATCGAATCTGTCTCTCCATCAGCGCCTCAGATGGTCGAGTCGGATCGCGTGCGGAACCCTGTACATTGCTTTACCAAACGAGCGCAGGAAGCGGCCTTCCTTGTCAACCGCTATGACCTGATCGGCTTTCTCGCCGCGCTGAATGAGCCCCGTAACACCGGTCTTCGGGTCGCGCGCCAGCCACGAAACCATGCCCAGAGCTTGGCCCTGGGTTAGCTTTATCACCAATTCTCTCTGTTTGTACTCTCTGTCCCACGTCTTTATCATGGGTCCTCACACGTCAGCTCCGGGATGTGCGACTCGCGGACCCGGCCGAATCATCGACGCGGAGCGGACCCTGTGCGACGATCCTGCCCGCCGCTGTGGGAGGACCCTTGAGGATCCACTCGAAGCCCACTGCGATCAAGGCCCCAAGCATTGGCCCTATGAGGTAGATCCAAGTCGTGTGAAGGTCGCCGCGCACCACATCCGGCGCCAGAGAGCGTGCCGGGTTCATCGACGAGCCGGTGATCGCCGCCGCCCAAAGTCCTGCAAGAGCAATGTCCCCGCCTACGGCGATAGCGCCGTTCGTGCCGATGTTCCTCGCACCGGAAGCCGTGCCCAGAATCGTGTTCACGAGCCCTGCTGTGAGCACAACTTCCATCGCCAGAGCTTTCCCGCTGGTCACACCACGACTCGGCAGCGTCGCGCCGAGCGCGCCAATCGTGCCGAACATGGCCCGGAGGAAACCAGCCGCACCAATGCCTCCGATCAATTGTCCGACGATGTAGCCTGGAACTCGCTGCCAAGGGAAATCGCGCCGCACCGCGAAGGCCAGGGTGACCGCCGGATTCAAATGCGCTCCGCTGACCGCACCCATAAAATAGATGATCGCCATTACCATGAGTCCCGGCGCAACTACCATCATGCCCAGGGTGACTCTGCCCGCGCTCATCGCCGCAACGACACCGCCTCCTGCGGCGACCAGCACCAGCAGGAACGTGCCCCAAGCCTCCGCGAACACGCGTCGCCACTCAAGGGATGTATCGAAGAAATCGGGTGCCGATTGCCTTTGAATCACAGGCTGCAGCGCTGCGTCCGGCCGGTCAGGCCTGGTCGATTTCATGTCCCACCTTCTGGGCACTACTGTTCCCGGGTAGCGCTTCCGGACACGCACTTGGTAGCACCCCGCCAAATGAGAAACCACAAGTTCACGTTACTTCTCTTGGGCCAGTTCCTTGCGAATCTCTTGCAATTCCTGCCGACGCTTCTCGCTGGTCTTCGGGTAGGCCATTTTGAGATCCTCGAGTGCATCGAGGACAATGCGGGAAACAATCAAGCGGGCGTTCTCCTTATCGTCGGCGGGAACGGAGTACCAGGGCGCGTGATGCGTGCTGGTCGCTTGCAGGCACTGCTCATAAGCTGCCATGTAATCTTTCCAGTATTTCCTTTCGTGATTATCCGAGGGGCTGACTTTCCAGTTCTTGTCAGGCTCGTCGATGCGTGCTAGAAACCGTTTTCGCTGCTCTTCGTACGAAAGGTTCAAGAATATTTTGACGATGCGAGTTCCGTTGTAGTAAAGGTGACGCTCCAAGTCGACAATGGAGCGATACCGTTCCTTCCAGATGTTTTTCTCATCGAGCAACTCTTCGGGAAGCCGCTGGCTGCGAAGAATCTCAGGATGCACGCGGACGATCAGCACTTCTTCGTAATAGGAACGATTGAAGATGCCGATCCGTCCGCGTTCAGGAAGGCGGCACGTCGTGCGCCAGAGAAAATCATGTTCCAACTCCTCAGCGCTTGGTTGTTTGAAACTGAAAACGTCACAGCCCTCGGGGTTGACTCCCGACATCACGTGGCCGATAGCGCCGTCCTTGCCGGCGGAGTCCATTCCCTGGAAGATTAGCAGCAAGGCGTAGCGGTTTGACGCATAGTGAAGCTGTTGCAGGGCGCTCAGCTTTGCAACATGTTTTTCCAGGAGTTCCTGATATTGCTTCTCCGTCTTGCAATAAGGTTTAACGATCGTCGGCCATTTCTTGAGGTCGAACGTTGTCCCGGATCGCACGCGGAAATCCTTGGAATGAATTCTCATCTTCTTCCTTTCGACTGTGTCCGCTGGGTTCGCGGCAGTAAATGGATGGACTTCACTTCAGGCCTCGGTCTTCGCCGCAGCCTTGGCATCATCGGTCCGAATCTCGCGCTCCGCCTCCAGCCAGTCTGATCCGCAGGGGTCTCCACCGCCTGATGCTTGGCCTGGAGCAGTTCGTCGATGCTCTTACGAAAAGCTGGATTGGCGAGCACGCGCTCAATCTGATTGCGCGAGACCGTCTGCAGCACAACCCAGGGGTTTTGCGTGAGTTCCCACAGCGTGGGATCAAGCGTCATCCACACCCGATCGGCAGCACGGTTCCACGACCAGCGCAGATCCAGCGCAAGCTCTGCCAGAGAATCGAACCCCGCAAGTTCCGAGTTAGGGCGGTTCTGGTCGGTCATGATTTCTCTGCAATTACCTTCAAGATAGCCTCGTCAGATGCTGTGGTGACCCGGTGTCTGAAAAGGTTTGCTTAGCGTGAAAGGGGAGACAGAACCTGCAACTGTCCGCTCTGGAGTGTTGCCGCGGAGAGTGCTGGATCAACCTCAAAAGGAAGTTCGACAACACCCATAATCTTTTTGTCCCTGCGACCTTCGTCCTCTAACTGACTTGAAACCGAGTGGATGCCGGAAGTGAAGGCCCGTCGATGCTCCACTTCCACTTCCATAACTGTTGCCGCGCGAAAGCCAATGCTGCCGCGCCATAGACGGGCTGGTTCACTACGCCTTCAAGCCTTTACTCTGGCAACCCGAATGTTGGCATTGGCAGGTGAGCTTTGTGCCCACACCCGCGTCGGCACATGCGGTGCTGCAGTGTTTGCTGCCTTCCGCCGGTGCACAGTTGCAAGCGGGGTGTGCGCATTTCGTGGTCGGTGTCATTGAAGTTCTCCTTCGTCTTATGAATTTCGTGGGGAAGAGTCTTATTCTGCAGCACTTTTCTTCGCAAGGCTTCAGGACAATGTCGAACCAGATTCTCCGGAAGCTAGCTCAGCATTGCATTGACGGCAGCCACATTCTGTTCCGTTTTGCTCATCCTGGGCATCCCATCTCGAAGTAGATTGACAATTGCGGCGAGTCCCCACCCAGTTCGGTGGAAGCGTCGCCGTTAGAGCCTTCGGAGAACGAAACGTAATGAAAGCTGCTGTCTTCTCTCCAACTCCCACCGCGCCCCAATCCTTTCTTCATGTCGAAGATGTTCCCCGCCCAGAACTCGATCTGGGATATATCTTACTGCGGGTGGTCGCCTGCGGAGTCTGCCGCACTGACCTTCACATCGTTGAAGGAGATCTTCCGCCAATTCGACCGCACCTGATTCCCGGCCATCAAATCGTCGGAGAAGTAATCGAAGGTGCGACCCCGGAATTGCCACTGGGATCGCGTGTCGGCGTTTCGTGGATGGGTGGCGTCGATGGCGATTGCTGGTACTGCCATCACAGCATGGAGAATCTCTGCGACAAGCCGGTTTTCACCGGATACACCGTGGATGGCGGCTACGCCGAGTATGTCCTGGCGCGCTCAGACTTCGCTTTCCCGCTGCCTTCTGGCTTGGACGATGTACACGTCGCTCCGTTGTTGTGCGCCGGCATCATCGGCTTTCGTAGCTTACGAGTGGCTGGGGTTGAGAAAGAGGAGCGAGTCGGACTCTTTGGTTTTGGCAGCTCCGCAAGTTTAGCGATCGTGATTCTGCAATCGTGGAACTGCGAGGTTTACGTCGTAACCAGGGGCGAATCTCACCGAAAAATGGCGGCGTCACTGGGCGCGACCTGGGTGGGTAAAGAAGATGAAAAGCCACCTTTGGCGCTCGACCGCGCCATCACTTTCGCGCCCAGCGGAAAAGTAGTAGTGAGCGCGCTCGCGAGTTTGCGCAAGGGCGGTGTAGTGGCAATCAACGCCATTCATCTCGATCAGATGCCGGCCTTCGACTACGACAAGCTACTCTGGGGTGAACGGCAGATCCGCAGCGTGGCTAACATGACCCGCCAGGATGCCCGCGATTTTCTCCAGATCGCGCACGACCTCCACATCCGTCCGAACGTTACGGTATTCGCCCTCGACGATGCGAATAAAGCGCTTGAAGCGGTCAAGAAAGAAACGGAACAGGGATCAGCCGTGATTGTCCCTTAATCGATGCTCGCGTTGGATCAGTTTCGGGGTCTGGCCCCAGGTGTGTCGGTCTCTCCCTTCAAGAAAGAACGGCTAGGACCGTACAAACACCTGAGCGGCAGAGAGTGAGCACTGTTGCTCAGAAGAATGGCGGCGCCGTTGTTAAGGTCTAGCGGTCAGGAATCAGATGAAGAGCACGATCAAGCTGGTCATTCTTGTTGCGGCAATGGCGGTCGCTTCGTTTGCCCAAAGCGATGCCGACACCATCATCGAGCGTTCTGTCGAGGCTAACGCGGCGGACTGGAAAGTCGCTCCTGACTATGATTTTGTCGAGCGTGACCGGCAACCACGTGGAGGAACCAAGACCTACGAAGAGCTCATGATCTTGGGTTCTCCCTATGAACGACTGGTAGCCGTGAACGGCAAACCGCTCTCGCCAGAACAGGAAGCAGGCGAACAGCAAAAGCTGGACGCGACCGCCAATAAACGCAAGAATGAACCGCAACCGGAACGGGGGAAGCGGATCGCGAGGTACGAAAAGGATCGCCGGAGCGATCAGTTGCTGATGGAACAATTAACAAAGGCGCTCGACTTCAAGTTGGTGGGCGAGCGAAAGCTAGGGGAGCACGAGGTTTATGTGCTCAAGGCGACGCCCCGCCCCGGGTACGAGCCGCCCAATACCGAGGCCAAGGTGTTGACGGGCATGGAGGGCGAACTTTGGATCGACAAAAAGACATTCCAGTGGGTCAAGGTCGAAGCCACAGTCATCCACCCGGTTTCAATCGCAAGTTTTCTGGCCGAGGTTGAGCCGGGGACACACTTCGAACTGGAGAAGATGTCGCTGCAAGACAACCTCTGGCTTCCAAAGCACTTCGCGATGAAATCGCGGGCCAAAATATTCTTCTTGTTCACTCGAAAGTCACAAGCGGATGAAACCTATTCCGGCTATCACAAAACTGCGCCGATTCAGGCCATCGCCACTGAGAAGTGAGCCAGAGTGCAAGGTGTGCCTCTCATAACCTGACACGTTGCTTGAGTCTTATACGCTCAGCACTGGGATGTGCGACTCGCGAATGATCGCATCGCCGCCGCCGTTCTCCCCCAAATGACCGCCGGAAGGCATGTGCCCGATAACCAGAACATCCCCTTGAGTCTGGTCCACGACGCGGTTCAGCCGATTGCAGACATTGCCACTATCAATGATGACCTCGGCTTTGGTGCCCAGATCTTGCTGAAGTTTGGCGATCTCCCGGGTGGCGTAGCCGACGATTTCCGCCTTCCACTCGGGAACGACGTAGGGCGCTCCCGGCCCATAAGTCTCCACTCCGCCGTCATTGCCAACCTCGATACTGGAACTCGCCTTAATCCCTTGGGAAGCGAGAACTGCCTCGCAGGCGGCCAACCGTCCGTCCGCATTGTGCTCCGCCTTGTGAAGATATTCTGTCTCCCGGAAAGAGACGGTGTTTGTGCCCATGGGAAGCATGGCAACAACATGCACGAGATAGATTTCAGCGTGAAAGTGCTGCGCGAGGTCAGATGCGGTCTCGAGTACGGCGTCGCTGGATGAGCTGAAGTCCAATGGCACCAGAATTCTCGTGGGAATGAAATGGGAAGCAGTCGTGGGTTGCATTAGGAATCTCCTTGATCGTGATCTTCAGGGCCCAGGCAGTTTTGTGGGCTTGGCTCAGGGATCTTGCCATTCACGGGTCCGTTAGCCGGAAGCGCAGGATGCTCGCACGAAAGCAGTTTCCCAGCCCGCAGGCGTCCCCCTTCCTGCTGAATGGACCAGGCAGCATCGAAGGAAACCTTGAGAGTTAAATTCACTGGCTCGAGGGCCGCCACTTTGGCGAGGCGACGGCGGTGCCGCAGAGCTCCGCTGAACTGAGCGCTTAGAAAGGTCCGGATCAGTTCCCACGCGAGCGCAGGACCGATGACTTTGCCCCCGAGACAAAAGACATTCATGTCGTCATCTTCGACGCCTTGGCGAGCCGAGAACACATCATGAATGAGACCTGCACGCGCACCGGGAACTTTGTTCGCGGCGATGGACGCACCCACACCGCTGCCACAAAGTGCAACTCCGCGGTTAACCTCTCCAGCGGCCACTGCCCCGGCCAGCGGAATAACAAAATCAGGATAGTCATCCAGAGGGTTGAACTGGTGAGCGCCGAAGTCTGTGACTTCGTACCCAGAGCCGCGCAGCAACTTCGTCAATTGTTCTTTCAGAGCAAATCCTGCATGGTCCGATGCAATTCCCATGCGCATCATGGTTTCGCCTCGAACTGGTGGAGAACTCCAGGTGCGCCACGAACAGGAACACGGCGAACATCGCCGTCTCCGGCCTCGGACAATGCAATATTGTTCCGCTCCAGAAGAGTTCCGGACGCTTGTTCATAGTGCACCAAAGCCTTCGCATAGATGGCGCGGGCCTTCACGACGTGGGCTCCGGCTGCCGTCAGATTTCGTTGCGACGTGATGACGTCTTCCACGTCGGCCGAAACCAGGGTGGGCTTTTGATGCCTCATTTCTAGCACCTGGCGCGCGAGCTTCACCAGTTTCTGCGCGGAGTCGAGTTCGTCCCGAGCCTGCTGCGCCGCGCTCAGCGCATCGCTGACGCGCCAAGTGGCCTGGTTCTTGGCATCCTGAAACTTCATCTGCAATTGCCGCTGTTCCAACAAGGCCCGTGCGGCGTCGGCCTGCGCAGTGCGGTTGCGAATGGGGAGGTTGAGCGTCAACCCATAAGAGAAGTTCGGAAAATTATTGCGGAGAATGTCCGTGAAAGTCGGACCCAGCGACCCACTCAACCCCGAAAAGGAGTACGAGGCATAGACGTCAAACGAGGGCAACAATGAGTTATGGATCGCCTCGATGACAATTTCCTGATTGCGCAGTTCCAACTTGGCCTGCTTGATCTCCGGTCCGTGGCTCGCAGCTTCGCGCATTGCCTCGGCCAAGGCAGGAAGATCCTCGGGTTGCGGGTCAGGCAGTCTTAGGCGGTCCCGGGAAAAAACAAAACCAAGAAAGGAACTGTCGCGAGCGGCCGCCAACATTGCGCTCTTGTCAACACGCTTATCCGCGGTCCCTTCCAAATTGAGTTTTCCACTCGCTTCAAGATTCCAGATTGAACGATTTCAGAATCGGTCCTGAAGACCATCTGCAACTGTTGCGCCGTCAAATCCTGGATACTCTTTGAAGTCGCCTTACAGGAAACAAAGTCCGGTAGCCTGCGTCAGATGATCGAGGTAATTGCATAGCAAGTGTCGGGCATCGGCGCTTATCTTACTGATCAATATTGACCGCGGCGTGTCTTACGAGGATCAAAGGGCAGGCTCGACATTTCGCCTGGTAGATTTGGAACAACAGTCACTCACCGCACCCCGACTATCGAGACGGTGCGACGCTTCTCTCCGGCACGAGTCGGGTCACTCGAAGACAACGATGCAGTTTTTCGTGTTGTCACGCGAGAAAAGTGTTTTATAGTGCATAGACTTGTCATCGCATCCGTGGAAGGTTTGCAGGGGGCATAGATAGGTCCTCAGTGCCTCCAGCCTGCAGGCAGAGCGCTTCTGTCGCCCGGAGAGCAACAGGGTCATGGAATTGGGGGACACCGTTTGAAGTTGAAGGCGAGAGCATTCATGCGACCCATACCTTTGTGTTGTCGGAGGGTCGGTGATGGCTTTGAAGCGTGACCACACCGCGGATATTATGTGCGTCCGAGGGGCCAGCGCTGTGGCAGCTATGGTCAAGCCCTTTCATCCTATCCAAGATCGTTTGCCAGGAGTTTATTTCTCAAGACGATAACTTGAACGTATTTATTTTCTCGTGACGATAAATCCAAAAATAGACCTCTTCCTTATTCGACTAGAACGTAAAATGCTGTGGTAAGTTACGCTATGGTGAGGGGGCTTATTTGGCTGGAGAATGACACGTTTGCGGCTTGGGGATGCCGAGGCTGTAGTTGGATCGTACCGGGTGGTGACCCAATTCCCTTAAAGGCGCCGGCGGAGGTACAGCAAGCTTTCGACAAACATCAGTGCGCTGACTTCCCTCGCCAACTACCGCTGCGCCGGCGAGAAGCCTGACATTTTCCAAGGGTCTTAAGATGGAATAGAGGTCGGGCTCTTTCTCGCAGGAGTACACCCAACCTCTATGATCGCAAGTCACGTGACTGGAATCAGATGTAGTTGACCGGTTAGCCTCAAAGCCTTTTAGTCCTTCGCGGCGCGCCACGCTTACTCTTGCTATTCGGCTTTCGCCATCCGAGCGTATCCACCAATTTCATCCAGCAGCGGTTGCGCTGAGGCGGGAACGGCAACTTTGCCCCTTAGAATCTCGCGACGGTTCACATCGTGGCCGTACATTGCTTCGTCCCCGCTCTTGTCGGCTTGCATCACCGCGCCATCCAGGCTCACTCCGGCAAAAATGCCCTTGGAACGCGAATACGACAGAATCTCCGCGTTGAGTTTAAGATCGGTGCCGGCAGCGGCGTTGCGGCCCACCGGTCCCGCCGCGACGGAGGCGTCCGCCCCCATCTTGAATTTGTCACTCATCAGGCTTTGCAGGGCGTGATCGTTCATGAAGAGCATCACCAGGTCCGTGGACGAGCCACCAATCTGGTAACCCACGCTTCCACCATCAATCGCCACAAACATGGGAGCGCTCCAGCCGGTTGCGGTGCGACAGGTAGCCACTCCTCTGCCGTAGCTGCCACCAAATATGAAGGCGAACTTCTTGTCTCCTGGAATGATGGCGATGCACTTGGCCGATTCCAGCAGACCCCGAGGGATGCCTTGGTCTGGCGTGTCCATGATCTCCTTGAAGACTTGAGCAGCTTTCTGAGTGCGATAAACATCGTCCTCGCGGTCCGATGCGACTGCGGTTAGCGTTACCAACAAAGTCAGGGCTGTGACGATCAGAGCACGTTTCAACATGTTGTCATTTCTCCTTAAAGAATCTCAAGTCGCATCGTAAGCAGCAAGCGAACGCGTTTCTGTGCAATAAGGATCACAATCCAATCTTTTCGACGCAGCAATCCCGTGGTCTGACGGGTGGAGGCCAGACGAGGGTGAGATGCACATTGCTTTCATCAAGCAGTCGTGCGCAATCCGTAAGTGTGTGTGCACAATTGAACAGATTTGACATCGTCGTTGCCCGATAGTGGGTAGGAGTTCCGATCCCACGGTGAATGCATAATGAGCGCGACCCTAGCTGAGAAAATAGTTGAGAAAGTCACACCCGACACAAATGAACGGCACGACAACGGCCGCCGGAACGAGCCACCCCAGAAACGCCACTTTTTGAGAAGGGGCTTATGGTCAGCCGCCGCCTTCCTCATTGTTCTGGCAGTCCTTCTCGGACTGATCCAAAAGTTGCTCTGGATGCGGGAACTCGACTATGTGGGTATCTTCTGGACATTGCTGTCGGTCAAGTGGGGAATGTTCGTTGTGGCCTTGGTATCCGCATTTCTTTATTTGTGGATCAACACTCGACTTGCGGCCAAGCGCGTCGACCTTTCACCCTCGAGAGTCTCTCCCTTGAGGGTCACGACCGTGTCTCCTGCCGGAAAGGTCCTCGCTGCCGCGGATACGCTCCGAGGGATCAGCACCGATTTGAGTCCCAAGCTGTTGATGTGGGTGAGCGGTGTGGCCGTGATGTTCGTTTCTCTTATGTTTGCGGCTGCAGTATCTTCCCAGTGGGACACTTATCTCAGATTTCGGTATGGAGGATCGTTCGGCCTCACCGATCCTCTCTACGGAGTGGACCTTGGCTTTTACCTATTCCGCCTTCCGTTCTATGAATTGTTGCAGGGAAACCTGACTTTTCTAACCGTCGGCGCTCTCGCGATTCTGGGTTTATTCGGCGTCCTTGGCCTGCGGCGGTTTAAGCCAGGTCAGAAGTTTACGATGGCGGACAATACGGCCCGCCATCTGATCGTTCTCCTTTTCATTTTGGCTGGCAGTTTCGCGTGGGGTTTTTATCTGGATCACTACGAACTCGTTTATTCGACGCTCGGCGTGGTTTACGGAGCCGGCTACGCGGCGGCTCACGTAACCCGGATCGTCTTCTGGATGATGCTGGGCGCCTCCGTCCTGGCATGCGCTCTCTTGGTTCTTGCCTATTCTCGACCACGCATGAAAGTGCTGGCAATCGGCATTGGGATCTATGCCGTGCTTTACTTAGGAGGAATCCTGGCGTTGCCTCCATTAGTTCAAGCCCTCGTGGTTCGCCCCAGCGAGCTGACACGGGAAACCCCATATCTTAACCATTACATCGACTTCACTCGCAAAGCCTATAACCTTGGCGGGATTCAGGAAACCGCGTATCCGGCTCTGACCGATCTAACTCCCCAGGTTCTCTCTCGCAATCAAGATACGATCCAGAATGTCCGCCTCTGGGATTCGCGGCCTTTGCTTCAAACTTATCAGCAAACCCAGGCGATTCGTCTCTACTACCAGTTCTATAACGTGGACGTCGATCGCTACCATTTGTCGGATGGATATCATCAGGTGATGCTGGCCTCGCGGGAACTTGCCTCCGAACTCCCCGCGCAGGCGCAAACCTGGGTGAACGAGGAATTGCAGTTCACCCACGGCTATGGCCTCGTCATGAACTCTGTATCGAAGACCGAGGGCGGAGGCTTTCCGCAATATCTCATCAAGAATATTCCGCCCGAATCTCAGTATGCCCGCCTGAGTATCTCTCAGCCCGCCATCTACTATGGTGAGGTGACGCCGGGTTACAAGATCGTTTCTACGGGGATTAAGGAATTCGATTATCCCAAGGGCAACGAAAATGTTTATACCAGCTATCAGGGTAAGGGCGGAATTCCTCTCGACAGCGTGTGGAAACGGCTTTTGTTTTCCTGGACTCAAGCCGACATCAATATTTTGCTCACTTCGTATCTGAGGCCGCAGAGCAAAATCCAGATATGGAGAAGCGTGCAGGAGCGTATTTCACAAGTGGCGCCCTTCTTGCTTCTGGACCGGGATCCCTATGCCGTGGTGAGCGAAGGCAAGCAATACTGGATTCAGGACGCCTACACCACCTCGGACCATTTCCCGTACTCGCAGCCGCAGGCCACTGGCGCAGCCCCCGGCATCAATTACATTCGCAACTCGGTCAAGGCCGTCGTCGACATGTATGACGGAACCGTTTCCTTTTACGTGATGGATCCGAACGATCCCGTGCTTGCGGCCTATCGGCGCGCCTTCCCGGGCGTGTTCAAGGATCTGGCTGATCTGTCGGCGGATCTTAAGAGCCATCTACGGTACCCAGAGGATCTGTTCGCCATTCAAGCGAATCAATACGAGACCTTCCACATGACTGATCCACAGGTCTTCTACAATCGCGAAGACCTCTGGGTTGCGCCGAAAGAGAAATACGATGGCGCAGTCAACTCCATGGAGCCTTATTACATCCTCATGAAGCTTCCTGGCAGCGAGCAACTTGAGTACCTCATCCTAACTCCCTTCACCCCTCAGAACCGGGATAACATGATCGCTTGGCTGGCCGCCCGCTGCGATTTCCCCGACTACGGAAGAATGCTGTTCTATGAACTCCCAAAAGAAAAGCTGATCTACGGACCGAACCAGATCAGCGCCATGATCGATCAGAGCACCCTAATCTCCCAACAGCTCACCCTGTGGGATCAAAAGGGCTCCGGAGTGATTCGGGGAAAGCTGGTTGTCATTCCAATTGAGAATTCTTTTCTTTATGTGGTGCCACTGTATCTCAAGGCTGAAGGAACCAATTTCCCGCAACTGAAACGGGTTATCGTGGCAACCGGCGACAAAGTCGTGATGGAACCCTCCCTCGACGAAGCGCTGGTCTCCTTGTTTGGAACAAACCAGTCTGGAACGTCCCAGGGATTGTCGTCGCAACCAGGGCAGAAGTTCGGGACGCTAGCGCTCCTGCCAAAGGCAGCGCTGGATCAAGCCAGGGCCCAACTTGCGGAAGCTCAAAAGGCAATGGATTCGCTCAAGAGCATACTGGCGGCCCCGGTAAAATGACTAAGGTCACGTCGCCCGTGCCTCCGGCGAGAAGATCGAAAGGATGAAGTCTCAAATCAACGAGGGCCCGCAGAGCTAACCGCGGGTCCACGCATCGGTCACCTTCCATCGCAGTCCTAGACGAGGTAACCATGGAGACTTGGCGATTGACTGCCAAAGGCGAGATCATCGTCGAAGAGGCGTTCGGCGTCGCCACGGCGAGGTTTGGCAAAATATTCACGTCTTTTTCACGGGAAGAACTCACTACCCTGACCGCCTTGCTCAACCGACTTCGCGAGAAGTTTATCCCGCCGTCGTAAGAGGAGGGAATCTACATGCGCATGCCTATTTCCAGCCGCATCATCTACACGGTGAGCGAGTATCCGCAGTCATCGCGGCCAGTGGCTTCGAGGGGGTTTATTGTCTCTGTTTCTTCACGGCCTCCCTATACCCTAACTAACACCTCGTTCAATAGTCATCGGGAGGTCATGGAGGTGTTTCCGCTCGGGATCGCCCCCCAGGAATATATCTGCTTTACGATGCTGGCTCTGATTGCTCTTGCCAGTTGGCTTGCCCTCCGCCCGGGTGCGCGTTTGGTCAGTTAAGGCGCAGGCGCGCTCCGGATTGCCCAGCTGCCAGCGCATTTCCTTCTGATATCACCTCCTCGATTCCTTCTCGAGTCAATCATTTTGGCGTTTCTCCGATCGCGTCCGTCAGCTCATCCTGTGCTTGAGCGTATTCGAGTTGGGATTGCAGCAAGAGGGTCTGGGCTTCGAATTCTTGCGCGGCCGTGGCGTCAGCCTGCGAGCGCAGATAGGTGCCCTGTTGCCTGAGCGTCGCAGGAACCAGAGCATGAATGCCGGAGTCAAGCTCGCCCGGGTGAGGTCTGCGGTAGGAGCGTTGTCGATTCCGCGCCGCCAACTCCGCATCGGCAATGGCAATATGCAGGGCAGTATAGAGCCGAAGAGAGGAAGGAACTGCTGCGAGATTATGCAACGTTAGCTCATCCAGAACCAGACGCCACACCCTTCCCTCATTCGTTACAGCCCATTTATTAACCAGTGGCCCGCTGGCGCGGTGTGATGGATTGCAGCGCCTCGCGGAGTTGTACGGTGTGGCGGCCTTTGGAACCATGGTGGGAGCGACGATTCCGAGCCAGGTCGCCGCGATGCAAGTGGTGGCCCTCGGCGGCTTTCTCCTGGTGTTTCTGCTCTCCGGCCTGATTTTTCCAATCGAGAACATCCCTGTGGGATTGCGATGGATCTCCAATTTCATGTGGGGTCGGTACTACATCGAAGTCGTGCGGGATGCGCTGCTCCAGGGTGGTGGCTGGCTTGCCGACTGGTGGAAGGTCACGATCATCGGCATCATCGGCTCGGTTTTCTACGGGGTTGGATGGTTCAGCATGCGCCGAATGCAGCTCAAAGCGTGAGCGAATGACGAATTCCTTTCAAAACGCCTTCAACCAGCGGTTCCGCGCGCTTGTCGGCAAAGAGTTCAACCAGATCCGGCGCGATCGCCGTCTCATGATTTCTTTGATTCTTCCTCCTATTTTGCAACTGACGCTGTTTGGCTTCGCGCTGAGCGCGGCGGTGTCGAACGTTCGCCTCGGTGTCGTCGATGACAGCAAGACTCCAGAGAGTCGAGAATTGGTCGCGACCCTTACCGAGAGCGAAAGCTTTCTCCTTGGAGGCTACTATTTTTCGGTAGACGAACTCGGGGAGTCAATCAGTCAGGCCAAGGTAGACGCCGGAGTGGTCATCCCCTACGACTATGCGCGGGATTTGCACCGCGGACATTCCACCACGGTGCAGTTCCTGTTGAACGCCACCAACGCGAATACCGCCACCATCTAGAGGCGGCAACCAGTGAGGTGGAAGTGGCGCAGAAGAATGCGCAGGTCGCCAAGGAGACTCTCGATCTCACGCGGCAGCGGGTGGAGGCAGGCGTCGCCGACAGTGTTGAACTGGTTCAGTCGCAGGAAGCGCTGGCGGGCGCCGAGCTTGACTATATCAACAGCGTGTTTTCCCACAACGTCGCCAAACTAAGCCTCGCTCGCTCCATGGGCCGCGCAGCAGAAAATCTGCCAAAGTTCCTTACCAACCGATGAAACACGCGTTCAGCGTATGGTCTTTCGGAAAACACCAGACGAGCATTTGCAATCGCTGGCTCACAGAGGACCTAGATTTCGCTTTTCGCCTAAATCCACGAGCAAAAGGACACTCGCCTGTTCAAACTGGATGACTCCCCGCAAAAGCGCATCGCGACTCTTGGGTTTCATTCGTCGGCGGGTCGTGTCTTCGTACCAATTCTCTTCTCTCTTCCGCAACCCGCTTTACGCGTGGTCTCCCCCGGGTCGGGAAAAGGGCTACGGCATTCATGAATCGCTTGTAGCGTTCTTCTCAGCAGCCTGGATGGGGGACACCACACCGACAGTTTGCATGCGATTGGCGCAAGCTCGTACGAAGACTCCATATAAGACTGCCCCGCCTGGCCCCAGGCCATGTGGCGTGCGAATCCCGACCCAGTCCAGAGCTCCAAGACAGATTCAACCGATTGGCGAGGACGACAGATTTGTACAGGCCAACCTCAGACCGACTGAACGGCTGGCGGAATGGTTTGGAAGGATCGTTAAGCGATGCGAATCGGTGTCTGCTCGTGGGCCACAACGAACTCCGACGTGCAACGCAGTCTGGATGCGATCTTGACACTTTCCGCACGCGAATGCGGTTCGACCAGCTTCGACAGCGTGAACTCCGCATGCGTTCAGCAATCCGAAGCCTGTCTGGGTCTCGACGCTATCGCTGTTGCGGTATCTAAGTATTCTAAACATAGCGTCTTAAGTAATTACGCATAGTCTCCGGAGGACATCGTTGCGAGTGGTCCAGGTTGCGAACTCAGATTCAACCGCACTGATGACGTCTTGGAGATTCTCGAAGTAGCGATTGTGCAGGCAACGACGGCGCGTGAGCTTCCACACTCGCTCGATCGGATTGAGTTCGGGACTGTACGGGGGAAGGAAGTCCAAAGCAAAGTCATGGGCGTGTTGGTCCCGCCACGGTCGGTGCAGGCGGGAGTGGTGATACCGGGCATTGTCGGA
>Ga0187851_10000221_pt1 | contig 59707 bp, 51 predicted proteins | sample June2016WEW_6_10_FD_132997 | JGI IMG/M metagenome (GOLD analysis project Ga0187851, IMG submission 132997) | Peatland microbial communities from SPRUCE experiment site at the Marcell Experimental Forest, Minnesota, USA - June2016WEW_6_10 | ecosystem: Environmental > Terrestrial > Soil >... | reverse complement strand
GGCACCCGGCACCCGGCACCCGGTACCCGGCGGTCATTTGGAGATTTCCACAACGCGGAATTAATCTGCATGGTTTTGAAAATATAAATAGGGGGGTAGGGGGTGGTCAGGCGGCGGTGTTTTTGGGTGAGGAAGGTTGGTTACGGACCCCGGCTAGGGCAACCTGGGCAGCATAGAGGAGCCTGGTTGCGTCTCTTCCATCGATTGCGTCGATGAGTATTCCGTGGGCGACGCAGGCGATAAAGCTGCTGATGTTCTCCTGTCCGGTGAGCGGAGGCATGGCCCTGCGATAGGCCCATCCAGCGTTCTGCCGGGCTGTGTAGTTGGATTCTCCATTCTCGATGGTCCCCTGGTAGGCGCGTCTCCACTCGGCGGAACAGCGCGCAATGGCGGGGTTTTTGGGGATGGCGTTGGCGGAGTTCTCGGGGAGGAAGCTTGATTCTTCAGTCATGAGGGTTCTCCTTGCAAGACAGATTAGGGCGGACTCTGATTTCATTGTGCGGGGCGGGAAGGGAATAATCTGCAAAGTGGAATGGGGAATCGTGGTATCCCACCCTTTTCGCAAAGAACGCGAAAAGGATGGGGCACCCGGCAAAGTTCATAACAGGCACTAGACATCAGGCTTCCAGTTCGGGCGGGAGATGCAATAGAATCCGGGGAAAGCCAGATTCCCCGACTGGTTTCCGGAAAAGAAAAGCCTGCCAACCCAAGGAGAAAACTCATGCGTGCAGCCGTTGTGAGCGCCTTTGATACGCCACCAAAATATGCCACCTTTGACGACCCCGTTGCGGCAGAAGGGGAGCTTGCGGTGACGGTAGCCGCTGCCGGGCTTCACCCCATTGTGAAGGCTCTGGCGAACGGTACACACTACGGCAGCACGGGGGAGCTTCCGTTTGTGCCTGGAGTGGACGGCGCAGGGCGCCTGGAGGACGGAACACGCGTGTTTTTCGGCGCGGCGCGCAGCCCTTTTGGGAGTTTTGCCGAGCGGACACTGGCGGCGAATTGGATGTGCATTCCGCTGCCCGAGGGGCTGGATGACGCGACGGCGGCGGGGATTGCCAATCCTGCCATGTCTTCATGGGTTGCGTTGAAGGCGCGCGCGCAGTTTGTCTCCGGGGAGAGCGTGCTCATTCTCGGCGCAACCGGCGTGGCCGGCCAGCTTGCGGTGCAGATCGCAAAAAGGCTGGGAGCGCGGCGCGTGATTGCAGCCGGACGCAATCCGCAGGCGTTGGAAAAGCTGAAGGCGCTGGGTGCGGATGCGATTATCTTGCTCGACCAGGAGCATGATCCGCTGGTGGCCGCGTTCAAGAGCGAGATCGAAGAAGCAGGCGTGGATGTGGTGATTGATTATCTATGGGGTCGCCCGGCGGAGTGCGCGCTGGAGGCCATCTCGCAGAAGGGACTGCACAAGGCTGCGCCGCGGGTGCGGTATGTGCAGATTGGCTCGAGCGCCGGCGGGACAATCAGCCTGGCGGCAGCCTCTCTGCGCAGCTCTGGGTTGGAGTTGCTGGGCAGCGGTTTTGGCAGCGCGTCGCTCATTCAGATTCGGACGGCAGTCGAGGAGTTTTTCAAGAGCGCTGCTCGGGAGCCGTTTCAATTCAAAGTGAAGTCGGCGCCGCTCAGCGAGATTGAATCCTTGTGGAACAGCCCGGAGCAGGGCACGCGACTGGTGTTTCAGCCGTGAACTTGAATTGGCGGCTGTTGCCGGGGCTGAAGCGGATTTATTTTGCCCGCTCTATGCGGGGGCTGAACCCCCCGCCTCCCTCCGAATCGAGTTTCCTAAGCGGCTAAAGCACAGTTGATTTTGTGCGGCTAATGTACGGAATGGGGATTGTGTATTCCCACCCTTTTCGCAAATAGCGCGAAAAGGATGGAGCACCCAGCGAAAACAGCTACCAGGCAGTAAGGCAAATCGGCACTTCTGGTTAACTAGATTCATTAAGCTCTTAATTTCTCTCTGGGATTGACCACTGCATTCCTAATAACTCATCAAATTCCGGCGAGAGGCGCTCCAGTCCAGCTCCTGGATAAAACGTCATTTCGCCAAATTTAACACAGCCTGAAATCTCATATAAATCCACCCTTACATAAGAGAAATCTTCCCCGATCTGCTCTGCGTAGCGAAGCATCTTATCAAGGTTGTCAGGCCGCGATATAGCATATGAAGGTCGTGGAAAAGTATATTCGACAGGCATTTCATTCCAATTCGAATCGCGAATAGTCCGCCGATGACCGGTATACCGGTCAAGGTCGACTTGTATGGCAAACGCTCGCCCATTGAATGTATGAAATTTGTAGTCTACCAATCCATGCTCTCCGCTCTCGATGAATGGCTCTACGAGTAGTCGTCTACGAACTTTGGAATATGCCCATTCTTCCGAAGCGGCATGGAAGTCCATACGAAGATATTCGCGAAGCTGACGGCGTATCATTTCTTCATCTTTTGCATCTGCGGGCCGGTTCATGAGAAATACATTCGCGGCCGACGCGTGGTTCGTTTTCATAACGCACGGATAAGGTAGAGCATCATAATCAATATCTATCGGGCTTTCAAATGTCGCCAGTGTTGGGATGATGAAGCCATCACCAAATCTGGCGGCCATTTTCTCTTTTGCGATAATCTTGTCTACCAGAGGGGGCATTCTTGAGTCACGGTCATATAGCTTTCTGTAAGCAATCTTTTCGTTGAAAGTCCGCGGATGCTTAAGATTAGGAAGCTTACCGAACACCCTTATATGATCAACTGTCACATGCCACTTACGAGGAAGTAAATCGACCATGAACAGCCATGCAGGAAAGAAAATAGTCTTGAGAAGCTCCCTTAACTTATTCCTCTTCATATACGTACCTTTTTCAAGAAGTTTTGTTTCGCCAAGGATACCAGAAAACAGTTGTTCAGCGGGTCTGTCTGCCGGAGTGCTCGCAGGCTGTTCGCCTATTCGGCCAACGGTGCGAAAGCGGGGCTTGCCATGACTCTCCACCCGGCAGAACATCCCCGACTCGCCGCGTTCAAGTATCACGGGTTTATCGACCAAATGCAGCGAGGCGGAGCAGGCGCGTTCTCCGTCACTCTCAGCCGGGCGTGATAGGCTGCTAGGCGATGCAGCTTGTATGAATCGGCTGCCGCGAAAGATGCGATTGCAGACGCGACCCAAGAGCGCTTTCCGCGTCAAAGGACCAGACCGGCTGATTTTGCCACCAAGAGGACTTTTCATGAAATGCTTTTGTTTCGCACCGATTCTCATTCTGGCGGTTGGAACCGCCGTTGCTCAAACCTCTCCCGCAACTGATGCACAGAAGCCCGCGACGCCGGCAGCCATCAAGAGCTTCGATTTATCGGCGATCGACAAGACCGCCGACCCTTGCGCGGATTTCTATCAATACGCCTGCGGCAACTGGGTGAAGAACAACCCCATTCCCGGCGACCAGGTGCGCTGGGCGCGGTCGTTCTCGCTGCTGGCGGAACGAAACCGCTATTTGCTATGGCAGGAGCTGGACGCGGCGGCAAGCAACCCCAAGAGCGCGCTGGAAAAGCAGTATGGCAACTACTTTGCCGCCTGCATGAACACCGGCCTGATCGAGACGGCGGGGCTGAAGCCGCTGGAGCTGGAGTTCAAGCGCATTGACGGCCTGAAAAATGCGAGCAAGCTGGCCGCGCTGATGGGCGAACTGGAGGCCGACGGGAGCTCGGCGCCACTGTTCAGGTTTGGCGTCGGGCAGGACGAGAAGGACTCATCGAAGCAGATTGCGGAGATTGGGCAGAGCGGCTTGTCTTTGCCCGATCGCGACTACTACCTTGTGGACAACGCGCATTTCAAGGAGATTCGCGAGCAGTATGTAAAGCACGTGACCAAGATGTTCACGCTGGCCGGGGACGCGCCCGAGAAGGCCGCGAATGAAGCCGCGGCGGTGATGGAGATTGAGACCGCGCTGGCGAGGGCCTCCACCAGCCGCACCGACATGCGCGACCCGGATAAACGCTACCACATTTATACCCTGGCCGATTTGCAGAAGCTGACTCCGGAGTTTGAATATTCGGTTTACTTCAAGGACGTGAAAGTGCGCCCCTTCGACACGCTCAATGTGGCGACACCGGATTTTTTCATGGAACTGAATGAATTGGTCCAGAAGGAGCCCGTCTCTGCGTGGAGGGCGTACTTCCGCTGGCACACGATTCATGACGCAGCAGTGAACCTGCCGCAGGCTTTCTTTGACGAGAACTTCGCCTTCTTTGGAAAGACGCTGGCGGGGCAGAAGGAGCCGACGCCGCGCTGGAGACAGTGCACCATAATGACCGATCGCGCGCTGGGCGAGGCAGTGGGACAGGGCTGGGTGAAGGAGCACTTTCCGCCGGCGGCCAAGGCCAGCATGGACCAACTGGTGGCGGCGCTGGAGAAGAGTTTGGGCGACGACATCAAGACGCTGCCGTGGATGAGCGAGGATACAAAAAAGGCCGCGGAAGAGAAGTTGGCATTGATCCGCAACAAGATCGGCTACCCGGAGAAGTGGCGCAACTATCGAGCGCTGAAGGTGAATCGCGACGACCTGATCGGGAACCTGGAGCGCAGCGCGGTTTTTGAGCGCAAATGGAATTTGAACCATCTGGGCAAGCCGGTGGACGAGAAGGAGTGGGGCATGACGCCGCCCACGGTAAACGCCTACTATAATCCCTCGTTCAACGACATCAACTTCCCGGCCGGCATTCTGCAGCCGCCTTTCTTCGATTTCACTGTCGATCCGGCGGTGAACTTCGGCGGCATCGGCGTGGTGATCGGCCACGAAATGACGCACGGCTTCGACGACGAGGGCTCGAAGTACGACGGCAGGGGCAACCTGCGCGAGTGGCAAACGCCCGAGGACCGCAAGTCCTTTACCGAGCGGACCGACTGCGAAGTGGAGGAGTACGGCAACTTTGAGGCCGCGCCGGCGCATGACAACATCGCCGAACAAAAGCTGAATGGCAAGCTTACGCTGGGTGAGAACACGGCCGACAATGGCGGCCTGAGGATCGCGTATATGGCGCTGCTGGATACATTAGCGGCGCAGGGCAAGAGCATTAACGACAAGATTGACGGCTACACCGAGGCACAGCGCTACTTCCTGGGCTTTGCGCAGGTGTGGTGCCAGAACCAGACCGAGCAGTCAGCTCGCCAGGCAGCGCTGGTGGATCCCCACTCGCCGGGACGCTGGCGCGTCAACGGCACAGTGCAGAACTTCGACCAGTTCGGCAGGGCTTTTGGCTGCACCAAGGGCCAACCGATGTATCCGGCGAACTCCTGCCGGGTCTGGTAGAGCGCGGCCTTCACCCCTGGCCGGGAGCCGTGGCGCATTGAAACCATGGCTTCGTGGCTGGGGGAGGGTCAGGCCAGCCAACCTGGGCGGTTCATCTTCCTGTAGATGCAGACGGACGTTTTCGCGGTTTGAGGGTCCAAACCGCATCCAAATAGGATCAGAATGGCTCGGCCAGCCCGAATGAAGGGGATTTCGCCGCGCCTGACGCCGAGCCGGACAGGGAAAAATGCACCGTTTTGCCCCGTCTTTCGCCAAAACTAGGCACAACCACCCCTGGGCTTTTACAATGCAACAGGGACCCGTCCCAACCCAGCTCTGCTGTGGAACTAGCAAACTTGGCGGCGCACGCCTGACCAGGATGAAGGAATCGCATGAAGTTCACGAAATTCGGCAAGGCCCTTCTTTTAAGCGCCCTTTCTGCTGGCGTTATTCTCAGCGTTACGTCTTGCGTTCAGGATTATTCGGTCGGCTATTTGTATGTGACGGGAACGGTGACGTCGCAGTCCGCAGGCAGCGGCATCATCAGCGGCTTCAAGATTGACCACAACACGGGCCAGCTATACAACATCAACGGATTGCCCGTTCCCTCCGGCGGAGCAAATCCGGTGCGGGCCGTCCTGCTGAGCGGCAGCCGCTTTCTTTATGTTCTCAACCGGGGCGTGAACGCCTCGGGCGGCACCGACTGCACCGCGACGAATCCCTGCCTGAATGCAAATATTACCCAATTTGCGATTGGCGCCAACGGGATTCTGACGCCTCAGGAGACCTTCTACACGCAGGGCGTCAACCCGTTCCGCATTATCTCCGATAGTTCGGGAAGCTTCATTTACGTGCTGGATCATGATTCGCCGGCTCCAACCTCGACCTCCAGCGTTCCGGTTGCGGCCACCAGCAACGCGAACTGCGCGGCTGCCCTCATCGGCGCAACGACCTGCGGCGACGTTACGGCCTTCGCAGTGAACCCGACCACGGGCCGGCTGACGCTTCTCCAGAATACCCAGGTGACTGCGGCGGGCGGCAGCGGATTTCCGTTGACCTACTTCCCAGTTCCCTCCAATCCCGTTGACTTTGCGATGGCTAGCGGGTACCTCCTGACGATGAGCAGCGCGGGAACCACCGTGGATACGATTACCGGGGCATACACCGGCGGTTCATCGGTCTTTCCCTACACCTACAATGCCTCAAACGGACAGTTGACGATAAACCAGAACAGCACTAACCCGCTGCTCAATGTGGCACAGGGGACCGCACTCGTGAGCGGAAACGGTTATGTCTTCGTGCTGGACAACGAGGCGCCAACTCCCAACCCCACCGGCGCGCAAAGCCAGATTGTGGCTTTCACCACCGGCAGCGGCGGCGCTCTGGCGGCGGCCACCAACGGCATCATTCCGGATGATCCGAACCAATCCAACCCTACCTGGCTGGCGGTGGAGTCAAAGGGCAAATGGTTCTACGTGGCCAATCAGGGGAACAACACGACGGGTACGGGGACGGCCGAGAGCGGTCTGGCGGGTTACGTGTTGAACAGCCCATTCCAGCCCACCGAAATGTCAGGCACGCCCATCGGTTTCGGCACCGGCGCCGGCCCGCAGTGCCTGGTCGAGGATCCCTCGAATCAGTTTTTCTATACGGCCAACTTCAACTCTTCAACCGTGACCGGTCAGGCGATTGACCAAAACGCCGGCACCCTCACCCCACTCTCTCAGGTGTCGAAAGTGCCCGCCAGCTATCCGCTGACAGGCCAGCCCACCTGGTGCCTTGTGGATGGGCGCACAAACTGACCTGCCGCTTGATAAGGACGTGCCTGGGGTGGAAAGCGAGCCTTCGCCCCAGGATTTCGATTGATTCGCAGTCATCAAGAACGCAGCCGAATTCCTGGGCACGAAGTTGTTACGGAGCGCACGGGAGCTCGATTCCAAACCTGATTTTTGGAGGCCCGGAGTTCCGGGCCACTGACGAAAGATGCGCATGAAGTTCAACAAGTCGAGCCAACTGCTATTGGTTTCCGCAGCCAGCCTTCTGGTGGCCGGATTTGTGACCGCCTGCAGCACGGCAACCACGGATTTTGTTTTCGTGTCCAGTTCCCTGGCCGCAGGACCGAACAGCTACGGCGAGATCGATGTATTCGAGATCAACATTGTCTCCGGCTTTATGCGCCAGATACAGTCATCGCCCTTCCCTTCGGGTGGACGCGACCCCGTGGCCGAAGCCGTTACCTCCGACTACGGAACCCTGTACGTGGTCAATCAGCTTGACAACAACATCGTTCAGTTCCAGATTGGCCCCGATGGCAAACTCTATCCCCTGAACACCGTGAATACGCCGGGGATATACCCGCTTGCCGTTGCCGTGAACGGAACGAGCACGTCGCCGTCGACGTATCTTTATGTTGTAGACACATTCCAGTCGCTGGGAAGCTGCTCGCTCGCGAACCCTTGCTCGGGGTCGGTGGGCGTATTCCCCATCGAGCCAGCGTCGACCAGCGGCTCTACTGCGATCCCTGCCGGCGGCTTGGGACCACCCATCGTCAATCCAAGCATCAACGCCAGCTATTGGCCGCTGATCAACCCAAGCAGCACCAGCGACGTGATGGTGCCTACGGCGGTCACTGTGCTGCAAGGCGGAGTCTATGTGTACGTCGCGGCTTACGACTCGACGGCCGTTGCGGCGAATAACGAGGGCACAGTCAACATCTGCAATCTGAACGCCAGCGCCTACGCGGGCGCCGTTGGATATATCTTTGGCTTCTCGGTTGGCTCGAACGGCGCGCTCGCGGCGATACGGGGATCACCATTCCCTGCCGGAAGCCTGCCCTGCGGCATTGCCAGCGATTCTTCTGGCGGCCACGTCTACGTCACGGATTACATCAATCGCGAGGTTCTTGGCTTTTCAGTGGCATCCGGCGTGTTGACTTCGCTCGGCTCATTTCCGGCCGGCAATCAACCCAAGTCCATCGCCGTCGATCCCAATTACACGTATGCGTATGTCGCCAACACGCTTGACGGCACTGTGAGCGCGTATTCCATCGGCGGTTCAGGGGCGCTCAGCCCCCTAGGCACTCCTTACGACGCAGGCCTTGATCCGGTGGCTATCGGCATTGACCCATCAACCAGCCATTTTGTTTTCACCGCCAACTTTCTGGGCAGCAATGTCTCCGATTTTGAGATGAGCACAACAGCGGGCACTCTTATCAACGCGCAGCTGTCTCCTTATAAGTCCAACGCCCAGCCGACGGCTGTGGTCGCCGTTCCGAACAGCGGCGGACCTAAGTAATATTGGGCGCCTGGTCGCTGCCAGGCGCTCTAGCAACACCTCGTACCGGGCTTTTACAATCGATACGGGGCAACTTAACCAGTTTTCCTGGGCTCGCAGATGGCCAGCCCACGACGAAGGAAGCGCATGAAGTTCAGCAAATTGAGCCAGCTTTTTCTGGTCTCTTCCATAGGCCTTCTAGTAGCCACCGTTTTTTCTGCCTGCGCGATCACGACCATTGATTATGTTTTCGTGGCCAACTCCACGGGCACGGGAACCTCGAATGATGGGCAGATCGAGACTTACGCGGCAGACTCCCAGTCCGGCGCGTTGCGCACGGCGGGTAGCGCTGTCTCCTCCGGTGGAGTGAACCCTGTTGCCATGGCCGTCACCTCCGACTATGAGAACCTTTACGTCGCCAATTCGGGAAGCAACAATATCGCCCACTTCCACATCAACATCAGCGGCACCCTGACGGCGGCTGACACGCTTACCCTGACAGGCGCCGCGCCGATTCGCATGGCAGTGAACTCTGCCGGGACCTATCTGTATGTAATCTCCTGCACGCCCTCGGCAACTCAGACGTGCACTGCCGGCTCCGCGGCGCTTACAGAGTATGGGCTCTCTTCAGGCACGATTGGCGCTGCTGTTGCTTCAGTGCCGTTGAATCTCAGCAATGTTTCCGCCGGCATCTATGCGGGCGATGATATTGTGCCAACGGGAATCACCGTACTGGCCAATAACAGCGACGTGACCGGCAATGCCGTCTTCGTCTCAGCTTATGACGTGACGGCCTACAATCCCGGGGGGACGACCGGCCCCTGCCCTCCCATCGGCTGTGCCAATTCCGGCTGGGTATTTGGCTTCGCCATCGGCTCGGGCGGCACGTTGACGGCATCTACTTCAGGCAACCCCGCCATCACAGTCAGCCCATGGGAAGCAGGCGTGAAGCCCTCGGCTATCGCCTCTGACCCGACCAATCGCTTTGTTTATATCACGGACTTCGCGCAGTCTCAGTTGATCGGCTACACGATTATTGACGGCAGTGTTCTGAGCTTTCTGCCCAGCGGTCCGTTCAAAACAGGGAATGAGCCCACCGCCGTGATTATCGACCCGCGCGGCATGTTCATCTATGTCACCAATTCGCTGGATTCCACGGTATCTCCCTACGAGATCACGCTGGCCACCGGAGTTCCTACGGGCGCAGTGAACGCCACTGGCTCCGGCAACAACTCGACGGATACTGAGCCGGTTGCCATTGTGATGGATCCTGCGCTGGGAAGGTTTGTTTATACCGCCAACTACCTGGGCAACTCGATCTCCGGGTTTATAGCTAATCCGACTTCGGGCGCGCTGGCGGTCACACAGGCCACTCCGTATCCCACAGGGGAAAAACCGACCGCGATCGTGTCTGTTCCCCACGGCAACTACTCCACGCAATCGGTTACACCGTAACCGCAGCCAGTTCCGCAGACAAGAAGGCCCAGCCTGGTCATGGCTGGGCCTCGTAGTTTGGGTGAACATTTAATAAGCCAGCTGAATATGCGTGAATCCGGCTTTGTGACTGTTTAAGGAGCTGGTGATCGGCCGTGATGGGCTGTTACGCGCCCATCCACTTGCGCAATACTCGCTGCGCCGGCTTTTCGACCAGGTAAAGCGTCGCGACGGCCATGGCGATGAGCAACGCGTAACTGAGCCAGGGGTCGAAACGGGTGAGCCCCATCCGGTCGAGGACGTGCGACTCATGGACCATATTCCACAGGTTGAAGTGGAGCAAGTAAAGGCAGTAGCTGGCCTCGCCAACGAAGACCAGCGGACGTATTCCGAGCACGGCCGCAAGCGGATTCTTCCCGGCCAGCCCCAGGACGATGCAGCCGAAGAACGGCATCAGCAAGCCGTCGTGCATGATTGCATAAGGCATCAGCGGCCCCAGCGTCAGCAGGCCATAGATACCGGCAAAGCCGCCCAGTCCCAGCCATAGGCGCAGACGGCTGTCGCGCGCTATCAGTTCGTCCAGTTCCGCCAGCATCACGCCGAAGACAAAGCTGGCCACGTGCGCGTAAGGGGTATATTTGAGGGCCCACAGCCAGCGCCCGTAGCTCCAGCGGTCGGGATGCGCAATGCCGTCCGGGTTGAATGCAATATAGAGTGCGCCGGGAACCAAGCCCAGCATCCAGACGCCAGCCATCTTCCAAAGGTAGGGTCCTGCGCGCTCCGGCCGCTTCCATCGAGCCAGCCAGGGAAAGATCACGTAGTAGAAAGCCTCGGCCGACATGGTCCAGGCGGGCGTATTCAGGAAGGTGGAGATGGCCGGGATAAACCCTTGCATCAGCAAGGGTGTGAGCACCACGCCAGTCCAGAACATGGCGTGGGTGTGACTGCCGTACTCCTTGCTTAACGTCCCCAGGCTCAGTAACAGACTGAGCAGATAGATGGGATAGATGCGCGTGAACCGCGCCTTCCAGAAGCGCGTCAGGTTCAGTTCTCCGGCCCGCGCCCGCGCATTGTAGTTATAGCCGAGCACAAAACCCGAGAGGAGTATGAAGTAGCTAACTGAGACAAAGCCCGCATCGACTACCGGCGCCAGCCAACCAAACCAGTTGGGATTTGAAAAATGGAAGAAAACGATGTTGATGGCCGCGAAACAGCGCAAGCCCGTCAATGCATTCAGCCGATCTGGCTTGCGTATCTCCACTGGCAGTTAGACGCCTCCGGGCAAAAGATGGCCGATGGCCGACTGCTATCAGCGGACAGCAAAACGCCTCTCAACTGGAAACTGTCAGCTGTTATCTGTTGGTAGTCTTACGCTGTGACCAGCGAGCCGACTTTCTCGCCCAGCACCACCCGCCGGATATTCCCCGGCTGGTTCATGTTGAAGACGATCATGGGAAGGTTGTTGTCCTTGCACAGGCTCACGGCGGTCAGGTCCATGACCTTCAGCCCCTGGCGCAGAATTTCCATGTAGGTGATCTCGTCGTACTTGACCGCGTCCTTCACCAGCACCGGGTCGGCGTTGTAAATGCCTTCCACTTTGGTGGCTTTCAGCAGCACATCGGCTTTGATTTCCATGGCGCGCAGACTGGCCGCCGTATCCGTGGAAAAGAAGGGATTGCCGATGCCGGCGGCAAAGATGACCACGCGGCCTTTTTCCAAATGGCGCTCTGCCCGGCGGCGAATATACGGCTCGGCTACCTGGTTCATGAAGACGGCGCTCATCACGCGGCACTGCACGCCGCGCTTTTCAATGGCGTCTTGCATGGCGATGGCGTTGATGATGGTGGCGAGCATGCCCATGTTGTCGGCGGCCACGCGGTCCATCGCTTTAGCCTGCGCACCTGCGCCGCGAAAAAAGTTTCCCCCGCCCACCACTACGCCGATTTCTACGCCCAGCGAGTGCACATCTACAATCTCGCCGGTAATCTCGGCGAGTTTGTCGGCATCCAGGCCGAATCCGCGCGGGCCGGCCAGCACTTCACCCGAAAGCTTGAGAACGATTCGCTTATACATGCCTTTTCGAGTATCGCATAGAAGGCGCCAGAGGCAATCACCATGTGCGACGGGTTCAGCCCGTCCTGCACGAGGCGGTTCGGCGGCGCAGCCCAAGTCCGGGCGTGGCGATAATCCGGGCTCTTTATCGCTTCCCTTTTGCATCAGAGTGACATCTAATAATGCTGTGTTGCAGCAAGGCGTCAGAACGGAACGGCGCGAGAAAGGAAAGAGAAGGAAGAAAAGAGGAGGAAGGAGGATTATGACGAACCCCAAAAAATGCGGAAATCTGGCTTGTACCTGTGTCCCAGCCGGGAACGCAAAATATTGCAGCCCCCACTGCGAAGGAATTGGGAAGAAGATGGAAATCGTCTGCCTTTGCGGCCACTCGGACTGCGGCGGCAACGTGAAAGACGTCTGAGCTTCTACTGCTCGGTGGGTCTGCAATCTGCAAAAAGGCCCAAGGTTTGCACCCTGGGCCTGAGAAACACGTTGCTTGCTTATTCTGAAGCTGTTAAGCGCGCAGGCCGATCTTGCGGCGCAACATGCCGGCCAAGCCGACCAGGCCGCTGCCGAGGAGGAGTGCTGTCGAAGGTTCCGGGACTTCTCCCCCTTGATTCAGTGGTGAATTGCCCACTTGGCCCTGAGTGCCGCTGGCGACGACTAAATCGTCGCCGATGTTCCCCGCGTAGACATTATCCGGAGCGATCGAATTGCCGGCGAGGCAACCGTAAAAACTCGCGGTCAGACACCAATAGTGATAACCGCTAGCGTATCCGGGGCTGTTGGCTTCAAAGAAAATTGCGCCGGTGCCGCTGAAATTGAAGAAGAGACTTGTGGCGCTGGCCGACAGCTCACCACCATAGTCATACTCATTCACAAACGAATCACTGGTCGTGAGATCGTAACTGTACTGTGGATTGGTGTCGTCGATTAAATCGAGGTCCCAACTGATGATGTTGGTTGTTTGGAGAACCCCGATCGTGCCATCCGTCGTGATGGTGCCCACCACCGAGTCGGTCTGGGTCGGATTTCCGGGAGTTCCATTAAGCGGGCTGGTGATGGTTTCGTTGACGGTATATACGGTGTTAGCCCAGGCGTTTGAAGCAACCGCGCCAGCCAAGGCAAGGATTGGAACTGCGAGAAATCCAATTTTGATTTTCATGTGCAATTCTCCAGAGTATTCATCCTGTTAGGGTTCGTCTTCTGATGCCTTCGATCCCTCGTTTGCCTCTTTCTGCTTCCTGGGAGGCAAACGCAGGGATTTCAGGGCTGAGGGGAAGCCGCGTGATGCGAATTCAGCCGGTCTCTCGCGAGTGAGATGGGGTAGAAGCGGCCGAACTTCAGGTTATAATCGGGAATCTAAGCTCCCCACGGCAAGTGCCGTCTTAGGTTATTGGAGGTCATCTCGTGCGAAATGCTCCTTCGGGCCTATCCGGCCTGCCAGAAGCTTCAGCGAACATCCGCCTTGACTCATGGAAGGAGATTGCATCCTACCTCGGCAGGGGCGAGCGGACGGCGAAGCGGTGGGAGACCGAGCGGGCTTTGCCGGTTCATCGTCTGCCCGGCGGCGGGCGGGGCAGCGTCTATGCCTATACATTGGAGTTGGATGAATGGCTTAGGTCAGCCAAGGCGCTGGAAGGGGCGGAGCTTGAGATTGGTCTGGATGGCGCGGGCGCGGGAGCTGACGGCTCCGTTTCAGCGACGGGACACGAAAGACCCAGGATTGGCACGCCTGAGCCGTTGATCACTGTTCCCCTGGACGCTCAGCGAATGGCAACTGCCAACTTGCAAGCCAGCCGGCACGACTTCAAGCCTGGCTGGAAGCCCGTGCTTGCTGGAATCCTTGCGGCAGGAGCGGTAGGCGCAGCCCTTTACACCGTGGCTGCTCGTTCCGTCAGTAGCGGAAATCCGCATCGGACTTCTTCGATGTTTGGCCCAGCGGAAGCAGCGTCCGTTCCTCCCGGATCGACGGCCGTTAACAATTCGGACAAGCGCCTGGCCCATGACTTCTACCTCAAAGGCCGCTTCGAGTGGAATCAAAGGACTCCGGACAGCCTCAACCGTGCTTTGGACGATTTCACACAATCGATAGTGCACGATCCAAACGATGCCAGATCCTACGTAGGACTGGCCGATACTTACAACCTGTTGCATATCTATTCGACGTTGTCGCTGACCGATTCCTACCCGAGGGCAATTGCCGCGGCCAGGAGGGCCGTGCAACTGGATGATTCTCTGGCCGAAGCCCATCGAGCGCTGGCCTTTGCCGAGTATTACGGCGCAGGGGACTATGCAGAGTCAGAGAAGGAGTTTCGCCGCGCTATCGAGCTGAATCCCAAAGATCCCGTGACCCGCGCCTGGTTCGCCAATGCGTTCGCGGTGCCGGGCCGATTTGAAGAATCCCTTGAGCAATTCGAAGTGTCCCAGGAACTTGATCCCGCTTCGCACGCCACTCTATCCGACAAAGGCATTATCCTGTTCAATTCAGGGAAGAGGAAGGAGGGGATCGCGCTTCTGAAGGATGTGGAGCGCACCGACCCGGAGTTTTTCATGCCTCACTTCTACCTGATGCTCACCAGTTTCGACCAGCGTGACTTTCGCACCTTTCTGGATGAGGGACAAAAGGGCGCTGATGTCCGGAACGATCCGGCGCTCAAAGACATTATGGCGTCTGCGAGAGAGGGTTATGCAAGCGGTGGGGAGCGCGGATTATTGGAGAGACTCTATACCAAGCAAAAGGAATACTACGCGATGGGGAAATATCCAGCAGCAATGTTGGCCAAGACCTGCGTCGCTCTCGGCAAACGGCAGGAAGCGCTCGATCTGCTCTATGCCGCCTTTTCCCGTCATGAAGCGGATGCCCTTTGGTGTCTGGTGGACCCTGACTTACTCACCTTGAGAGATGATCCCCGTTACAGGGAATTAGTGAAGAAGATCAACTTTCCATCAAGACCCGCAAAAATAAATCTGGCCTTGGTCCGCTGAGAGATTAACTTTCTCCGGCGCCGGAGACACCTGTAGATGCAGACTCGCAGGAGGGGATTTAGCTGCGGATCGTGGCGGTTGCTCGATAACTTGCAAAAAAGAAAAGGCCCGGGGTTTGCACCCTGGGCCTTTAAGATTTCCGGAATGTGGTTGGCTAATTACTCGGTCGCCGCTTCCACGGGCTTCGTGGTGGCCACGGTCCAGTCGGGCGCGCCCACCTTGAAGCGCGCGAAGCGCCGCACGGTGATGTTCTCGCCCAGCTTGCCCACCTTGGTCGCAATCAGTTCCTTGATGCTGACGGTCTGCTCCTTGATGAAAGGCTGCTCCAACAGGCAGACCTCCTCGTAGAACTTGGCCATCTTGCCCTCGACAATCTTCTCGATCACCGGAGCAGGCTTGCCGGTGGCGGCTGCCTGTGCGCGATAAATATCTTTCTCGCGCTCCATATCGGCAGCGGTCACATCCTCGCTCCGCACATAGCGCGGATCAGAGGCCGCGATATGCATCGCGACATCCTTGAGCAGTTCCTGGAAGTCCTCGGTGCGGGCCACAAAGTCGCTCTCGCAATTGAGTTCGAGGAGCACACCGATCTTTCCGCCGGCGTGAATGTAGGTTCCCACAGCACCCTCGTTGGTGGTGCGGGCGGCCTTTTTCTGCGCCGAGGCCATGCCCCGCTTGCGCAACACCACAAAGGCTTCCTCGATGTTTCCCTTGGTCTCCTGCAACGCTTTAAGGCAGTCTCCCATGGGAGCGCCGGACTTTTCGCGAAGCTCTTTTACCTGTTTGGCATCAATCTTTTCGCTCACTGTTTTTGTCTCTCTTTTCTGAAATTCTGAACCTTCTTCGCCCCCGTCCTGACTGATCAAGAACGGATGCCGGTCGAGATTTGGGTTTCCCACCCTAGCCGCAAAAACAAAAACGCGGCGAGGGTGGGGCACCCGAAGTCTTGTCACCGGAGGAGTCCCGGCATAAGAAAAGCGTGGCGCTCAACGCTGGCGGCCACGCTTGTCTCATTCTGCGCGCTACGCGCAGGAAAGATTAAAGAGCGCTTTCGGCCACTTCGGCCTCGTCCAACGCTGCCACCGCGGCAGGCGCCTTGCGAATGCCGCCGCCCAAAGCCGCTTCGAGGTCCACTACTTCTGCCTCGGCAGGGGTAGCTTCGGTTGCTGATTCCTCGGCCACAGCGACTGGCTGCTCTTCCTGGAAGGCCTTGTCGCCCACCAGGTTCACGCCCTCGGATGCCGAATCGGCGATCTTCGAGGTGAAGAGGCGAATGGCGCGCAACGCGTCGTCGTTGCCGGGAATCACGTAGTCCACCACCGTGGGATCGCAGTTGGTATCCACCACGGCTACCACCGGGATGCCCAGCTTGCGGGCTTCCTTCACGGCAATCGCTTCGTTGTTAGAGTCGACGATGAAGAGCGCATCGGGCAGGCGCTTCATCGTCTTGATGCCGGCCAGGTTCGCTTGGAGGTGCTTGCGCTCCCGCTCCAGCTTGATAACTTCTTTTTTGGTCAGCAGCTCATAGCGGCCGTCAGTGGCCATCTCATCGAGTTCCTGAAGGCGCTTCACCGACTTCTGCACCGTCACCCAGTTGGTGAGCAGGCCGCCCAGCCAACGCTGGTTGATGTACGGCATGCCCGCGCGGTTGGCCTCTTCGGCCACAGCTTCCTGCGCCTGGCGCTTGGTGCCGACAAACAGAATCGTCTTTCCGCTCGCACAGAGCTCGGTGACGAATTTCGACGCTTCCTTGAAGAGCTTGAGCGTCTTCTGCAGATCGATGATGTAGATACCGTTGCGCTCGCCAAAGATGTATTCCTTCATCTTTGGATTCCAGCGCTTGGTCTGATGCCCGAAGTGAACTCCAGCTTCGAGCAGCTCCTTCATTGTGATCGTGGCCAATGGGCCTCCTTCGTGGATTGCATTCGGGTGGTCGATGCCGGCGCCCGAATTTAACCCGCTATTGCGGGAATTTGAAAAACCAGGAACCAGGGACCAGGGACTAGAAAACAGCGCCAAAGTTACGGCTAGTCCCTTAGTCCCTGGTACCTCAGTCGCTGCAAGCGCTTTAGCGCTTGCTGAACTGGAACCTTGCACGAGCGCCCTTCTGCCCGTACTTCTTGCGCTCCTTCATGCGCGAGTCGCGGGTCAGCAGGCCTTCGGCCTTCAGCACTTTGCGCAACTCGGGATTAAACTGTACCAGCGCGCGGGCAACGCCCAGCTTGACAGCATCGGCCTGCGAGGCCACGCCGCCGCTTCTGACCGTGGTGACCACGTCAAAGCTCGACGCCAACTCGACCAGCGCCAGCGTGCGCTTTGCGGCCACGCGCTGTTGCTCGGTGACGAAGTACACATCGAATGCCTTGCCGTTAACCTTCCACTCGCCCGTGCCGGGACGCAGAAATACGCGCGCGATCGCCGACTTGCGCCGCCCCGTCCCGTAATACTGAACCAAATCTGCCATTCTCTGCTCTCTCTCTTTTCGATTCCGGCCTGGCCTCAGGGATGACTGGATGGGTTAAAACCCATCCCTACCAGCCCCCGCGCCTTTTATTCACTTGAGCGTACGGGCTAAAGCCCGGACCTTTCAAAACTTCGAATCCTAAATGCCAAAGCTAGCGGCTAGAAGGTAGCGCTGCTCTTACGCGATATCCAATGCCACCGGCTGCTGCGCCTCATGAGGGTGCTTATCGCCGCGATAAACCTTCAGTTTGGTAGCCATCTGGCGGCCCATCTTGCTCTTGGGCAGCATGCCCTTGATGGCCTGTTCCAGAATCATTTCCGGCTTGCGGTTCAGCAGGCGCGTGTACGACTCCTCGCGCAGCCCGCCGGGGAAACCGGTGTAGCGGCGATAGAGCTTGCTCTGAGCCTTGAGGCCGGTCAGACGGACCTTCTCCGCGTTGATCACGATTACGTGGTCGCCCACATCGATGTACGGCACGTACTGGGGATTCAGCTTGCCGCTCAATACATCGGCAGCTTTGGTCGCCAGACGGCCCAGCGTCTTGCCGCTGGCATCCACTACAAACCACTTGCGGTCAATATTCTTGCCGCTCGGAATAAAGGTGCTCATCTCTCTCCTGCCCTCTAAAACGCCAGTTTCAAACAAAACCGCCCGCAACAATTGGCGAATCACAAACCCCTGTACGGGGGCGAAACACTGAAAAACCCAGCACAAAGCGCTCTTGCCCGCGCCAAATGAGCGCACGGGCCAAATTTCCACCCACTGCCAAACAAATCTGTTCGGGTGAGGACTACGGGGGGCTGGCCCTCAAAAGGACTCTAGCCAGGCTGAAAACGCGTCTTACAAAACTCGCATCCAGCAGCCGGCAGCCTGTTCCAGCCGATCCCCGAGAAATTCCACCTGGGATACGAGCTAGCCGGGTCCGAATGTACACACAGGGACCCCAGGCGCAACACCGCGCAAGGACTTCAGAATACCCGAATCAGGCCCCGGAGTCAACGAAATCCCGGACCAGAGGCTTGCGGAGGCAGGGATAAGTCTTGTCAGAGCCCGTCCGGGACGCAACTGCTCCCTGCTACCTCAAAATCTACGACCGAGTTAGAGTCGAACAGGATTCGGGTCTGGAAGCGGAAGGCTTGGTAGCATGATTTTAAAAGTCGTGCTACTCTGAAACTTCCCCTTTGAAAACCAAGGGAAGTCAATTGGTCTGTCGGGAGTGCGTATGGGCGTTCTGAGCAGAATCGGGATTGCGCTGGATTCGGAGCTTCTGAAGCGTTTTGACAGCTCGATTCAGCGGCGCGGCTATACCAACCGGTCTGAAGCGTTTCGCGATTTGATCAGAGACCGGCTGGTGACCGAGCAGACCGCGGAGCCGGACGCAACAGTGGTGGGTACGATCACGCTGATCTTCGACCACCATGCCCACGGCGTGACCGAAAAGCTGACCGAGGCGCAGCACGCGCACCATGAACTTGTGGTTTCAACAAGCCACGCCCATCTGGACCACGAATCCTGCCTGGAAGTATTGATTGTGCACGGCAAATCGGCCCAGGTTGCCCAGTTCGCGGATCTGCTGATTGGCCTGAAAGGCGTGCAGCACGGACGGCTGGTGATGAGCGTTCCGGAACATGCGATTGAGCATCCCCACGAGCACGAACAAAAACGCAACCACAAACATTGATGCAAGAAGGGGCCAGGGGCGCGGGCACGATCATGGGAACTAGTAGCACGAATATAAAAATCGTAATACTTTTCTTTGCGGCTCTGGGATTCAGCCTTGCGCCGGCCGCCCAAATTCCAACGGCCTTGTCCGGCGGGGCACGCGTAAGCGGCACAGTGCTTGATCCGTCAGGAAGGCCGGTCGTGGGAGCGAGGGTGGAATTCGATTCCGAGACAGGCGCGCGGGTGAGCAGCATTACCGGCGGGGATGGCCGATTCAACGTCACATTGCCCGCATGGGGCGAGTACACGGTGCGCCTGAAAGTTGCGGGGTTTGCCGCGGTGACGCACAAGATGAATTTGAGCGCCGGGACTGCGGGCCTGACATTGCGGCTGGAGCAAGTGGCCGGTGCTGCTGAACAGGTGATCGTCACAGGCGATGTCAGCGAGGTCGCGCTCACTTCGCCCGACCCTTCAGAAAGAGTGATGGTGCGCGAGGAGCTACTGGACGCCAATCCCGGACGGCCGGGCGCGCCGATTTCGATTCCCGGCCTGCCCATCGAGACCGCATCCGGCGGCATCAAGGCGCCGCAGTATTTTGTGCCTGGCGTGGCCGGCGATCACGGCGAGCCGATTGCGCAGTACATAGCGGTAGGCGGCTACCTGGTGACCAACAATCTCTCCGCCAACGCGCACGGCAACGGCTACGCCGACCCGAATATCTACGTCTCCGGCGCGCTGGGCAGCGTGACGACAGACGGCGGAGCCTTCAATGTGCTGGAGGGCAATCATGCGCTTAATCTTGCGGCCACTTATAATCCGCGCGCGCAACTGAGCCGGTTTGTCACTTTCACCGGCGACGATCGCGACGCGGATTTGACAGCAGGATTTGCGCCCAGGAATGAGTCTAAGCGGGAGTGGGTGGCTTTGGAGGCCAACTACGGTAATGGCCTGATGAAGCGGTTGGAGCACCGGCAGCAATACAAGTGGAACGCGCTGCGCATCTTCGATGCAGACAGGCACGAGTTTACGCTTTTCTCCATTGGTTATTGGGGCAAGTCGCACGAGGGAAACCTGGTGCCGCTGGGAGATGGGCTTGAGTTGGGAGACACCATTGATCCGCGCCAGATGGACCAAACGCACACGGCGCTGGTGGCGGTAAACGACCGCTGGACGATGAGAGCCAGCGACGAAGCTGCCTTCTCCGGATTTATTCGGACATATAATTTGGCTCTCTATTCCAACTTCGGCGAGGGGCTGATACGGCAGAGTGAGTTTCGCAGTGTAGAAGGCGCGGAGGCTCGCGAGACGCACACGTTCAGGCCGTGGTTGCAGGGCATGGCCGGGCTCGATTACCACGAAGACGATATTCACCGCGACAATCTGGACCACTATCTTTCCAGCACTGCGCAACTCTACGGTGCTTTCGTCAAAGTGTTATCAAATAACGTCACCATCCGCGATGCGACTCCCTATGCGGCACTGCATGGCGATCTGGGAAAGCATGTGCGCTTTTACGGCGGACTACGCCCGGACGCGATCGAGTTGAAGAACGTCGATATGGTGAATTCCGCTTATTCGTTCGATGAGTGGAAGACGCTTCTAGCGCCCAAGGCCACGGTGACATTGAATCCGGGCACGGGGCCTGTGCGCTGGCTGCCTTCGGCTTCGTTCAGCATGGGGCAGGCATTTTTCACACAGGATCCGCGCACGGCAGTAGAAAAGTCTACCGCACCGCAGGCGCTGTCGCCCTTCGAGCGCTCCCACTCCGAGCAACTGGTGCTAGAGAAACAAGTCTTCGCAACCGATGTGCGCATGACGGTGGGCCGGACGACGACCACGGAGACCCTGGGCAAGATCGATCCCGACAACGGCACCGAGCAACCTCTGGGACCGGGGACGCTGAAGTTTCTCACCGCCAGCGCGCGCCATCTGTTCAGCTTCGGCACTGTGCAGGCGGTCTTCTCGAAGGCCGATGCGCGATTGTTGGGCGCAACGATTGGCGGCGCAACGATTCCCGCGCAGGTTACACCCGAGGCGCCACGCTCCATCTTCGACGCCCTTGCGACGCTGGACCGGTTGCCGCTGGGCTTGCATGGACGCGCCGAGTACGAATACGTGGGCCATAAGCAGCTGGATTTGGGCAACGCGCAGCATCCACTCGCATACGAAGCTATTCCGGTGAGCGAAACACGCATGGCCATGGTCCGTTCGTTTCTGAGCGGCCGGCTGGAACTGGGCGCGAACGGCGAATTGGCGCGCGGCTACACAGGGCAGACCACGGAGACTTTTGCTCCTAATTGGGTGATGGGCACCGCACCGTACTGCGCGCCGGGGTCGGGCCCCAGCGGCCTGGCAAACGATTTTGATTGCGGAACAAACGAGCAGAGCGTCGGCGTGCGCATGGTGTCTTGGGCGGGCGGGTCAGTTTCCTGGCGGTTTGGCGGGGGGAAGTAGGCGGGCATTCAGGGATGCGTCTGGCCGCCGGTTGCTACGTCGATGCCGTGCTGCAGCAGGACAAGGATAGGCGACAGGCACTCTTCGGCGGCGCGCCGGCTGCCGGGAAGATTGACGATGAGCGTGTTGCCCCGGAGTCCAACCACAGCGCGCGAGAGCCAAGCAAAAGGATGAACCGCGGCGCTGAGGTAGCGCATGGCCTCGGCCAGTCCGGGGGCCTCACGGTCAATCACGCGGCGGGTCGCCTCGGGGGTGCGGTCACGCGGACCGAGTCCTGTGCCGCCAACGGTGAAGATCAGTGCCGCGCCCTCCTGGGTCATCTTTTCGAGCGTGGCGATGATGCAGTCTTCGTCGTCAGGCACGAGGTCAGGGGAGATTTCCGCCTGCGGCCATTGCCGGCCAACGAGCGCGATAACGGCTGGACCCGCGGTGTCGGTCATCAGGCCTTTCGAGCAACGGTCGGAGACGGTGATGACGCCAATCAGCATAAGAGAAATTGTAATAGCTTTTTCATTCAGGGTTTTGGATTGGCCGGCTTGTCCGCCACGGCCGGTGCAGGCGTTGCTGCCTTTAGCTGGCTCAGATCGGCCAAAACCTCTTGCCGGCGAGTCGAATCTTTTTTGGTCTCAGCCGGCAGAGTGGCGCCCGCGTAAAACCCAAGAATGTTATCGCGGAGCTGGGTGGATGTCTTATCGAAATTATGCGCCGTCAGCTTTGCGAGAAGGTCTGCGTAGGTATCGTCCGCAAGCGAGTACTCTCCTGCCTCAGTGCTTTTGCCGTCATCGAGATTGCGGTTGGGCAGCACCAGCTTGCCCGCGCGCACCTCTTCCAGCAGAACGCGGTAATCATCGGTGGTTTTGTTGATGCTCTTGATATACAGGTCTTCGGTTTGCGGGGTCGGGCTATTGAATCCCAATCCTTTGAAAGGGCCAATCCTTGGCATAAAGCGAAGAAGCGAGGATAAGATTCGTGTGCCCAATCCAGGCTTTGTATAGGACTTTCCCCAGTTTCTCTCGTAATCGGAGCGGGACAGGCGATAGAGAAACTTGCGCCGGGAAAAGTCGGGCGTCTCGCGCATCAGTTCCTTTTTGTGCGCTTGAAGCGCCACCTGGGTCATCTCAGGAATCACGCGGCTGACAGAGAAACGATAGGAGCCAATTGCCAGGTCCTGGTGCGGCTGCACGTCCTTCAATTCAAGCCCGTAGACGACTGGGAAGACCCGCTCCAAGAGCGGCTCCGCGACTTGGAATCCGATAAAATCGTGGAACTGTTCCGGCGCATAGCGGTTCTTTGCCACCTGCACAGTGTCGAATCCAAACTCCGTTTTCAGATGCGCCGTTGTGTCCTGGGCATAGCGAACGGAGCTGCCGTATTTCGCCCGAAGCTTCGGATAATTAATTGCGACGGCCTCATTGACCGCCGGGTGGCCGTCGATGTCCGCGATATAGTGTGAGAGCGTGCCCAGCGCAAAGGCATATTCATCGGGATTCTGGCTCTCAGCCAGCAACTCCAGAACGAAATCTCCGGAGCGGGCGTAATGGGCCAGGTTGCTGAATTCCTTATTGCCGAAGGGATAGTAGCCCAGATCCTGAATCACCGAGCCTCCGTACGCGTAGGCATGAGCCTCCTTGATCTGCTCATCGGTAATGCCCGGGAAACGCTCGATCAGGAGCGGTCGAATCTCCGATTTCCATGCCAGGTCTACGATCTCCTCGTGCGTCAAAACGGAGTAAGCGAATGCGCCCCCGCACAACACCAGCAAAGCGAAAACAATCGCCGTCGCTCGAGCAAGCCTCGGATGCCAGCGCTGCTTCGTCGCATTGGATTTGCTTCTCATATCCAGCCCAGAAGTAAGAGAACAAGGAGGATCACGAGGACCAGCCCAATCCCGCCGGTCGGATAGTATCCCCAGTTTCTGCTGTGTGGCCACGCCGGCAGCGCGCCGATCAGCGCAAGAATCAAGACCACAGTCAAGGCCATTCCAAGCATGTGTTCCTCCCGGCGTTTCCGCACGGCCCTTATCTGATACAAGACGTGCTGAATCGCAACGACAATTCGAGTTTTCCACGCTGCGAACGCGGAATCTGCTCAATAGGATACAGCAAGAATTCAGGCTTGAAGCGAGGTGCGGTCTCTCATAAGTGTGGCCCATTTGCTTGAAATCATTGACCGGGTTTTGCGCAGGGGAAACGGCTCCATCTTCCTGGTCTGTGCACAGCGTTCAGGGCCGCGCGCCAAGAGGAATCAGCAGGGTGACGGCATCGGGGACGATCTCGATCCTGACCGGCAGTCGCCCCAGCAGTTCCCCATCGGCCTCTGCAAAGACGCGCATTGGAGAGCCGTTCGACGGACGGCACTCGACAGAGACAGCGTCGAGCAGTTCAATCTCACTGGAAAATGTCTGGTGACCGAAGATGGTCGCCAGCAAAAAACGAAAGTAGCTCAGGCGGCTGCGGGTCTTGAAAGCAATCAGGCGCAGGTCGTTGTTGTGCAGCGTGGCGCCGGGGGCAAAGTTGTGGAGGACGCCGCCGAAGTCGCGAATGCGCACCGCAAGAAGCTGGGAGATCTGTTCCACGCGCGGCTGGGCGCTAAAGCGCTCCACAAATGCAGCTTCAAAAAGCGGAAAAGAATAAGTGGCCCAGACGCGAAATCCCTCAACAAGATAGAGCAGATAACCGAGCCGGCGCTTTAGGCTGGGATCGAGCCTGGAAAGAAACAGAGCGTCCGCGCCCACTCCGGCAGCCACAGTGAAGTAGTGCGAGTCAGTTGCCCCCTTTTTCGCTCGATACGAGATTTGGCCCACTGAGATGCGCACCGGGTCCGCAGCCAGCAGCTTGCGAACCGTTTTCGCCGGGGATGAATGGAGGCCCAGATTCGCCGCCAACGCATTCGCGGTGCCCAGCGGCACCACGCCCAGCGCAATGTTGGTGCCAACCAGGCTTTGCAGAACTTCATGAACAGTGCCATCGCCGCCACAGGCAAGAATCGCGTCGCAGCCACGGCTGATGGCCTCCACCGTCAACAAGCTGGCGCTGCCCGGCGCGCTTGTCTCCAGCGCTTCAGCCTCAACGCCCGCTTCACGCAGGATAACGAGCGCCTTGTCGATAGCCTGGCGACGCCCCAGGGTGTGCTGGCCGGAAGCCGGATTGTAGATGAGCGCAACACGGCGCATCGCGAGTCTCTCCTGGCGATTTCTCACCCGGTGCGGAAGGGCAAGCTGAAGCTATCTATATATCTTCGCATCTGGCCAGCAGCCATGCTATTGGCAAAGAATGTTCCTATGTTTGGCATTACTTTGGAGGCAATGCCGTAATGGCGCCGCCATGTTCGTACAGATTATTATCGCCACGCGGCAGCTTCAAGAGCGAACCGCTACCCAGGTCGCGTTCATAGATCTCGCCATAGTTGCCTGTCGCATCAATCATGCGGACAACCCAATCGTCATCGAGCCCAAGCGCGGGGCCAATTTCGCGCGACGCGCCCAACAGAAAGCGCAAGACGGGATCGCTGTCTGCGTGAGCGCGCCTCGCCTGCACATTCGCCTGCGTCACTCCGCTCTCTTCGGCCTGGACCAGCGCCTGCATTACCCACTGCACAATCGCCGCCCACCGGGGATCGTCGTCGCGGACCGCGGCTGCCAGCGGGTCTTTTGAAATCTGTTCGGGCAGGAGGCGCGCCCGTTTCCCGTGCCGCGCCAGCGCTGCGCGTGTTTCGGCCAGACGCGTCCGGTCGCCGGCCAACGCGCCGCAGTTGCCTGTGGCAAAGGCCGCTCGCATTTCGCCTTCTTCCTGAAACGGAAACGGAACAAACTCCAGATGTTCGCGAGCGAACCAGGCGCGGACACTCTCTTCAACGGCAGTCTCCGCGAGAAAACAGATTTTTTTGCCGCTCAACTGGCGCGCTCGCACGACCGGGCTTTCGGCCGGTGTGAGAAATCCGACGCCGTCCCACAGCAGCGGTTGAGTGAATTCGAGATGTGCTCCCACAGTATGAGTGAAGTCGTCAGAGAGCGTGGCCACCACATCGACTTCGCCTGCGCGCAGCCCCTGCATGGCGGCGCTGTCATCGGGATAATGCGTTGCTCGAACCCGCGCATTTTTTCCCATCACTGCAACCGAGACGGCGCGGCAAAGATCGGCGTCGAACGCCTCGCGATTGCCATGATCGTCGGAGGTTGAATATTCGGCTTCCTCCTGGTCGATGCCGCAGCGCAGCACGCCTGCCGCGCGTACGCGAGCTAATGTCGGCGAAGTGCCGGCCGCGCGCGCAACGCTGCAAGCGACAGTCACGACCAGCGCCAGCGGGGCAATGACCGCCAAGGTTCGCATTACGGCGTCCATCCACCGGCCGTCGGTACGCCCGGCGTGGAATCCGGCCGGGGGTTAAAGTCCGCCGGCACGGGATTGGGCAGGCCGCTATCGGTCGGCGTGATCTCGAGTTGCCTGCAGCCCGCGCCATTCGCATGAGGAAAGCGGGCAATTTCCGCGGGCGGAATCACCGCGTACTTGGCACTCAGCGGCGCGCGCACGCCTCGGAGCCGGAGCGTGTCGAAGGCCGAGCTCATATCGCCCACCCCTGTCACCTTATCGTCCGACGGCCCCAGATTTGCCTGGCCGAATTTCTCCACGCCAATCTGCCGCCCGCGCTCTTCATCGGGCAGGTCAGCGAGCGGCACGAGGCCAAACAGCTCGTTCACAAATTTGATAATCGAGCTGTGTTCAGAAGGCACGTGCGAGACGCCATGGGCCACTGCGTAAGGCGAGATGACAATCGCCGGAATGCGCGGCCCCTGCTGCAGCGGCAGCCCTGCCGCATCATAAGAGCGGATGCGCGGCTGAGCGTGGTCATACAACCCATCCGACTCGTCATAGGTGATGATGATGGCGCTCTGGCTCCAGTATGGGCTCTCAGCGATGGCGTTGATCTCCTCGGCCAGCAGCGCCTCGCTGATCTGCGTATCGGAGTAGCCGGTGTGGTCGTCGTCGCCGTTGAAAACTCTGGCGAGCCTGGGGTTGGGGTCCAGCGGCCGCCATCCATCGATGTTGCCGTAACCGCCGCGCACATAGAAGACGCCAGAGGACGGCAGCCGCCTGGCCGCGACATCGTCGAAGAACCTGCTTAGGCCATGCAGATGTGTGGTGGCCAAAGGATTGTTCGCCACATAGCCAAAAAACTGCGGCCCGTTGTGATGAGCAATATATCCGTCATGCGAAGCTTTCCCTTTGGCGTCGTTGTTTTCATGCTCATAGCCTTGCTGATACCATCCCCAATTGACCGCGCTCGTGCCGTGGCCCGCAATTTTTTCAATATCTTCGCGCACGTCGGGCAAATCGAAGCCAGGGTCGTAGTCCGCTGCCGTGACTTCTTTGATGTCGCTGCCCATGAAAGAAAGCGGGAGGCTGGCAAAGGTAAGGTTTTTCGCAATGCCACGAGGGGAAGATTTCTCCTGCGGCTGCTTCAGCCGATTCGCTGAGTCCAGCGGTGATCCCCAATAGGGCGCGGAGCTTGAAACTACTGGCACAGTCGCTCCATTGCCTTGGCCTCCCGTCGCCGCCTGATCCGGGTGCAGCATCCATTGCGTTTCACCGCTCTGGCCGCTGATCAGGGCAATCGCATTGGGCGCCGACGGGCCGACGATGGTATCCATGAAGTGGTCAAAGAGCGTGAAACGGTCAGCGTATCGCCATAGAAACGGCGCCGTGTCGCAATCCACATGGCCCATCACCAACTCGCCAAACTGCTTGCGCTCAAGTGTCGGCACTTTGGATGCCTTACCGTCCTTCAGCGTCACACCCTCCTCGGTCAGCGCATACTCCGAGTTCTGCGCCACGCCGTTTGAGTCCAGCGCAATCTTGCGCGCAATTGCCACATGCGAGTGATTCACCGACGCGACGTCCGCCGGATAAATCGGCACTGTTTTGCCCTCAGCATCAACCACCGCAGCCGGAATTCTGAACGGAGTAATGACGCCCACCGTCCCGTCGGTATTCACAATCGCCTGCGTGAATCCTGCCACCTGATTGGAGGTGTAAGGCCCGGCCGGTCCCGCGTAGAGTCCATCCGCTCCGGGGTAACTGCCAAAGTAAAAGTCGAAGGAACGGTTTTCCTCGAAGAGCACAAAAACATATTTGACCCGGCTGCGAATCAACCGCAGCTTTTGTCCCTGCGTGATCGCCGGCTCTTTGGATGGGTCGATCACCTGCGCGCTTACCACCGCGCTCGACCGTGGCGCTAGTGTCACATCCGGCAGCGCTGGAGTTTGTTGCGCCGCGCAAACTCCCGCGCATGCCGCACAGAGCGCAATCTGCGCCGCGCAGGCTCTCATGGAATTCATCTTCCGCATGCCTCCAAATTATCGGTTTCGCGCCTCATTGACAACGTAAACGCAATAGGTCCGCGCCGAAGCTGTGCCTGCCTTTATACTAAGGTGTTTGCAGAGTGCAAAAAGGCGCGCCGGAAACGGCGCGCGGAGAAGGGGCAGGCTTTGGCTCAGGCGGAGATTGGCATCATCGGCGGCAGCGGGCTTTACTCGATGCCCGGGTTTACCAACGTACACGAAGAGACAGTGGATACACCCTTTGGCGCGCCGTCGGATGAGTTTATTTTGGGCGAGCTGGAGGGGCGTCGCGTGGCGTTTCTTGCGCGGCATGGGCGTGGGCACCGCATCCTGCCCTCGGAGTTGAACTTCAGGGCCAATATCTATGCCATGAAAAAGCTGGGAGTCGAGCGGATTGTGTCGGTTTCGGCCGTCGGTTCGCTCAAGGAAGAGCACAAGCCGACGGATTTTGTGATTCCCGATCAGTTCATCGACCGCACATTTCATCGCATCTCGACGTTCTTTGGCGAGGGGATTGTGGGCCACGTGGCCTTTGGCGATCCGGTCTGCGCGACAGTGGCGAAAGCCGCCGCGGATGCGTGCGCAGCGGTGGAAGTGGTGGGCAAGCTGGGCGGGACGTATGTGTGCATGGAAGGTCCGCAGTTTTCCACCCGAGCGGAGTCGAACCTCTATCGCAGTTGGGGCGCGGACGTGATTGGCATGACGAATTTGCAGGAGGCCAAGTTGGCGCGCGAGGCGGAGATCTGCTACGCGACCGTTGCCATGGTGACCGACTACGACTGCTGGCGTGAAGGCCACGACGCGGTGACTGTCGAGCAGATTGTGGCCGTGCTGCACCAGAACGCCGAGAACGCGGCGCGCGTGGTGAAGGCCGCTGTGGCTGCGATGCCGCATGAGCGGAATTGCGCCTGCGCGTCGGCGGCAAAGTATGCTGTGCTTACCCAGCCGGAAGCGATTCCTGCGGCGGCGAAGGAAAAACTGAAGCTGCTGTTCGGGAAGTATCTGGGCTAGTAGCGAGTCAGCGCGATTGGTTTAGAGAGGAACAAATGGCAATTACCGTAGTGGGCAGCGTTGCATACGACACGATTGAAACACCAGCGGGCAAGCGCGAGCGTTGCCTGGGCGGGGCGGCGACTTATTTTTCATTGGCCGCGAGTTACTTTACAGATGTGCGCGTAATCGCCGTGGTGGGCGAGGATTTTGGCCGCAGGCAGGAAGCAGTATTCCAGGCCCGCAACATCGACACGCGCGGCATTGAGCACATGGCGGGCAAGAGCTTTTTCTGGGAAGGCTCCTATCTCGACAACCTCAACGAAGCCAAGACGCACATTACGGATTTGAACGTCTTCGCAGCCTTCGAGCCGAAGATTCCCGACTTTTACCACGACTCGGAGTTTCTGTTTCTGGCGAACATCGATCCGGTTTTGCAGCGGCGGGTGCGCGAAGCGATGCCGGACGTGAAGCTGGTGGCCGGCGACACCATGAATTATTGGATCAAGGATCATCGCGCGGCGCTACTCGAAGTCTTGAAGGGCCTCGACATTCTCCTCATCAACGACACCGAGACCAAAATGATTGCCGGCAACAACAACCTCGTGCAGGCGGCGCGCGCGGTGATGGCGCTGGGGCCTAAGCAGTTGGTGGTGAAGCACGGCGAATATGGCGCGACGCTGTTTAGTCAAGACGCCAAGACTTTCCGCGCGCCGGCAATGCTTCTGGAAGAGGTCATCGACCCGACCGGCGCGGGCGATAGCTTTGCCGGCGGATTCTTCGGCTACCTGGCTTCGCAGCCTGAGCAGTCTCCAGCAGCCTACCGCCGGGCGATGTTTTACGGCAGCGTAATGGGCTCGTTTGCGTGCGAACGCTTCGGCACCGAACGGCTGCAGAAGCTGACGCGCGATGAGATTGACGAGAGAGTTAATTTGTTCCGCGAATTGACGCACCTTGACTGAAAGCCTGATGAAGCAAAGTTCCCATCGTCGCGTGAAAGGTTCTGAGTGGCTGGCGGTAGTGGCGGGCTGCGCGGCGGCCTCCATCACCGCGATCATGTGGAGCTGGCAACACGGTGCCATGCTCAACTATGGCGATGCTGTTGCCCATCTGCACATAGCGCGGCGGGTCTTCGACGCCCACCAGCCGCGGCTGACTGAACTGGGCTCGGTGTGGCTGCCGCTGCCGCATCTGCTGCTGATTCCATTTGTGCAGATTTATAGCTGGTGGGCCAACGGTTTGGCAGGCGTGATTCCATCGGCGCTGGCATATCTCGCCGCATGCGCTGGCATCTATCGGCTGGCGCGCTGCTGGCTGCGGCGGACGCCGTCGGCGCTGGCGCTGACCTTCTTCGCGCTGAATCCTAATCTGCTTTACCTGCAAACCACGGCCATGACCGAGCCGCTATTTATTTGCGAGATGGTGTGGATCGTGGTCTGGCTGGTGGAGTGGCGTGCAAGTTTGGATTCAGACCCCAGAAAACTGAGCCGCACGCAGTGGCTGATTGCGGCGACGCTCGTGGCTGCAATTTTTACGCGCTACGACGGCTGGATATTGGCTCTGCTGGCATGGGCGTGCATGGGCCTGATGCTCGCTCGCCGCGGCCGGTTGCGGTCGCCGGGCTTCTGGATGGCAAGCGCGCTGGTAGTAGCTGCGCCGCTGGCGTGGATTGCGTACAACGCAGTGGGATTTGGGGATTGGCTCTACTTCGCGCGCGGACCGTATTCGGCCAAGGCCATCGAGATTCGCACCGCCGTGCCTAGATTTCCGCCGCATCCCGGCTGGCACAATCCCTGGGTTGGGCTGATTTTTTTTGTGAAGTGCGCTGAGTTGGATGCGGCTGCGGCGGGGTGGGGCAAAACACTGCTGATAGTGAGCCTTGCGGGGACGGCATGGGGTTGGCTCGCGGCGCGAAGGCGAGCGTTCATGTGGGCGCTGCTGCTGTGGTTTCCCGCCGCATTTTATGCGTACTCCGTGTCATACGGCTCGGTGCCCATCTTTCTTCCCGTCTGGTGGCCGCACTCGTTTTATAACCTGCGCTACGGGATGGAGATGCTGCCAGCCTTTGCCCTGGGGTTGGGATTTGCGGCGCAGTTTGCGCTGGCCGTGGTGAATGAGTTCAAGCCGCGCGGGGTGAATGCGCGATGGGTGGGTTATGCGGCGGGCGCGTTGTTCGCTGTGTTTGCGGTCAACGCAATTCAAATGGTGCGCGAGCGACCGCTGGTTTATATGGAGGGGACGAAGAATATTGCAGCTCGCAGGGCCTACGAGATCGAGATTCCCCCTGTGTTGCGCGCGCAGCTCGCTGAGAGGCCGCAAGCCGTGGTGCTGATGAATACGTCGGTCTTTCCTGAGCTTGTTGCGCTCACCGGGATTCCGCTCCGCCAGACGATCAACGAGAGCGACCTGGAGATTTATCGCGCCGCGCTCGCAGCGCCGGCTGCGAACGCTGGTCTTGTACTGGCCTTCGATGGGGACGAGATTGACCGCGCAGTGAAGGCGCATCCTGAGGGGCTGACTGCGGTTCGTCACTTTTCGACGGCGGGAGAGCCCGATGCGACGATTTATGTTTCAGGTTATCGCTTGGGCAGGTCTTCATCAATAAAGCCAGAATGAGCTGAATTGGCCCGCATTGAGTGATTTGCTTTCCCACCCTTGCGACGAAAACAAGAACGTCGCAAGGATGGGGCACCCAGAGCCTTCGACTACGGTGATAGCATCGGGCAAGGAAACGCGATCCATTCACCCGCATCGATTTGGAGGAAGATTGATTCCATTTACTAAAGCTCACGCCTGCGGCAACGATTTTTTGATTGTGACGGAAGAGGCGGCGGCAGACTACGACCGTGTGAATTTGACGCGCCGCCTCTGCGATCGACACACAGGCATCGGCGCTGACGGCATCGAGTTTTTTGCATGGACCGGACCCAAGTCGGGCCGCATTCGCCTGCACAACGCCGATGGCTCCATCGCCGAAATCAGCGGCAACGGCACGCGGTGCGCGGCTGCGTGGATGGCGCTCGAACGCGGCTTCCAGCCGGGCGATGAAGTGGAGATTGCGACTGACGCAGGCCCGCGCGTCTGCCGCGTGAATGCGCTGAAGACGGACGGCGAATTTACCGCGGAAGTGACCGCCGGGATGGGCGTTCCATCGTTTGCGCCGCGTGCCGTCAAGCTGGGCAACGGGCTTCGAGTTGCGGGAGTCGAGGTTTCCACCGGCAATCCGCATTTTGTCATTGTGGTAGACAACGCCGAGTTTACCGTCGCCTCATTGACGTGGCAGCAGATCGGCGCGGAGATTTGCGTGCATGCCGATTTTCCCCACCAGACCAACGTGGAATTTCTTCGCATCATCAGTCCCACGGAGATTGAGATTCGCATCTTCGAGCGCGGAGTGGGACCGACGACCTCATCCGGCACAGGCAGCTCAGCCTCGGCTACAGCGGCTCTGGCGCTGAACGGCTGTCGCTCGCCGCTCGCGGTCGTAGCTCCCGGCGGTGCGCAGACGGTGGAGTGGGACGGTCCCGGCACGGAACTGAGGCTCACCGGGCCGGCATCGCTGATTGCACATGGCGAGGCCTGGGCGCATCAGTGAGAGACTGCTTCATTGCCGCAATGCGCTTCAGCGCTGAAAGCTCAGAAAGGCCTGCATGATTTCTACTTTTTTGTTTATGGCCACGATGGTCGTCACTGGAATTCCCACGGCGATCCTGTTTATTCCGTGGTGCTGGCTGACGGGCGACGTGCTGCCGCTTTACAAAGGCACGCGCTTCATGCTCTCCAGCAGTTGCTGGATGGCCGGTGTGCGATTCCACGTTGAAGGCCTGGAAAACGTGCCAAGGGACCGCGCGTGCATCTTCATGGCAAACCACGTTTCCAACCTTGACCCTCCCGCGCTGATCTCGCTGATTCCGGGGCGCACCTCGGCATTCATGAAACGCTCGCTGATGAACCTGCCTGTGCTGGGAACCGGCTTCAGGCAGGGCGATTTCATTGCTGTCGATCGCAGCGGCAACCCGGCGGCCGCGCAGGAGAGTGTGACCGCTGCACAACGCGTGCTGGCCAAGGGGGTGCACATGACCACATTTGTGGAAGGCACACGCTCGCCGGACGGCCGCATGCTGCCCTTCAAGAAAGGCCCGTTTTTCCTGGCGATGGGTTCGGGCGCGCCGTGCATTCCGGTTTCGATTCATGGCACGGAAAGCATCCAGGGCAAAGGCAGCGTGCGCATGCATCCCGGAGTGGCGCACGTGGTTTTTCATCCGCCGATTGAGCCGGCAGGCTTTGCCACGCGCGAGGAATTGACGCAGGCGGTTCGCAAGGCCATCGCCTCAGGGCTGCCGGAGTGGATGCGAACGTAGAGGCACTCGGTGCTATCCCACCCATCGCAAAAGGCGCGATGGATGGGGCCCCCGGCGGCCGGCAAAACAAATCTCAGATTTTTTGCGGGACACTCATGATTTTGTCTATTTTCGTATTCGTTGTCATTCTCGTCTTGAGCATTCCCTCGGCGGTGATCTTCATTCCGCTGACCGTAATTACCGGCAACGTGGGGCCGCTGTATAACGTGGTCTGCTTCATTGTCCGCGTGGGTTACTTTGTGGGCGGCATGCGCTTTGGGGTCGAGGGACGGGAAAACATTCCTCCGGGCCGCGCGTGCATCTTCATGGCCAACCATGTGTCGAACCTCGATCCGCCAGCGCTGATTTCGCGGATTCCGGGGCGATCCTCCGGCTTCTCAAAACGCGCAGTGTTCAATATGCCCATCTTTGGCTACTGCCTCAAACTCGGTGAATTCATTCCCGTGGACCGGCTGGGCACCGCGGCCGGCGCGCAGCAGAGCGTGGCCACGGCCAAGCGCATTCTGGACAAGGGCCTGCACATCACCACATTTGTCGAGGGCACGCGTTCCAGGGACGGACGCATGCTGCCATTCAAGAAGGGTCCGTTTTATCTGGCTATGCAGACCGGCGCTCCGTGCATTCCGGTCTCCATCTACGGCACCGAGACGATGCTGGCCAAAGGCAGCTTTGGCATCAAGCCAGGAGTTGCGCACATCATCTTCCACGCGCCCGTGAATCCAGGCGACTATGCCACGCGCGATGAGCTGTCACACGCTGTGCGCGAGGTTATCGCATCAGGACTGCCAGAGTGGATGCGGACATAAGGCTCTCGTCGCGCAAATTCGGGCTGCCCGCTCAGGGAATCCGCACCCATGCTTCGGTGCGCCCAAACAGCGAAATGCCGACAAAGCCGCGCATGTGGAGGCTGTCTTTCCCGACCGTCCAGATCTTGCCCTGGTATTCCTTTCCATTTTCCGGGTCTACCACGGTTCCGCCCACCCAGTCATCTCCGTCGGGATGGAAATTGCGCATGAAAACCATGCCCAGGATGAGCTGGTCCTTGTACTCACCGGAGCATTTGTTGCACACATCGTGCGGAGAGCGGCCTGGTTTTATCTCAGTGACGCGGCCAAAGAGCTTGCCGTCCTTCAGGTAGGTTTCTGCCTTGCCGCCGGGTGAGCCGTCACTGTTGACAATTTGCCAATGTCCGACGGCGTTCTGAAGTTTTTCCGAGAGTTGCTGTGCGCGTGCTCCGGCAACGGAAACCAGCGCGAAGAAAGCAAGAGCGAGAGCACAGAGGGCTTTGCGTCGAGTTCTATTCAAGATGACCTCCCCTTTTTGCGGATTATAGCGGGAACGCCTGAGAAGTGAGAACCTGCGGCGTTGAGAAACAATTGCGCTGCGGAAACTTTGCGCTATCCAAACAAACGCCTACGGCTGCACGACTGCGTTGTATCCGTCGCGGAGCAGCTTCTGGCGCATGGCGTTTGCGTCGTTGCGGTTGCTGAAAGGGCCAACGCGCACATGGAACTGGTTGTCGACCGGATCGCGGCGAGCGGTAACCGTATAGCCGCGCTTGTGCAGCGCGCCAACCAGCACATCGGCGTCTTCCTGATGCGAAACGGTGGCAATCTGAACCATGATCGCGGCGGCTGACGCGTCCTTGAGCGCAGGAACAGGCTGGGCAGAAACCAGCGCGGATGCGGGTGTGATCGCCGATAAGGGCAGAGCCGGTTTGACGATCGACGGTGTGGAGTTGGCGTCGCCGGCTGGAGCACCGCCTGAGTCCTGCGGGGTTGTGGCCGGATTCGCGCCGGAAGCGGACTGGTCGGCCGCTGGCAGCGGCGGCGGCGGGACCATCTGCGAAACAGCGGAGGGCTTTGAAAGAGAACCAGCGGCCTGCGAAGACGCTTGATCTCCGGGTTGCTGGGCGGTTGAGGCTTCGCGAGCGCCGCGGCTGCCCATCGAGTAGCCCAGCCCGAAGCAGAGGCCACAGAGCAGCACCAGGCCAAAAAAGAGACCCAGCAGCAGCATCGGGCCCAACGTCACTTCAGTGTCTGGCCGGCTCTCGACCGGCACAACCTTTTCCTCGTCAAAGACTCCGTGCATTGAGCGCCCTTTGGTTGAAGACTATTCTGTTGATCAGATCCGACGAAGAATGGGGCCAGTTAGATTTGTGCTATCCCACCCTTCGCTCAACCCAACGACGAAGACCCGTCGTTGGAGACCCCGATGCCGCAAAATCAAAGACGCGGCCAGGAGGGGGCACCCAACGTTTGTGCTATCCCACCCATCGCAAAAAGCGCGATGGATGGGGCACCCAATCTTATTGCAGTATCCGAAAGAAGTCCGCCTATTTCTTTTCCGCCGCTGCCATGGCGGTCGCGCCCAGCTTGTTGAACAGCGTCATCATCTCCAGCGGAAGCGGGAAGACGATGGTGGTGTTCTTCTCGACGCCGATCTCGGTGAGGGTTTGCAGATAGCGCAATTGCAGGGTCATGGGCTCGGTGGCCAGCAGTGCAGCCGCGTCCACCAGCTTTTGCGCGGCGTTGAACTCGCCCTCGGCGTGGATTATCTTGGAGCGTTTTTCGCGCTCCGCTTCAGCCTGCTTAGCCATGGCGCGCTGCATCTGATCGGGCAGGTCCACCTGCTTCACTTCAACCGAGATAACCTTCACGCCAAACGGTTCGGTGCGCTGGTCCATGATGGATTGGATGCGCACGTTCAGCTTGTCGCGATGGCTGAGCAACTCATCAAGCTCCACCTCGCCCAGCACCGTGCGCAGAGTGGTCTGCGCCAGCTGCGAGGTCTGGTAAACGTAATTGGCCACCTTGATGGCGGCGTCGTTGGGGCTGACCACGTAGAGCGTGACCACCGCATTTACCTTGATGGTGACGTTGTCGCGGGTAATCACGTCCTGGGGCGGAACTTCGAGCACGTCCTGGCGCAGCGAGATGCGCACCATCTGCTGGAATGGCCGGAAGACGAAGATGATGCCTGGCCCGTAGGGCTGTGGTGAGACGCGGCCCAGAGTGAAGATCACTCCGCGCTCATATTCGCGGAGAATCTTGATGCAGTTGAGCGCATAGAGGGCGACGATGGCAACGATGATCAGAATCGCGGTAAAGAAATCAGGCATTGGGCATTCCTCACTTACGACCGAATTGTACTACTTATAGAAGAGCCTGCGGCGGTTTTTGCGGCGCCGCCGGCTCCACGCGGAGCAGATAGTTTTCCAGGCCCACCACGCGCAACGGCGCGCCGGCCGGCAGAGGCTCTGAGGCTACAGCGTTCCAGATTTCGCCCTCGACCAGCACGTGGCCTTCCGGCGTGAGCGGCTCCATGGCCGAGGCTCGGCTGCCCACCAGAGCCGATGGTCCAAGCAGAGATTTATTGCGTCGGGCGCGCACCGCCAGCCGGACTAGAAAGACGGTGATGGACCCGAAGGCGGCGCTGACCGCAATGGCTACCCAGGGGCTGATGGCCATCTCCGGCACTGGCGCGGCAACCAGCGTAAGCGTGCCGAATGTGAGGCAGATGATGCCTGCGACCGCCAGCACGCCGTGGCCGCCAAACTTGGCCTCCAGCAACAGCAGGGCCAGCGCCGCCACCAGCAGCATGACCGCCGTGAATCGGATGGGCAGCAGGTTGAGCGCAAAGATGGCCAGCAGCACCATCAGTGTGCCCAGCGCTCCGGGAACGATGGTGCCGGGCGTGTTGAATTCGAGATAGATCAGCAGCGCGCCGCCGATAAGAAACAGCAAGGCGATGTTGGGATCGACCAGCCAGCCCAGCAACTCTTCGCGCATGGTGGGCTTCAGTGTTTCAATGCGCGCACCGGCCAGGTGAAGCACGAGCTTGTTGCCGTCCATGCGGGTGATCTCGCGGCCGTCGAGGGCCTTAAACAACTCCCAGTCATTCGAGGCGGTCAGGTCGATCAGGTGCTTGTCCAGCGCCTCCTGCGCGGTGTAGGAGTGCGAAGTGTGAACGGCGTCTTCGGCGGCTTCGGCGTTGCGTCCCCGGCGAGTGACGTAAGAGCGCAAAAAAGCTTCGGCGTCGTTCTCGATTTTCTGGTTCATCGTCGCATCGGGCTGGCCGCCGAACTCCATCACCGGATGAGCCGCTCCAGCGTTCGTGCTGGGAGACATGGCTGCGATATCGGCCGATTCCAGAAGGAAAAATCCGGCAGAACCGGCGCGCGCGCCCGCCGGAGCCACATAAACAATGACCGGAACCTTTGAAGAGAGAATCGCGCCGGCCATCAAGCGGGTCGAATCGAGCAGCCCGCCTGGAGTATTCAGCTCGATCAGCAGGGCGCTGGCGCCGTCGGAGTTGGCGTGAGCAATGGCCCGGTCCAGTTCACCGGCGGTAACCGGCTGAATAGTGTCGGAGAGAACGAACTTGTCCACCAGCGGCTGCTGAGCAGAGGCCGAAGTGGCGAGCCTCAGGGCCGCAACCAAACCAATCAATACTGCAGCCATTCGAACGCGCTGAATCATGGATTTCTCCTTAGATCTCGGCCTTTGGCGCTTTTCTCAACTCTCTGATAACTCCACTGCCGAGCAGCATGTAAAACATACCGACAAAAAAGATAGTCGCAAAGCACAGAGGAACGATGATCCGTTTCTCGCCGGAAGAAAAGAACCCCTTGCCGCTCCAATAGAGAAAAAGCGGGGCGAAGCTAACTGCCACTCCCTGGAGTGTCGCCACTATCCAATAGAGGGGTGAACGCACGATCTTCACCCAATTGGAATTGACTTCGATAGTCACTTTACCCACGCCGAACCCTCCCTACGAATGAGGCAACTGATAAATCATTTCCGCCAGTTTTCTCCCTTGCAACGCTCTTAGTCACAAGTGTGAAAAACCACCCTACCTCCTCTGCCCGCCGCCGGCTTCGATCTGCTGCCAAAGGTCCAAAGCAGCTTTGTTTTTCGAGTCGATCTGGAGAGCCGCGCGGACGTTGTGGAGAGCTTCGTCCCGGTGGTTGGCCGCTATATCCAGCCGCACCAGCACCAGGTACGCCTCAACCGACGGCATAAGTTCCAGCGATGTAACCGCCTCTTTGCGGGCGGCCTGAACGTCGTTGTCGCGTTCGCGAATCTCCGCCAGCCCGGCGTGAGCGGCAGCAATCTTTGGGTCCGCGGCGACGGCGGCTTGGTAGAGCCGCTCCGCTTCGAGAAGCAGGCCGTGATCCAGGTAGTCATGAGCCTGGGCGGAGAGCTTTTGCGCGCGCTGCGGCGGCGGAAGCGCAGCCAGGCGCGCGGTATTCATCTGGTCCATCATGAGGGCAGCCTGGTGGAAAGCTGCGGCGTCAAAAGTGCGCTCGATGCGTTCCAGCGGATCGGCCTTGCCCACGGCTACCTCGTTCGCGTCTCCTGCTTTCGCCGGCTCTTGCAAGCCGGCGGCCGGCTGGGCGGCGGGTGCCTTTTCCGGAGCGGGTTTCGCAAGCGCGGCTTTTGCCGGGGCGGGTTTGCCGGTTTCAGTCCAAGCCTTCTGTACCGCCTGGGCCTCGGTGTCGTTGGGGCGTATGCGCAGGCACTCAGCCAGCTCCGTCAGGGCTTCGGCGGTGTTGGCGCGGCGCTTCAGGCCGACAGCCAGATTGAAGTGGTAATCAGCCTGATCTGGGTCGACGGCCTCTGCCTGGCGGAAGAGCGCAATGCCGTCCTGGCCTCTGCGGGCCAGCGCGACGCCTTGATTGTTGAGAACCTCAGCGAGGGGCAGCACGCGAGCCACGCCGGCAAATGCCTCCTCAGCGTGCGGGTAGTCGCCGGAAAACAACAGCGAGAGTCCGCGGAAGAAACCGGCTTCGAGGGCATCGTCGGCTCCGGCGCCGTTGCCGCCCACTTTAGCAAAAGCCGCTGCCGCCTGCTCGTACTGCTGGCTCGAGTAGTCCTCGCGTCCCAGCGCCATCCAGGCCGGAGAGAACCCAGGGCTGAGCATGACAGATTGATTCAGATGGCGCAGGCGTTCCTGCTGGTCACTCTCGGTGATACCGCGAATGTACTGCTCAAAGGCGGCAAGGTTCAGTCCGGAGCCGGCGGCCACAAAAGTCTCTTCGGAAACTTTGAAGCCGGGGTCGAGCTGCCGCGTAAGCTTCCAGGCCAGCGAGCCGAAGACCGAAATCAGATTGCTCATCTCGCCTCGGGCGGTAACCGATGCGCTCATGCGCAGATGGGGCACGTCCACCAACTGGGCCTCGGCCACAATGCCCGTGCCGTCGGTCACGTAGCTGCCCACGATGATCGAATCTGCGTCCAGCGTCTCGGCCAGCTTGAGCGAACTGGCGCGCGAGGGGTGAAAGCCCTGCGGCAGCCCCAAGTGGTCCAGCGCATACATGCGGTCCGCGCGGCTCATGGGAGCAAAGCCCGCCGAGGCCAATCGGCTGCTCAAAATCCCCGCGGCGGCTTCGCGAATCCACTCCAGGCTGGGTTGGCCGGTGCGGTTGTCAAAGGGCAAAATCAGCAGTATGCGGCCGTGTTCCGCTGCGGCGGGTTCAATTTCCGCGGCGCTCTGCGCGCGGGCGCAAACCGGGATGCAAAGGGCCAGCGCAGTACCAAGCCCAAGAACGGCGGCCAGTTTTAGAACCAGGCCTGAACGAGATGAAGAAAATGTATGCACAACACGCTGATTATAGGCGTTGCGGCTCGCGGACGGGAGAGGTCGCGCGCCGTGAGCCGAGCAGCCGCACGTAGCAGGCCGACCCGGCTCCCAGCGTCGAGACGTTCGAGCGGTAAGAAAACGCAGGGCGAGAAGCTATGATGTTCACGAGCGCATAACGAGGCGGCGCAGACCCATTCATGCCACAAAAGATCTTCATCTCGGCAGGCGAGGCCAGCGGCGAACACTACGGAGCAATGCTGGCCGATGCGCTCCGAAAGCAGCTTTCCGCATCCGGCCAAACGGCCGGCTTCTTCGGCATGGGCGGCGAGCGCATGGCCGCCGCCGGGGTCGAGTGCGTCGTCCGCTCTGAAGAGATGGCCGTCATGGGGCTGACCGAGGTGGTTCGCCATTTACCCCGCATCTGGTGGGAGTATCGGCGGCTGAAGCAGTCCATACGCGACCGTCGGCCGAGCGTGGCCGTGCTTATCGACTTCCCCGAGATTCACTTCCGGCTGGCCAAAGAACTGCACCGGCTGGGCATTCCGGTGGTCTTCTTCGTCAGTCCGCAGTTGTGGGCATGGAAGAAGCACCGCATCAAGCTGGTGCGAAAATACGTTGATAAGATGCTGGTAATCTTTCCCTTCGAGGAGCCGTTCTATCGCGGCCAGGGCGTTCAGGCTGAGTTTGTGGGCCACCCGCTGGCGGAGTTGCTCGCGCCCTCGATCAGCCGCGAAGACTTCGCAAAACAGGCCAATGAGATCAATCATGGCCTTCATGCCGTTCCCCCGAAAGACTGTCCGCCAGACGAAGCAGAGATGTTTTTTGGGAGAGCAAGCTACGATTTGGACCCCGCGAAAGAGTGGATTGCGCTGCTTCCCGGCAGCCGCCATGCTGAGATTCGCAGCAACTTCCACACCATGGTCAAAGCCGCAACCCAGCTCGGCGACAAGTACCAGTACATCGTCCCCCTGGCTCCGACACTGACCGAAGAGCAGATACGCGCCGTTCACGATGAACTGTCGGACCTTTGCCTGCCGGACGATGCGCCGATTATCGCTTTTGTCCGTGACGCCCGCGCCGCGCTCTTTCACGCCCGCGTTTCAATCGTGGCCAGCGGCACGGCTACGGTTGAGGCGGCGCTCATCGGCAATCCTTTTGTCGTCGTTTACCGCGTCTCTGCGCTCACCTACGCCATTGCCAAGCGGATTGTGACTGTGCCTCACGTGGCCATGGCCAATCTGATTGCAGGCAAGCGTGTGGTGCCGGAACTGATTCAGAGCGACTTCACGGCGGCAAATGTCGTCCGCAAGATAGCGCCGCTGATTCCTGACGGCTCGCCGCGCCGGATGATGATGGAAGAACTGGCGCGCATTCGCGGCTTGCTGGCCAAAAGCAGTGGAGCGAGCGAAGCGGCTGGCGCCATCGAGCGCACAGCGCAAATTACTGTGGAGATGATGCGGCGGGACGGTTGAGGGTCGAGGTATCCCACCCATTTCGCAAAGAGCGCGAAATGGATGGGGCACCTGAGTGTAGTGGAGATGATGCGGCGGGACGCAAGAGGATGAGTGCGATGCTTCGAATGGAGCGGAAGATGCTCGCGGCTGTTGGCCTGGCCTGCACGCTGATGAATGAGCCGCTTCTGGCTCAGTCGCAGTCCGCGCTTACCATCTCCGGCTACGTTATCGACGCCGAACTCGACCCGGCCAGCCACCATCTGACGGCCAAAGCTGTGGTCAGCTTTACCGCGCCGGACAACGCCGAGACCAACTCCGCACAAGCTGTCAGCTTCGGTTTTCATCCGGCGCTCAAGTTGACCAGAATTACTGACGACGCCGGCAATCTGCTCCCGAGCGAACGCACTGCGGACGGGAGCATCCGCGTGACTCCGGCGGCACCTTTTGTCCAGGGTCAGCTCTCGCGCTGGACCTTCGAGTACGAGGGCACGATTAACGGCAACGAGGAAGGCCCGGTTCACGGAGTCAAGCTGGCCGCCATTCAAGATCCCGTCACTTACCTGCTTTACCAGGCGCGCTGGTTTCCCATGGCCGGCGACCTGAATGCCCGCTTTACCTCCGAGATGCACATTCGCGTGCCGCAGGGGATGAAGGTTTTCGCCAGCGGCAGCCAGGGCGAAGCCAAACCGGTAACGCTTGCCAATGGCAAGCTCGGTGACAAGTTCGACTTCAGCTGGACGAAGCCTGGCTTTCCCGGCACGGTGATTGCGGGCCGATATGCGGAGCCGGTCTCGGCCGGTCCCGGCAATGTGAAGATCTACCTGACGGCCAGCCACCAGCAGGCAGCCAACGACCTGGCGCAGACGGCGGCCGGCGAGTACGGCTTTTTTGTCGACTCCTTCGGCGCGCCTGAATCCAGCCATCTCAATGTGGTCGAGATGCCTGATGACACGCTGCCCGCCGTTTGGGCGCCGGAGCTGGCGGCGATTCCCGCTTCGCGAGTCGCCGACAAATCCGGTATTCGCCTGCTGGCCAACATCATGGCCCGCCAGTGGTGGGGCGTCGAAATCAGCCCACGCACCCTCGACGACGCATGGATTACCAACGGCATGGCCCGCTACGCCGAACTGATGTACGTCGAGAACCAGAGCGGGAAGAACGCGCTGAAGACAGCCGTCGAAGATGTGGCTGCCGGAGCATTGGCCTATGACACGATCCCGTTGTCAGGCGCCAGCCGCCTCAGTCCTTTCTCGCCCGAGTTCCAATCGATGACCATGGAAAAGGGCGCCATGATCTTCCACATGCTGCGCTGGGAAATGGGCGACAAGGCTTTTCTGTCCACTCTCAGGGCCGCGCACAGCCAGTACGCCGGCAGGGACATTCGCGCATCTGAGTTCGAGAGACTCGCCGAGGCCGAGAGCCGTCAACAGCTGACCGCCTTCTTCGCGCAATGGGTTGACGGAACAGGCGCGCCGCAGTTCACAAACAAGTACGCCGTCTACCGTCTGGGCAACAACAAAGGTTTCCGGACCGTCGGGGAGATTGAGCAGGACCTAGACCTTTTCCGTATGCCGATTGAGATGAGGATCGAAACCGAAGGCAAGACTGAGACGCAAAGGATTGAAGTTGTCGGGACAGACACTCAATATCAGTTCGACACATTCGGCCGGCCCCGCCGCGTCAGCCTCGATCCTGAAAACTGGGTGCTCAAGTCCACTCCTGAGCTGCAAGTGCGCATTAACATTCTCAGAGGCCAGCGACTGGTGGCGCAGGGCGACCTTCCCGGTGCGCTGGCCGAATACCAGAAAGCGCTGGAGGTCAATCCGCAGAGTTCGCTGGTCAACTTCCGCATCGGCGAGTTGCTCTTTACGCAGCGCAACTATCAGGCAGCCGTGAACTATTATCGCGATGCTCTGCGCGGCGACGGAGAACCGCGCTGGACCGAGGCATGGAGCCACATCGCACTGGGAAAAATATTCGACCTGACCATCCAGCGCGAACGCGCGGTGAACGAATACCGTCTGGCTGCGCAAACCAACGACAACAGCCAGGGCGCAGTCAACGAGGCCCGGCTCTGGCTGCAAAAGCCGTTCGAGCTACCCGCAAGCAAATAGAGCCTGCCGCTTCTGGACCGTGAAAATGGTGTCCTGTTTTTTCCCATTTTGACGCGCATTTCCGATTCTGAACGCACCCCCGGCAACCTCCCAATCTGTTCAGGTTTTCATGTTGCGGCCCATCGCGCGCGCTTCCGATGATCTCATCATGAAACTGCTTCGTACGATCGTCAGGGGCCTGTTGTTTGTTGCATTGAACCTTGCAATTGCAGCCGCATTTGCTGTGCCGCGCGACCCTGCCGCATCGCAAGAGGCCGCGCCGCGTGCTCAAAGCGCCGCCGATGACACGGTACGCGTGGTTCTTCACGGCAACATTCATCCGCTGGTCCGAGGCCCGGCTGGTGCGGCCTCATCTCAAACCGCAACCGACCTGGGCGCGGTAGAAGATTCCTTGCCCACGGGCCGGATGCTGCTTCTGCTTCAGCGCTCTCCACAGCAGGAGTCGGCGCTCACGGATTTCATTCAGGCCGCGCACACGCCGGGCAATGCGTCCTTTCATCATTGGCTGACTTCAGCGGAATTCGGCCGCCTTTACGGGCCGGCTGATTCGGATGTGGCCGCCGTAACCGCCTGGCTGGAGTCGCACGGACTGACCATCAATCAGGTTCATGCCGGACGTGTGGCGATTGAGTTCTCAGGAACCGCGGGCCAGGTGAACGAGGCCTTTCAAACTCAGATTCACCGCTATCTGGTGAACGGCGAGACGCATCTGGCCAATGCGATTGATCCATCGATTCCCGCCGCGCTGGCTCCGGTTATTGCCGGCCTTGCCCCGCTGAACGACTTCCAGCCTCAGCCTCGCCTGAAAGTTCTGGGGCAGGCGCAGTTCAACTCCAAAACCCACAAGGCCACGCCTGAATGGACTTATCCGGAGGGCACTGGAATTGTCTTGGTGATGGCGCCGGGCGATTTCGCAACGCAGTATGACATCAACTCGGTCTACAAATCCGGCATTACCGGCGCAGGGCAGTCGATTGCCATCGTCAGCGAATCCAACGTTGACCTGAGCCTGGTTCAGGCCTATCAGAGCCTCTTTGGGCTAAGCGCGAGTTTGCCCACGGTGGTGGTTGACGGCAGTGACCCCGGCCAGAACAGCGCGGCCACTGAAGCGTATCTGGACATCGAGCTTGCCGGCTCGGTTGCGCCCGGCGCAACGGTCATGCTCTACACCTCGGGCGGCACGGCGCTCACCAACGGTCTTGCTCTGGCCGCGATGCGCGCTGTGGAAGACGATCTGGCCGGCGTTATCAGCACCAGCTACGGCGAGTGCGAGATGGAGTTGGGCCAGAGCGGAAACGCTTTCTGGAGCGCGCTCTGGGAGCAGGCCGTGGCGCAGGGCCAGACGGTTTTTGTCTCCGCGGGTGACGGCGGCTCGGCCGGTTGCGACAACTTTGACACGCAGCAGGTGGCATACGGAGGGCTCGGGGTGAACGGCATTGCCTCCACGCCTTACGACGTCGCCGTCGGCGGCACCGATTTCTACTACAGCCAGTACGCTGGCTCCGCCTCGGCCATCACTTCGCAACTGGGCACTTACTGGTCCACCACTTCCACCATCTTGCCCAGCATCTCACTCCTCAAAACCATCCCCGAGCAGGCCTGGAACGATTTTTTCGGCTTCAACCTCTACGACAACGGCAATCCCGCAAATCAGCCGAGCGAACTGATCGTCGGCGGCGGAGGCGGAGCCAGCAGCGCGGCGATCTATGCCAGCGACACTGCGACGGGTTACCCCAAGCCGGCGTGGCAGGCGGGAGCTGGTGTACCCGCCGACAAAGTGCGCGACCTGCCCGATCTCTCTCTGTTCGCCGCCAACGGCTACAACTACAGCTTCTATCCCATCTGCGCCAATCCCGGCGACTGCTCCAGCGCAAACCTGACCTCGAGCGGCGCGGTGGTTATCACCGGCGTGGGCGGCACCTCCGCCAGTTCCCCTGCCATGGCCGCCATCCAGTCCCTCATCAACCAGAGCACCGGCGCATGGGCCGGGCAAGCCGACTTCGTTTACTATCCGCTCGCCGCCAAACAAGCGACGGCTTTTCACGACGTGACCATGGGCGGCAACCAGGTGCCCTGTTACCCCGGCACAACCAACTGCGTGGCCGGCTCCGCTGCTTCGAACTCCAGCGGCTACTTTGTCGAAAGCGGATATACGGCCGGCACGGGCTACGACCTGGCCACCGGGCTGGGCTCAGTGGACGTGGCCAACCTGATCAAATACTGGAACACGGCCGCGTTCACCCCGACAACCACGACCCTCAGTGTCAGCCCCACCACGCTTGCCCACGGCAAGACGGCCACTGTCACCGGCACGGTTGCGCCCTCCAGCGGCTCCGGCACGCCCAGCGGCGCGGTGAGCCTCACCGGCAACGACGGCATCACCCATTATGCGGCCATCGACGATATTGCCCTGGCCGCGGGCAGCATTTACGCGCTGGTCGACAATCTTCCCGGCGGAACCTACCAGCTCACCGCGGCATACGGAGGCGACGGAAGCTTCGCCGCTAGCAAATCCGCGCCGGTCACGGTCACTGTTACTCCGGAAAACAACGCACTGATTGCCACCGGCTGGGCATGGAATCCCTACGACCTCAACCTTTACCCGCTCTCTTCCGGTATTACGCTGCCTTACGGCGCGCAAATCTTCTTGGATGCGCAGCCACAGAGCGGCAATGCCACGATTGCCGGCGAGCTCACTCCGGCCACGGGAACCGTCACCTTCACCGACAAGCTGGGCTCTGCGACCGTCACCTCAACGCAGCCGCTTAACTCGGTCGGCGTAGCCGAGTGGTCAACGGGAGTTTTTGCGCCCGGCAGCCACTCGCTCAGCGAGTCCTATTCCGGCGATCCAAGCTATAACCCTTCCATTGAGCCTGCCGCCGCTGCGTTTACCGTGATTCAGGGCAGCACCAGCCTCACCATCAAACCGCTGGTCACCTCCGTCGCCGCCGGAGCCAGCGTGGCCGTGGATGTGGTGCTTGCCACGGGCTACTTATCCCTCTACGGAACACTGCCCACCGGCAACGTCACCGTAACCCTGGGCAGTCAATCAATCACCGCTCCCTGGCAACCCTTCGGCGCAACCGGCAACGCCAGCCTCGAAGTTGTGGTCACCTTCACTAACGTACCGGCGGGCATCCTGCCGCTTATGGCCTACTACACCGGCGACAGCAACTGGCTGGGTAGCGCCGCCAACGGCGGAACCGTTGTCTCTCTCGCCAGCAAGCTCACCCCCACCGTGTTGCTCACTTCAAGCTCCGCCAATCCCGCGTCCGGCCAGGCCTTTACTCTCATGGCCACCGTCGCCGGACCTGCAGGCAAGCCTACCCCCACAGGGACGATTGCTTTCCTCTCCGACGGCCAGAGCTTCGACACGTTTGTAAATCTGAGCGGCGGTACGGCCGCCATCGCCATTCCCGGCTACTTTGCCGCCAACGGAATCAATATTTTTACCGCTCTCTACCAGGGAGACGCCAATTACAACTCTGCGGCCTCCAATGCAGTGAATGTCATGGTTGCTCAATCGGATTTTTCGCTCACCACCCAGAACCCCGAGTTGCAGATCTCCCCATCCGGGACGGGTGCGAGCACCTTAGCGCTCGCGCCCATCAACGGCTTTAGCGGGACCGTCACTCTGACCTCCAGCGCGCCCGCCGCCATCACGGTGACTCCGGCCGCGGTCTCCCTGGCCCTCAGCGCGCCCACGACTGACGTGCTAACAATCAAGGTCGCCGCTGCCACAACCGCTGGAATTTATCCGCTCACCATTACTGTGAGCGGCGGCGGACATGTTCACACAGTGCAGATTCTCGTGCAGGTTCTCTCGGTTGCGGCGCCCGTCTTTTCTCCCGCGGCCGGAACCTACGCTATTTCGCAGCCGGTCACGCTCACTGACGCGACTACCGGCGCGACCATCTACTACACCACCAACGGAGCCATCCCCACCGCCGCCTCCGTAAAGTACACCAGCGCAATAACGGTCGCTGCGACAGAGACCATTCAGGCCATCGCCGTAATAGGCGGATTTGCGCCATCCTCCGTGGCATCGGCTGCTTACAACATCATGACTCCGGCTGCCACACCGGCCTTCTCGCCGGCTCCCGGGATTTATTCCTCGGTGCAGACGGTGGCCATCAGCGACCTGACTCCCGGCGCGAAGATCTACTACACCACCAACGGCACGGCGCCCACAAGCAGCTCGACTCTCTACTCCGGACCTATTACTGTCTCTGCCACGGAGACGCTTGAAGCCATCGCTATCGCCAGCGGATCTCTGCAAAGCGCTACGGGCTCCGCCGCCTACATCATCAATATGCCCGTTAACGGATGCCCCACCGGGAGCGGCAGTTGCGTGGATAACTTCACAGGGCCGCAGGGCACTCTGCTGCCCACCTACAACTCAAGATGGACGCTCGCCGGGGGTACTAACTCGATTTACACCAGCGGCTCCAACAGCGCGGAGATATCAGGCTCGGCCAGTGCTGTTTATTACTACGCCGCATCCGCATCGGACACGGCGCAGATAACACTGGCTCCATCCAACACCACCATTGGCTACGAAAAGCTGGCGTGCGTAAGAGTCTCCGCAGGCATTCCCGGATATTGCGTGGGCTTCAGCAAGGTGTCGAACGGCAGCTACACCGCGTGTTATGTCATGAAGAATTTCAAGTACCTGGGCGGCGGAAATTGCGGTTCGGTTTCTGCAACCGTGAGCCACGCACTAACCCTGGTCGCGTCAGGAACTTCTACAGTGACTTTGTCCATCTATGTTGACGGAGTTTTCAAAGGCACCGTCACGGATAGCTCCAGTCCGTACACCGTGGCAGGGTCGGGATTTGGATTGCAAGGGGACGGCACCCCCGGCGACAGCATGGTGAACGAATGGCAAGATTACAGCGGCGCTTCACCCACGGCGACGCCCACCTTCTCGCCTGCAGCCGCCACATATGCCGCGGCCCAGACAGTGAGTATCAATGACACCACTCCCGGCGCAACCATCTATTACACCACCAACGGCACGGCGCCCACGACCAGTTCGACCGTCTACGCTGGACCAATTTCCGTCTCGGCTTCAGAGACCCTCAAAGCTATCGCTACAGCTCCCGGCTATTTGCAAAGCGCGGCGGCAACAGCGGCTTACACCATTAATCTGACCACCTTTGGATGTCCTTCAGGAAGCGGCAGTTGTTTTGATAACTTCACAGGTGCATCCGGCACGCTGTTGCCCACTTACAACTCACAATGGGTGTTGGCGGGAGGCACTAACTCGATCTACACCACCGGCTCAGACAGCGCGGAGATATCCGGCTTGGCCAGCGCCGTCTATTACTACGCCGGCTCTACATCGAATACCTCGCAGATTACTCTCGTTCCCTCCAACACCACTATTGGCTACGCGAAGCTTGCCTGCGTGCGAGTCTCTGCAGGCATTTCCGGGTATTGCGTGGGCTTCAGCTCGGTATCGAGCGGTAACTACACCGCTTGTTATGTGATGAAGAATTTCAAGTACCTGGGCGGCGGAAATTGCGGAACGATTTCCGCAACTGTGAGCCATACACTCACGCTGTTCGCGTCGGGAACTTCCACAGTTACCTTATCGATCTATGTTGACGGCGTTCTCGACGGAACCGTCACGGACAGCTCCAGCCCATATACCGTGGCTGGCTCCGGGTTCGGTTTGCAGGGAGATGGCACGCCCGCTGACAGCATGGTGAACGAATGGCAGGATTACGCCGGAAGTTCGCCAGCCCCTAACCAATGCCCCACCGGGAGCGGCAGTTGCGTTGATAACTTCACAGGTTCCTCCGGAACACTATTGCCCACTTATAACTCAAAATGGACGCTCGCCGGGGGCACTAACTCCATCTACACCACCGGCGCCAACAGCGCGGAGATCTCCGGCTCGGCCAGCGCCGTCTATTACTACTCCGCATCTGCATCGGACACGGCGCAGATAACTCTTGCTTCATCCAGCACGACTATTGGCTACGCGAAGTTGGCATGCGTGCGAGTCTCTGCAGGCATTCCTGGATATTGTGTGGGATTCAGCGCGGTTTCAAGCGGGAACTACACGGCATGTTATGTGATGAAGAACTTCAAGTACCTGGGCGGCGGAAATTGCGGAACGATTTCAGCCACCGCAAGCCACACGCTCACACTGGTTGCGTCGGGGACCTCAACCGTGACCCTATCTATCTACGTTGACGGAGTACTCAAAGGAACCGTTACGGATAGCTCCAGTCCCTACACGGTGTCTGGGTCTGGATTTGGATTACAGGGAGATGGAACGCCCGCTGACAGCATCGTGAACGAGTGGCAGGATTTCAGCGGCGCTTCGGCGGCAGACACGCCCATCATCCGCCCAGTCTTCCGCGAGAATATCCTCGAGATGAAAGAGTTCAGATAAGCCCTAGGTCTCGGCCTCGGAGGTCAGCTAGACTGCCACCTGTGTCCAACCCCCAGAAAGCAACGGCCAGCCCTCGGGCTGGCCGTTGCTGCTGAACGTTGTCAGTTGTCTAGTTGTCGTGGTGAGGCTTGCCGAGGGAAAGAACCTCCAGTTGAACTTCGGCAAGTCCGGGCTTGGTCATCGCCAGTCTCTGGGCGGCGCCATACGAGAGATCGAGGATTCGACCCTTGAAAAGGTAACCGCGGTCCGTGATGCGCACCACGACCGAGCGTCCATTCTTGAGGTTAACCACCCGAACCAACGAGCCGAAGGGAAGGGTTGGATGGCAGGCGGTCAGCGCGTACATGTCAAAGCGTTCTCCACTGGCTGTCCGGCGACCGTTGAACACGCCTCCATACCAGGAGGCGATGCCGTGGAGCGGGTGAATGGTTTCCAGGGGTTTCTGCGGCGCAAGCAGGGCGGGTGTAGCGCTCGCTATCGGAACCGCCGGGGGCGCGGTGGCCGATGGAAGGCGAAGCCTTGCATCCGCCAGCACTGTCCGCGTGGAGACTGCTAACACTCCCGCGGCCAGCGCAAGGGACGAAGCTCCCGCCACCAGCCATATCCGAAGCGATGGTTTCGAGTTCGCGTTGCTTGAATTTCGTCGTTTCACCATCTGCCTATTTTACCAATTCGCCACTAGCGCTACAAACTGTTGTCAAGATAGATACGAGGAAATCTTGTCCAAAATGGCGCGGTATCTTGGGTTATTCCCATTTAAGTCATTCCCTTTCAATAACTTGAAAATTGCACTAAAATTGGTGCACTTTATAAATCTTTTATGCCGACCCCTCGGATTTTCGTCAACTCCGGCCCTCAAACCTAAAAGAGTGACCGACAGTTCTCTGGAAGCCTCCGCAGAGCTCTGCTGGCCGTAAAGGGCTCCCCGGCACACTCCGCGGCTGCTCATGCAACAACATTTCCCCTGCAGCCGGGTCTTGATGAAGGAGTGTATTTTTGATCTCAGGAGGACCTCCCATTGATTCGCACTGGTTTAGGCTTCCGTTTTGTCGCTTGCGCGGCCCTTCTTTCGGTGGTTGCCGCCCTCGCCCAACAGCCTGTCGCCACTCCAACAGGCCTCATTCCCTCGGCTATTCCCTCGGCCAAAAAGATCTTCGTCTCCAATGCCGGGAGCGACAGCGGGCTGTTTCCTTCGCCCTTCTCCGGAGACCCGAGTCGCGGCTACGCTCAGCTCTACGCGGTGCTCCAGGCCACCGGCCAGTTTGAGTTGGTGGCAGACCCGGCGGATGCGGATCTAGTGCTGGAACTCAAGCTCACGGCGCCTAGCGGCCCGGCTTTTAGCAGCACGGTTAACAAGGAAAATGGCGCAGCCGATCCGCTGCCCATGTTTCGACTGGTGATCTACGACCGAAAAAGCCACTACGTCCTTTGGACGCTGACCCAGTCGGTTGGATACGCTGTTGGGCAAAGGAACCACGACCACAACTTCGATGTTGCGATTCTCTTGCTTTTGGAGAAATTCCAGCAACTTACGGGCAAACCGATCACGCCAATCCCAATCCCCTGAGGGTTGCGGGTGCCCAGCAGCAGCTTTTGCAGATTATTTCTTACTTCCTGCTAGCGTGAAATTAACGTTATCTCCAACAAAAGGCAGGGGGAAAGAATGAAATTCAGCACTGCAGGTATGGAGCTGTTGAAGCGTTCTGAAGGGTTTCGCAATCGCGTTTATCTGGATGTGGCAGGGTTTCCAACCATCGGTTATGGCCACCGGTTGTTCCATCCCGAGTCGTTTCCCAACGGAATAACTGAGCCGCAGGCTACCAATCTTCTGGCCTCGGACGTGTGCGAGGCCGAGCAGGCCGTCGGACGCCTGGTTAAGGTGCCGCTCTCGCAAGGACAGTTCGATGCCCTCGTGGACTTCGTTTTCAACCTGGGCGCGGGACGGCTCGAAGCTTCCACTCTTCTGAAGTCTCTCAACGACGGCAGGTTCGATGAGGCAGCTCAGGAATTGTTGCGATGGGACCACGCCGACGGCCATGAAATCGCCTCGCTAAAGATCCGCCGTCAGGCCGAGGTCGATCTTTGGCGCAATACCTCTGTTCGCCAGCAAACAGCCGCCTGACATTCTTTTTGAGGGGCCGGCGATTATGCCCCGTCGAGTTTCGCAACTTCCAGCCGCTCGTCCGCCTTCAGGTAGCCTTTGCGGCGAAACCAGTCTTCCATGGCTGGCTGAAGGCGCTCGATCGGGACGCGCGTCCCGGCTTCCAGAACTCCGTCGGCAACGGGAAGCGTGTCATCGAAGACCGGATCGTTGGTGAAGTTGCGCATGGCAAAATTGTCGATCCAGCCAATCGGGCACGCGTGTCGTGCGCCGCTCACATCAATTCGCTGAATGGAAAACCTGCGTGCAAACATCCTTCTAATTTAATCGACGCGGGCTGGCTATCGTTCACCCTCCGCGCCAACCATGTGACGCCTATTTCACCCCGGCCACTTTTGCGTTCTTCCCCTGTTCGGCCTCAACGCGGAAGCGCTTGTAGTCGTAGTCGCGCTCTGCAAAGTGCTGCCGATAGCTCTTTACCAGAAACACGCGCGCCTGCACGGATCCCTCCGCGCCGGTTGGGAGCCAAACTTCGCCGTTCACCAGCGCCTGATCGAAATGAAAATTGGAACCCTTCTGGACATTGGCGACAACTCCGCCACCAACGTGAAAATTGTCGTTGAAGACCGCATCCAGATGGGCAATCTGGCGATCAACCTCATCGACCCACAACGTGCCTTGCAAATCCTTTGAAGCGTCCTCGGCCAGCCCGTGCGTCTGAGCATTCTTCCGGCCCACGAAATCAAAGACAATCGCCGGCCGGCCTCGATAGTTCTCGCGGCGCTCATTGCGCACGTCCATGATCTCAAGCAGACGGCTGACGGAAATCTCCTGGCCCTCCAACGGCTGATCGGTGGGCGTCTTTTCTGCTTTTTCCACCAGCCTGGTTACGCGCTCGGTCTCTTTGTCGAGGTCATGGCCGCTGAGCGCCTGCCCCTTTTTTTTCACCGTGCGGCCGACCGAGTGGCCGTTCACAAAAAACTCCTCAAGCTCCTCGGTTTCGGTCTTCTTCACCTGGCCGTCTGAGCCGATTTCCTGGGTGGTCACAGTGGCGCTGTAGGTATAGTTCTCGCGAACCTTTTCGAGCTGCCTTTGGTGGTCAACAACCTCGCGCATGAGCTGAGGAATTGAAGGCAGAGGCAGAACGCCCGCCTGTTGAGGAAGCGCAGTTTCGGCTCCCGGTGCAAACAAACTCACAGCCAGCCATGCCAGCGCGCATGAGCCCAGGTTTGCCGGGCGGCGATTCATTTCTGCAAGCTCCTTGCTCCTGTTGGAATTATCGCCCCGCAGACAGCGCTGTTAGACTTGGCGCCAAGTCGGGGGCGAAAATACATGTGAGGTAAATCGTATGAGCCAGCTACGGTGTCTTTGTCTGTCGATTCTGATTTGCTTGCCGACCCTTGCATGGACGCAACAGAATCCCGCTCCGGCGGCGGCATCGGCGCAATTCCAGGCCGCATCGCAGTCCGCGCCCCAGGTCCCTGCGCTCACTTCGCATCCCGCACCCACACCCGAAAAGAAAAAAGGCCCCGATTACCTTGATGTAATGGTCACCGACAAGGCGGGAGCGCCCGTATCGGGCCTGGAGCTCAAGGATTTCACGCTGCTGGATAACAACCAGCCCGGCAAGATTCTCTCCTTTCAAGCCTTCGGGGGTGGTTCGCAAAAGGCCACTCCGCCGGTTGAAGTGATTCTGCTGATCGATACAGTGAACGAAGGGTTCCAGCAGGTTTCCATGACCCGGCAGCAGATTGCGAACTTCCTGCTCCAGAACGGCGGGCATCTCGCGGCTCCGGTTTCGCTCTTCGCGATGACCAACCAGGGCGTGGATGCCCAGAACCGGCCTACATACGATGGAAATGGTTTGGCCCAGGACATCAAGAATCTTGACAACCACCTGCGCACCATTACCAACTCAGCCGGATTCTGGGGCGCGGACGAACGGTTCCAGACCTCACTCCGGGCGTTCGAGAACATTGCGGATGCTGAAGCGAAAAAGCCCGGCAGGAAGTTGCTGATCTGGACCGGTCCTGGCTGGCCGCTCTTCGATAATCCAAGAATTCAATTCACATTTAAGCAGCAACAGCAGTATTTCGATGAGCTCGTTCAGCTCTCCACGAGACTGCGCGAGGCGCGTATCTCTGTTTACAGCGTTTCACTAGGGCAACCCAATATACATACGTTTCTCTATCAGGATTTTCTTAAAGGCGTGAAGACGCCCGCGAAGATGAATCTCCCCAACCTGGGCCTGAAGGTCTTTGCCGTCGAGACCGGCGGGAGCGTCGTCGGTCCGGATAACGACATGGCGGCCCAGATCGACCGTTGTGTCCGGGACGCCGGCGCGTACTATACCCTTTCCTTCGATCCGCCGAAGACCGATCGTGCTGACGAATATCACGATTTGAAGGTGCTCGTCGATAACCCTGCGCTGACCGTCCGCACCAACACCGGCTATTACATCCAGCCGTAGCGGGGCGCGGACTCTGAGCAAACAATCCATTCTCTACGGCGCTCCAGAATGGGCTAACAATCTGGAAAGTGCGGTGGTGAAACGCGCATCGAAAACCGGGCTTGCGCAATCCAATCACCAAGAGTTGGACTGAGGGGATTTTCATGGCCACACTAGAGGTCAGGTTCCTGCAAGAGCAACTGGAAGAGCGCAAGCGCAGGCTGGAAGTGGCGATTGCCACCGCGCCGCCAAACTCCGGACTGGGTGGCCTCTTGTGCGAAGTGGATTCGGCGCTGGACCGCATGGCCGAAGGCACCTACGGTATATGTCTGAAGTGCCACGACACTGTGGAACCGGATCGCTTGCTCGCGGATCCCCTGGTGCAGTACTGCCTGGATCACCTGAACCAACCGGGACTAGCCGCGCTGCAGCGGGATCTGGACCTGGCTTCGGAGCTTCAGCGCAACCTGCTGCCGCCGAAGGGTCTGCGCGCGGGAGGATGGGAGACGAGCTATCACTTCGCGCCTCTGGGCGCCGTCAGCGGCGACTATTGCGACTTGATCCCGTCCGATGGGCAGCTCCTTTTCCTGTTGGGCGACGTCTCCGGCAAGGGCGTGGCCGCTTCCATGTTGATGGCGCAGCTTCACGCACTGTTCCACAGTCTTTCCCATATGTCCCTGCCGCTCGGCCAAATTGTCACTTATGTCAACCGCTTTTTCTGCGAAAGCGTGCTGGCGGGACAATACGCCACGCTGGTCTGCGGGCTGGCCAAGTCGACCGGGGAGGTAGAAATCCACAACGCTGGCCACTGCCCCGCAATCGTCGTTGGTCGCGGCGGCGTTTTCCGTATCGAGTCCACCGGTTTGCCGCTGGGAATGTTTCTCGAGACGGAGTTCTCCGCCACGCGCGTGCAACTGGATGCCGGCGATACGCTCTTCCTTTACACGGATGGTCTTTCGGAAGCCAGCAACGAGAGCGATGAGTACGGCGTGGACCGCATCATCACGTTGGTGCGGCAGCAGGCTGCGCGGCAACCTGCGGAGCTGATTGCCGCCTGCCTTGACGACCTGCGAGCGTTTACCAACGGAAGCCCGAGTTTCGATGACATGACTGTGTTGGCCGTCCGGCGCTCATATTGACAGCGGCCCTCACTGATCCCTAGAATTAAAGAGGAGATCTTTGCGCTTTATCTACCATAAACGCTAGATAAAGCAGGGGTTGAGTCGCTTTTTTCGCGCCGGGCCAGGTGGCTTTAACAGCCATTTGCAGGCCAGGGATGGAGAACAGAGAAGATGCCTGATGTACGCATCAATCCGCGAGAGCGGCTGGTGCTCACGGCCATCATCGAGTTGTACATAGCTACCGGAGAGCCGGTTGCCTCGCAGGCGGTCGCGCATTTTTTCGCTGACCGGGAAGGCTTGAGCTCGGCCACCATTCGCAACGTGATGGCCACGCTGGGCGAAGCAGGGCTGCTGGATCAGCAGCACACTTCGGCTGGCCGCGTGCCAACCGCCGCCGCCTTCCGCTACTACGTTGAGCAGATTACCGAGCCTGGCCGCATGGCCGCCGGAGCACAACCGTCCAGCCTGGGCGCTGTGCCACAAGGCGCATCCTCATTGGGGTCGCCGTCCCTGAGCGAAGCGCGACGCGAGCAAATCGAAGAACGCTTTTCCGGCGTCACCAGTACTAATGATTATCTGGAGCGCACGTCGCATGTTCTAGCACTGCTTTCCAGCGGCCTCGGAGTCGCTCTTGCCAGCTCCACAACGGGCCAGATATTGGAACACATCCACTTTTCGCGACTTTCCACCGGACGAGTGCTTGCCGTGCTGGTTACCCAGGTAGGCGCAGTGCAGGATCGCGTGCTGGCGATGGACCGCGAATTGAACCAGATCGAGTTGGAGACAGCCGCACGCTACCTCAACGAGAACTTCCGCGGTTGGCCCATCGAGCGCATCCGTGCCGAAGTGGCCCGACGCGTCGAGTTGGAGCGCGAGGCATACCACCAGATGCTGGCCTCGGTCGAAGAACTTTGCCGCAAGGGGGCGCTGGCCGGGGGAGAAACCGGCCCGGCCATCTTTGTTGACGGCATGGCCAACCTCATCGCCGCAGAAGTTGACCGCGAGCGGATGCGCCAGATGCTGCTGGCTCTGGAAGCCAAACAGCGGCTAGTGGAGCTGCTCACCGCCTATGTGGACGGCCGCCAGCAGGAAGTGCGTGTGGTGGTGGGCCTCGGTATGGCTGGCCTAGATGAGGCCTCGCAAGCCATGCAGGACCTGGTGCTGATCGGCGCGCCGGCTCGCCTTCATGGCGCCAATTTGGGCACTGTAGCCGTTATCGCGCCCACGCGCATCCAATATCAGGAGATGATTCAGGCAGTGCGTTACATTGCAAAGCTCTCGGAGCGCCTGCTGGAAGTTCCTGCAGACTAACGGATGGGCTCGCATCGGACCCTGAGTGTTGTTCTCGATAAGCAAGAAAGAAGCCGGCACTTGCCGTGGAAATTATCATTGAATCAAACGACAGAGCTATTTCGGAGATCGCGTAGAACCATGCCAGAACAGGAATCAGAGTTAACCTTATCGGAAGAAGCGTCTGCCGCGGCTGCTGCGTCGGCTGGAGATTCCGTCATCGAAATGCCTGCGCATGCCACCGGCGAAGTCCAGCCCGCGGCCTGCGCGGAGCCAGTCACCCGTGAGCAGTTTGACCAGCTAAAGGCCGAGCGCGACCAGCTCCTCGACCGCCTTGCCCGGCTACAGGCGGAGTTCGAGAATGCTCGCAAGCGGGCCGAGCGCGCCAGAGCCGCTGATCGCGACTACGCCGTCGGCAGCGTGGTGGGGAAGTTTCTGCCGGTGATGGACCACTTTGAAATGGCGCTCAAGGCCGATGGCACCGCCGAGCAATTACGTTCCGGCGTCGAAATCATTGTGAAGCAGATGGAAGATGTTCTGCGCCAGTTGCATGTGACGGCGATCTCCGCCATTGGCGCGGAATTCGATCCCCACCAACACGAGGCGCTTGGCACCGTCGAGCGCCTTGACCTGCCCGACCAGCACGTGGCCGAAGAGGTTCGCCGCGGCTACAAGCTGCGCGACCGGCTCCTGCGCCCCGCTATGGTCCGCATCAACTCCAACCCGAAACAGACAAGCGAATGAGTGCCAATTTTAGGGTCTGCCATCTAATCTCCGGGGCCAGTGACCGGAGCCAATTTTTACGAGTTCTAGGAGCGAGGAGTGACGCATACCGGATGTCTGCTAGCGACGAACGACAACGAAATCGGGAAAATTGGCCAGGTCCCGCAGGGTTGCGGCGAAAATCGGGCCATACTTCGTTGTCGTCCTCGACGGTGGACCCGCCACAGCCTTCGGACTTCGACTCGTCTGACCCGATTTTCACTCGCAACACTGACCCCGGAGATTAGGTGACAGACCCTAAAGTGAGCAAAGCTGACTATTACGAGGTTCTGGGCGTTTCGCGCGATGCCAGCGACCAGGAATTGAAGAGCGCCTATCGCAAGCTGGCGATGAAGCACCACCCTGACCGCAACCCCGGCGACCATTCTGCGGAGGAGCGATTCAAGGAGGCCAGCGAGGCCTACCAGGTGTTGAGCGACTCCGACAAGCGCGCCGCATACGACCGCTACGGCCATGCCGGCCTCGGAGCGTCCGGCCAGGGATTCGGCGGACCTTTCGCCGGTGGCGTTGACATTAGCGACATCTTCGGCGATCTGTTTGGCGAAATGTTTTCTATGGGCGGCGGCCAGCGCCGCGCCACGCGCCAGCAGCGCGGCGACGACCTGCGCTTTGACCTGACCGTGGACTTCGAGGCCGCCATCTTCGGTCACGAAACCGAGGTCAAGATTCGCCACCTCGAGGCCTGCGGCACCTGCCACGGCAGCGGCAGCGCCAGCGGCCGCGGGCCCGCTACTTGCAGCCAATGCCAGGGCCGTGGGCAGATGCGCTACCAGCAGGGCTTCTTCGCCGTGGCCCGTCCATGCACGGCCTGCGGAGGCACCGGCCAGGTCATTCCCGATCCCTGCGCGGCTTGCCACGGCGAGACTCGCGTCACCAAAGAACTCAAGCTCAAGGTCAAGGTGCCGCCCGGCGTGGAGAGCGGAACCCGCATCCGCTACGCCGGCGAAGGCGATGCCGGCCGCGCAGGCGCGCCCTCGGGGGATCTTTATGTGGTGCTCTCCCTCCGGCGTCATGAGTTTTTTGAACGCGACGGCTACAACTTGCGCTGCGTCATCCCCATCAGCTTTCCCCAGGCCGCTCTGGGCGCTGAAATCGAGATTGCCGGCATCGGCGGCCCGGTCACTCTGAAGGTTCCCGAAGGCACGCCGAGCGGCAAGGAACTGCGCGTGCGCGGCAAGGGCATTCCGTTCCTCAACGAAAAGGGAACTGGCGACCTGATCGTGAAGGTGATGGTCGAGATTCCCCGCAAGCTCTCCCGCGCCCAGCGCGATATGGTCAGCCAACTGGCCGAATCGTTGGCCGTAGAAAACAAGCCGGCATCGGCTAGCCTCATCGAGAAGATGAAGGATTTGTTCAACTAGAAAGCCTCAACGCCGCTGCTCGGGAGAAACCAGCGCTTCGCGGTAAACTGGTTTCAGGTCTTGCACCTGCGAAAGTGGCGGAATTGGCAGACGCACCAGACTTAGGATCTGGCGGAGCAATCCATGGGGGTTCGAGTCCCCCCTTTCGCACCAACCCCACTCCCGCTCACCTGCCGGAGTAATTTGGAGAAACCATGAGCCCATCCGCGCAGCAGCCCCAAATGAACCTTGCCCAAACTCCCGATTACCGCGAGTCCTACGCCAACAGCGTGCAGATCCGCGTGAGCGTTTGGGATTTTCAACTGGTATTCGGCCTGGCCTCGAGCGACTCCCCCGACCAGATCACCATCCGCAACCACAATGCGGTTTTCCTCAGTCCGCAACAGGCCAAAGCCCTGTGGAACATGCTGGGACAGAATCTTGCGCAGTACGAGCAGGCCTTCGGCACGCTCAACCTGGAGCCGCAGAGCCACAACTTCCCGCAGGGACCGGTCAACTAGGGCCTGTTAACACTACTGGCGTAGCAGGCGGCGGGAGCCAGTTTTTCTCAGTTCGAGGAGTGAGGAGTGACGCATACCGGGTGTCTGTTAACGACGATTGACGAAGAAATGAGGAAAACTGGCCCCGGCCCCAGGGGTTGCGGCGCAAATCGGGCCATACGTTGTTGTCGTTTTCGGCTGTGGTCCCGCCACAGCCTTCAAACTCCGCCTAGTCTCCCACCCCGCGGACGAAGACCTGTCCGCGGGGGCCCCGGTTT
>Ga0187851_10000217_pt1 | contig 60018 bp, 51 predicted proteins | sample June2016WEW_6_10_FD_132997 | JGI IMG/M metagenome (GOLD analysis project Ga0187851, IMG submission 132997) | Peatland microbial communities from SPRUCE experiment site at the Marcell Experimental Forest, Minnesota, USA - June2016WEW_6_10 | ecosystem: Environmental > Terrestrial > Soil >... | reverse complement strand
TGGGATCAACCAAATTCTATATAACCCCATCGGGACCACCTGCGGGGATGGCAAGACAAAGAATCAAACCTGCTATCTGGTGCCGAATTCCGGCCCGGGCAATTTTGGCACGTTGCAGGAAATCAGCCCCAACGGGCTTCCGCGCGTGTTCCAGTTCTCCGCCAGGTTTAGCTTCTAGCGGCCCGGCCCCGGTCTTGCAGTACACTCGATAACCAGTCCTGAAACAAGACCGAACGATGACCGTGAATCTCGCCCCGAACTTGGCCACAAACTTCGCCACAAACTTTGACGCGCTTCTCGTCGTGTCTTTCGGAGGGCCGGAATCGAAAGAAGAGGTAATTCCGTTTCTTGAAACCGTGTTGCGCGGGCGGAATATTCCGCGCGAGCGCCTGCTTACCGTGGCCGAACATTACTACCATTTCGAGGGCAGAAGCCCGATCAATCGACAGACTCGGGATCTGATCGCCATGCTGGGCGCGGAGTTGCAGCAGCGCGGGCCTCAGCTCCCCATTTACTGGGGCAATCGAAACTGGCATCCGTTTCTCGCCGCGACCTTGCACACAATGAAGCGGGATAGAGTTCGGCGGGCTTTGGCATTTGTGACTTCCGCCTATAGTTCATACTCCGGGTGTCGGCAGTATCGCGACGATATTGCGCGAGCGCAAAGCGAAGTCGGGGAAGGCGCGCCTGAAGTAGAGAAGCTGCGGCCATTCTTCAACTATCCAGGGTTTATCGAGGCTACGGCGGAGCGGGTGCGAGATGCATTGGACTCGGTTCCGCTGAATGCGCGGGAGAACGTGCAGATCATTTACACCGCGCACAGCATTCCACTTTCCATGGCGGACACTTCTGACTATGTGAAGCAGTTGGAGGAAGTGCGGCGGCTGGTTTCGGCATCGCTGGGACAGAGCAATGACGTATTGGTTTACCAGAGCCGCAGCGGAACTCCAGGACAGCCCTGGCTGGAGCCGGATATTTTGAATTATCTGCGCGAGGTGAAGGCTCGAAACCTGGCGTCAGCGGTGGTTCTCGCGCCCATCAGCTTTATCTCCGACCATATGGAAGTGCTCTACGACCTGGACGTAGAGGCGCGCCAATTGTGCGACACGCTGGGTTTGCCGATGACGCGCGCGAAGACGGTGGGAGTGCATCCGAAATTTATTTCCATGATTCGCGAGCTGATTACGGAACGGATGAACCCGGATGCAGAGCGGCGATCTTTGGGCACGCTGGGGGCGCGCCCGGACGTTTGTCCGGAGAATTGTTGCCCGCCGCCGCAAGGGCCGACCTCCGCCCGTTAGCGTTTTTGGTTCAACCAGCGTCCCAGATCAGTAAGCTCTCAGTGGTTCCGCTCTCATTCCCGACACCGCAATGCGCCGGCACGAGGCACAAAACTCTTCTTCCTTGAGGTCGATCCACTCCACGGCGTGGGAGGAAGCCATCACACAGCGGTAGTCACCGCAGTGAGTTAGGCTGAGCGTGTGCCCCAGTTCGTGCACGGCTTCTTTTAAGACGCGATGGCGAAATAAATCCCGGTCGGACGGAAGACCGTAAAATTCCTGGCGCAATCGGTGCGCGGAGAGCACGGCGCAGGGGCCGCCCATCTGCGCCTCACCGAAAACAAAAGTTAGAATCGGGATGTACATATCGACCGCGCCGATGCCCAGGATGCGCCACGACTCGTCGGTGACCAGGCTCTGCATGCGCTGCAGGATTTCCGACGAATGGTACTGCTGGCGCTCGCCGTGGAAGGCGAACTCGGGATCCAGAGGCGCCGGAAGAACTCGGCAGGGAACGGGAAGAATTTCTTCCAGGGCAGGACGTAGATCTTTGAGCAGCCCGTCCTCCACGCTCCCGATCGGCAGCAGTTGCAGCGTATTCATCTCAGTTCTCGGTTAGAAGCGAAAGGTTGCTGGTTGCGGGTTGCCTGACCCACGGTAAAACGGCTAAGTTTCTTGGTCTGATAGCCGAGAGGCATCATAAACACTTGTAGCAGCCTGAAAGCTCCTCAGGGCTAACGCCCGCATCCTTACTTGCGCTGGACGGCACGACTAGAGTCGTGCCCTTCCCAAAGGCATTGATGAACTGGCTTCTCAGCTCTCAACTCTCAGTGCCCGATTTTGAAACTGAGCGCGGAGAGCTGCTTTTATCGGGCTTCGACCGGAGTGCGGCTCCAGCCGTACTTCTTCAGTTTGTGGTAGAGCGTGACGCGGTCGATATCGAGTATTTCTGCAGCGCGGCTCTGATTGCCTCCGCATTCGTCGACCACGCGCAGAATATGGACGCGTTCCATATCGTCCAGCGTTTTGCCACCTCCGGCGATGGCGGCGCTTTGCGCTTTGAAGATGAAGTCGCCTTCGCCTAGTTCTGGTTCCTGACCGACCACCATGGCGCGCTCGACCGCATTCTCGAGCTCGCGAACGTTCCCCAGCCAGGGTTGCTGCTGCAACTGGTTCATGGCCGCAGGCGAGACCCGGTTGATGCGCTTGTTCATGGCGAAAGAGAACTTGCGCACGAAGTGCTCGACCAGCACGGGGATGTCCTCACGGCGCTCGCGCAAAGGTGGCAGCTCCAGGCGAAAAACATTCAGCCGGTAGAAAAGATCGGGGCGGAACTTGCCTTCGTCGATTAACTTTTCCAGGTCCTTGTTGGTGGCGGCGATGCAGCGAAAGTCCACTTTGATAATCTGATTGCCGCCCACACGCGTGATCTCGCGCTCCTGCAGTACGCGCAGCAAGTCCGTTTGTGTCTTCAACGTAATGTCGCCGATCTCGTCGAGGAAAACCGTTCCGCCTTCGGCGATTTCGAATTTGCCTTTCTTGCGGTATTGAGCGCCGGTGAAGGCTCCCTTCTCGTGGCCAAAGAGTTCGCTTTCGAGCAGCGTTTCGGTGAGCGCGCCGCAGTGAATCACCACCAGAGGATGAAATCGGCGCGGGCTGGCGTGATGAATCGCCCGCGCGACTAATTCTTTTCCGGTGCCGCTCTCTCCGGTGATGAGCACAGTCGCGTCGGTGGGACCGACGGTTTCGATCGCGTCAAAGATCTTGCGTACAGGAGCGCTCTGCCCGATCAAGTCTCCCGGCCGGGCCACTTCGGCGACGGTCTCGCGCAACAAAACATTTTCCTGCGCGGTTCGCTTGTGCGAGATCGCGTTCTTCACCAGGTGTGCGATCTCGTCAGGATCGAGCGGCTTGGTCACGTAATCATACGCGCCGTTCTTGAGCGCGGCGACGGCGGTCTCCACCGAGGCATAGCCCGTCATCATAATGACGATCAGCTCGGGATCGATCCCGTGCATGCGGCGCTGCAGTTCGATGCCGTCGGTGCCGTGCATCTTGATATCGACCAGCGCGGCGTCCCAGCGTTGTTGCGCCAGCCGGCTGAGCGCCTCACTCGCACTTTCGGTCGTGGCTACCTCGTAGCCTTCTTCGCGAAACCACTTTCCCAGCGAATCGCGCACGCTCAGTTCGTCATCCACGATCAGCAGCTTCCCTTGTGTGCTCACTTCCCTCACCTCATCTTCCCACGGCATGGTCAGCGCTCGCGGCCGTTAGCACCGCATCCTGCGCATGTCCCGGTTGATCTTGAATCGGCAGAGTCAGGGTGAAAGCCGTGCCGCGGCCCAACTCCGATTGCACTCGGATGCTTCCGTTGTGCCGCTCCATGATGCCGCGGCTGATGGCCAAGCCCAGGCCAACGCCGTGGCCGTTTTCCTTGGTCGTCATAAAAGGCTCGAAAATACCCGGCAGGACGTCGGAGGCGATGCCGGCTCCGTCGTCGCGCACCTCAATCTCGATTTCCGATTCATCGTGATTCAGCCGGGTCTCAAGCCAGAGATTTCCGCCGCGGGGCATGGCATCGATCGCATTCATGATCAGCGCCAGCAGGACTTGCTCGATCTGCGCGGGATCGCAGGGCACGCGCGGCACAGCTTCTGCCCGCTTCAGTTGCAGCTCGACCTGGTTGAGATCGAGTTGATGGCGCACCAGCAGCAGGCAGCGATCGATCACGGCATGCAGATCGGTGGACTGTACATTCATCGGCGCGGTGCGGGAGAGACTCAACAGATTCTTGATCAACTCGCCGCAGCGCCGGCTCTCCGACGCGATCAAGTCGAGACTTTCGATGGACTCATCTCGCTTTTCGCTTTCGGCCTGGCCGGAGGCCACCCACTTCCGCAGCAGCTTGGCGTAGGTAAGAATTCCGGACAGCGGATTATTCACCTCGTGCGCGACCACCGCTGCCAGCTTGCCGATGGATGCCATTTTTTCCACGTGCAACATGTGATCGTGGGCGCCCCGCAGTTCGCGCGTCTTCTGCTCGACGCGGTCTTCGAGGGTCTTCGCCCAAGTTACGATTTGCGCATTGGCGGCGCGCAACTGCAGGCTCATATCGTTGAAAGCATGCGCCAGGTCTCCCACTTCGTCCTGCGAGCGCACCGCGATCTGGTAGCCCAGCTCGCCTTGGGCGAGATGTTCGGTGCCTTTCTTAAGCGCAGTAATGGGCTTATCAACGACGCGCCAGACGAAAAGCCAGCTCAAGACAGCGACCACCAACATTGCACCCACCGTGTAGAAAGCGCTGCGCCGGTTGCTGACTGCCAGTTGCGCATCTGCCGTGGCGAGCGAAAGACTGGTGTCGAGCACGCCCAGAACTAGCTGGCTCGCAGGATGCGCATGGCAGGCGGAATCGGAGCAACTGGGCTGGTTTTCAATTGGAGTGATGATACCCATGATGCGCGGGCCGCGATCGGCGCGATAAATGCGAAAGCGATCGGGACGATTCAGGCGCGCGAGCGGTTGCGACCGGGCGTGGCAGCCGTAGCAGGCCTCCGCCGTTTTGTCGAGAACATGATTCACTTCCGCGGGATCGGTGGAGTAGCGGATCCGGCCCTCGGGATCGAGGATTCGCACCTTGACCATGCCGGGTTCGTCCGCAATAGTTTGGATGGCGTGGTAGAGTCCCTCGCGGTCGTTCCGCAGCATGTAATAAGTCGCGTTGCGTTTGATAACGTCACTGACGCGCTCGGCGCTGGCCAGCGTGGCGGCTTCTAGGTGCTGACGTTGCAATCGAATGTTCAGGTATCCCAAGAGCGAAAAGATGGCGACCATTACCCCGAGCAGCGACCCGATCAATTTTGCACTGATGCTGCGAGTCAGCCTTCTCCACAATAAGCCAGAGCGAATTGACTCAATCTCCCGCATGGGTGAACACCGGCGTGCTCAGCACCGCGTTAGTTTCGATAGGCACGCGCATTTCGGCTGCATGATTTTCTTCCGGGAAGATGGGCAGATATTTCACGGCCACCCCGAAGAGAGCGAAGCCCATCGCGATGATCATCAGAGTGATGGAGAATTCGGTCCACTTGGGGACGTAATGATGTCCGACATAAGTTTCGAAACCGATGAGCGCGATGTTCAGGCGATTGGTGATGAAACCGAGGACCGTCGAAATCGAAGCGAGGTATAACAGTTGCGGCGACAGCCGGACTTTCTTGAAGCTGAGCATGCCGATGGGGATCACGAAGGTCAGCGCCAGCTCCAGCCAGAGAAAATAGGCTTCATAGCTGGGCTGGATGATTTGCCGGAGCAGGCCGCGATGGAAGTAATCTTCAAAGCGGAGCAAAGCGTTGACCCAAAGAGCTATTAATAACGCTCCGCCGAGCGTGACCAGCACTGGCCGCTCGAGATGACGGCCGAAAGCTTTTGCGCTCTGCGTGGATTCGAAAATCGTCATGGCTAAACCGACCGCGACCGCCGATCCGAAAAACAAAAACGGAAGCGCCGGCGTGTACCAGAAGGGATGCAGCTTGCTCGGCATGATCAGATACAGAGATCCGAGCGAGCTCTGGTGCAGGGTGGAAAGCAGGATGCCCAGCACGATCAGCACCGGATAGATTTTGTTGATCCACTTGATGGGAGTCTTCCAATTGAAGCGCTCGAGAACGTTGGGCAAGAATTCGAAGAAGAGCACGGTGGTGTAAGTCATCACGCACATGCCGACTTCGAACATCACCGAGTGCGGGTTCATGTAGATGAGCTGGTGCCAGATGTACCAGGGGCGCCCAAGATCGAATAAGAGCCCAACGATGAAGAGGATGTAGCCGAGGAATGCGGTTAACACCGCGGGCCGCACCACGCTGTGCAGGCGTTCGACGTTGAAAAGATAAACTGCGCCCACCATACAGAAACCGCCGGCGGCGAGCATCACGCCGCACAGGCAGTCGAAGCCGATCCAGAGGCCCCAGGGAAATTGGTCGGTCATGTTCGAGACTGCGCCGAGGCCGCGAAAGTAGCGAATGAACGAGGAATAGAGGCCCAAAGCCATGATCCCAAGGAAAACCATTTTCCAGAAGGTGAGTTTGATTTTCATCGCGCGCCCCCGTTGGGGTGTTGCTTGTGCTCATGTTCTTCCGCCTCCGCCGCGGCCACTTCTTCGCGGCGGTGCGAAATCCAGTAAATGCCACCCAACACCAGCGACCACACTGGGATGAAGTCTGGAATTCTCTCCATCACGCGGCCGGTGTACTCAGGCATGGGAGTTTCGCCGATTTTTGCGGAGGCGGGGTAACCGTACTCTTCAACGTTCATGCTGGAAAGAATCAGCACGCAGGTTCCGCCGACTTCATTCAAGCCGTAGATACGGTTCAAGTACACACCGGGATTCTGGCGGATGCGCTCTTTAGCTTCGCGAATCAGGTCGTCGCGATCTCCGAATTTGGTGGCCCCGGTGGGGCAAATCTCGGCGCAGGCCGTGGGTTTGCCCACCGAGACCCGATCCGGGCACATGATGCATTTGCGCACGCGCGGGTTCAGCGATCCCCATTCGTATTTCGGCTGGGCGAAGGGGCAGGCCACCATGCAGTAGCGGCACCCGATGCACTTCCAGACGTCGTAGACCACAGGGCCGTCTTTAGTTTTGTGAAATGCGCCCACGGGACAGACCGAGGCGCAGGCGGGATGCTCGCAGTGCATGCACAGGCGGCGCATGAACTTGTCTTCTTTGTTAACGGCCTTGGTCATCACGACCGTATATTTGTGCTCGGACTGCACGGACTCGGCCGCGACCGCGTCGTCATAGCGCAGATTATTTTGCTGCGCGCAGGCGCCCTCGCACTGTTTGCAGCCGATGCACATGGTTGCGTCGTACAGCAGGGCCTTACTCATAAGCGTTGTTCCTCGCCGCTCCCCAGCGGGCCTTGCGTTCCGGGGTATGAAAATCGGACGCAAATGTATGCTGGAACGGAGCCGTCCCGGAAGCCGTCCCGAAAATCTTCGGCAAAGGGACTGGAGAAAAAGAGGCGGGTCCAGAGTGGCGCGCATCCAGACCGGCACGAACTGCTCCACCGGAGAAGGCGCAGTGCGGTGGAGGTTGCCGGGTGGCTACGAATCGACCGGCCTTCTTCGTCTGCCGAACCGAGCTGCGGATCTCCATAATCCTCACGCTTTCTCGAACCGCTGCCTAAGTTTTGACAGCGGCGGCGCGCCAGGAGGAAACAGCTGATCTTCTCTTCTCTTCTCTTCTACTTCTGCAGGGTGCGAATGTAGCTGACCACCGCTTTCACATCGTCGGCCGGCAGGCTCTTTACTCCGCCCGGGTGCTTCGCGGTCTCGGCAACAGCCTTGGCAAGATCGGCATCCGAGGCCTTTTTGGCCTCGTCCGAAACCAGGCTCGGAATCTTAGCTGCGGGCTTGCCGGTTGCATCGGCGCTATGGCAGGCGGCGCATTTTGCTTTGTAGATGGAGGCGCCGTCATCAACGGCCCAGGACAAATTCGGAATCAGAATGAATAGTGCTGTTGCAATCGTCATCACCAGTAAGACCAGCTTCGTCGTCTTCATTGCTCTCGTTTCCTCTCCTATAAAATGTTGCAACTTGATGCGGGCGGCGGTTCTCTTCGCTTCGGCATCTGTTGCGAAATAAGGCCGTTCGGAAGGTATGTAAGAGAACTCAGCAACCGTTCCGTTGCCTAGTTGAGAGTTTCAACGTTTGAAGAATGGGGTGCAGTGACCGGGGTCACCCTGAGGGGTGACAGGAGAAGCGTAAGCAGAGTGAGGCTGCCGCAAGACCGATGGTGGGATGCCCCCTCGGGGCAGCCGGCGGGGACGCCGACGCAATGGATGGCGACCTGCACCCACGATCGACGTAACAGCCTTCTCCGGATTAGTCCCGCCATCGAGAAAAGATCGGTACCGACGAGCCTGAGCGATTGTGGCCCTGTAGCCTGGACGGTCGCATCACAATTTGCAGTTGAGGACGCAGACCTCATTTGAGCGTGGTTCAAAGGAGACTGGATCAATCTGAGCCGTAGCAGCCGGATGTGCCGAGGACGACACGAGTTTCGATTCGGTTTGATGAATTCGCCGGAGCCACCAACCGCTGGAATTCTTGCCAGTTATGCCCACCCGCGGCCGGCGTGGAAATCGGTGTGGCGTGAAGCGTTTTTGCGAGTCTTCCTTCCGTGACTCTTTGTTCTGCGACTCTTCGTTCTGGGACTCCGGCATTGGAGCCTTGGCCCCGCCGTGATCGGAATTAATTCGGGGATCGGATCCCGGCGAGGGCAGAAATCTCGCTTCCCCGGATTCATTGCTACCTCGAACGCCTTGTCGAAGTTGGGTTTCCCATTTTTTGGCGGCCGCTGACTCCCGTTTTATTGTTCTAGGACTCAGCGGAGTGTCGTCGAAAGTTATTTCGCCAAGATTAGCGGCGGGTGAAGCGTACGCAAATTTCCCGTCAGAGAGTTTCATTTCTGTGGAAATCAATCCTGACGATTGCCAGGCGTCCGCGCGGTGAAGCGTCGTCGGTTGCGCTGGGCCGCTGCGCCACTTAGAATGTCGGCAATCCACAACCTTGCTGACTATGAAGCTTTCCGTAATCATACCGGTCTATAACGAGCGTGCGACCTTGCGCGAGGTTGTGGAGAGAGTGTTGGCGCAGCCTATCGATATCGAGCTTTTATGTGTAGACGATGGCTCGAAAGACGGATCTACGCAGATTTTGGCGGAACTCGCGGGGGAAAAAACGCAGCTTCGTTTTTTTCAGCAGCCGCGAAATATGGGTAAGGGCGCGGCCCTTCGCCGCGGCATTCAGGAGGCGCGCGGCGACTTCGTAGTGATTCAGGATGCCGACCTGGAATACGATCCCGCCGATTACGCGCTCCTGCTGGAGCCTTTGCTGCAAGGCAAAGCCGACGTGGTTTACGGATCGCGCTTTCTCGGCGCAGCGCCGCATCGCGTTTTGTATTTCTGGCACTCCGTAGGAAATAAAGTCTTAACCTTGCTCTCCAATTCCCTGACCAACATCAACCTCAGCGATATGGAAACTTGCTACAAAGCCTTCCGGCGCGAGATTATCCAATCGATTCCGATCGAAGAAGATCGTTTTGGCTTCGAACCTGAGATTACCGTCAAGCTGGCCAAGCGCCGCCTCCGAATTTATGAAGTCGGCATCAGCTATTGGGGACGAACCTACGAAGAAGGCAAGAAAATTGGATGGAGAGATGGCATGCGCGCCATCTGGTGTTTGCTGAAGTATTCGATACGAGTCCCTGTGGCTTCGCAGCAATATGCTACGGCCGCGCAAGAATCTTTACTTGTGGCGGCGGAGAAGCCCTCTCAGAGCAACGACTCATTGGTTGGTAAATAGAGAAATTAGTTAGTGCGCCGCAGCGCCCGCGTCCTCGCCGGTTGTGTCTTGAGGGCTTCCTCGCCATCGGCTGGGCGGGCACGACACCCGCCCGACAGCCGGCGGGAGGGCGACGGGGCCGCGATTCTCAGCGCGTGCCATGAACAAACGTGTAAATTATTCAACGCATTCCTTAGAGGTGGCAGATTCCACCTAGGGGATTTACCTGAGACGTCGAGATTTGGTGAGGATCGCAATATTAATATTCGGTACTCAAAGTGCGGCATGATGGGTAAAACCAGACGCCTGAAAGTCGCAGGGAGTCGGGACCTCCGCAGCTCTTTCCGCCTTCTGCAAGCTCGGAGCATGCGTATTTAGCCCATTCGGACAGAAATATTCAGCCCAGATAAACCGCGCCTTCGCCCTCTAAGGACGGTTCCGAGTTGGGCTCTACTGCCTGCAAGTGCCTGTGGAAATGGGTGTTCTTTCATCACAGCGATTCTCGTCTCAAAATGGCATCGTGGATGCTAGGGAGATCACACCATCCCAGCTGCGCGCAGTGTGAAGCAGGGCGAATCTAACCAGGGGGCGTAAAGATGGAGCAGTCCGTTCGGCTAGGACCGCGAGAGCAACAGATCGTCGAGTTGCTGCTGCAAGGCTGTGACAATGCCGAAATCGCGAGCCAGCTCAAAATGGCGCGGCGAACCGTGAAGGCACATTTTAACCGGCTTTTCCTCCGCTTCGGAATCACCGGCGGAATCAAGCGAGTCAAACTCGCAACCCTACTCTACCGGAGGCAATTATTATGTTCGCAAATGAACGCTATGGAAACCGCATCCCGAGTGAACGGGAGCACCGAGTCATCGAGCTTGTCGCCCAGGGTTTGAAAAATCGAGATGTGGCTCACGCCATTGGCACGACCGAACACGTGGTGAAAAATTATCTGCGCGTGATCTATGACAAGCTGGGGCTGTGGAATCGGGTGGAGCTGGCGCTGTGGTATGAGTCGCGTCAGCACGAACCCGAACTGCAAGCCTAGCGCCGGCATTCGGCCGGCCGTCGCGGGGGAGCCCGCATTCCGCGGCACGAGAGACACTTCAGAGCTTTTTTTAATGTGGACTGCGAGCGTGCCTCCGCGCACGCTCGCAGTCGTCTTCACTGGCAACCGGAAGCCGAGAGATTGCGCAGCCGCTCGGCGGCCGCAGAGGAACCTTTTCTCGCCGCCGCATCCAGCAGCAAGCGGGCTTGGTCGCAACTCTTGGCTACGCCGTCTCCTCGCACATACAAATCGGCGAGCATCAGCGCGGCCGTGAGATTGTGTTTGGCCACGGACCTCCACAGCCACTTGGCCGCTTCCTGGCTATCGCGGGACCGTCCCGCTTTGCCCTGGAGATATCCCTCAGCCCTGTTGAGCTCTTCGGAGCCGCTCTGGCCGCCGGGAGTGGCTGGGGCAGTCGATGCGGGAACTACGCTCGGCGGTGGGCGTCTAGCCGCGTTCGGCTTCGGGGAAAGTGCTTCCGCGCGCGCGGGAGCAGTGGGACGCACTTTTGCTGGCGCCGAATTTTTCCCGCCCAAACTTTGCGTCACAGCACCTTTCGGCGCATCGCTCTTCGTCTCGCTGTTTTCCGCCGCACCCCGGCGCGGTGGCGCGGGTTCCGGCGCAGACGGCGACAGGGACGGTTGCGACTGCAGCACCGCGGCTCCCGAAACATTTTGCTTGTTCCGCCACATCATGTACAACAGCGTGCCGATCACCACCACCAGCACAAACCCCACATAGGCCCGGTAACGATAAGGGAGCGATTCCGACTCGCCTTCCGATCGCACCCCGAAGGAGGGAATGCTCTCGAAGGCAGAAGCGCGCTCCGGCGGCGCAGTCAATTCCCGCTCCCTGCGATCCTCATCGTAATGTTCTTTCCCGTATTGCTCTTCTCCATCATGTTCGTCGGCGCGTTCCTGGTTGAGGCCGGGGAAAGAGCGTTCGGAGTCGGGTTGGGTTTCGGGTAACGCCGGAGCGAAAAAATTCTCGGTGGAAGAACGCTCCGCAACTGGACTCGCGGCGCGAGAACGATCGGGACCGAAAGGCCCGGCGGAGGGGTTGGAGCCCGCGATCTGCCGCACGGCGTCTTCTACCGAGTATTCTTGCGAAGCTCCCTCCGACACCCCTGCGGGAGAAAGTCCGCGCTCGCTCCAGCTCGATGTGGCGACCGGCTCGGCGTCGGGCGATGAGTAAGAGCTTTGCGCCGGCGCTGACAGCGACGTGCCGCACATCCCGCAAAATCTCTGCAGGCCGGAATTCTTGTGTCCACAAGCGCCGCAAGTCTGACCGGATGCGCTGGCACCGGATTCGTGCCAGGAGTCCGCTTCACTCTCCCCAAGCAAGTCACCATCCGCGCGGGCTTGAAAGGGCTGGCTGGCTCTGGCTTCGCTACCGGACGCGGGGCTGGCTGCGGGAGTATCCGGCAACGAACGATCTCCCAATTCGCGCAGCAACTCGGCAATCGCCTGCTCGCGCTTCTCCGGCGGATTGGTAAAGTAAACCTCCGCCCAGCGCCCCATGTTCTCCGCCAGCAGAGGATTCAGCAGGGGGTTCAGCTCAGGATGCGGCAATTTAGTTTCATCGGAATCTTTTAAAGGCTGCGGCAACGGACCTCTCCTGCGATTACAGTCTTATGATTGCACTCCGGTTGCCGATGGTTGTCAAACTTCGTTGCGCACCGGTTGTGCCTCAGTTTCACTCGGTCATCTTTTTAGGGGCGTCCTCCCGAAACCCGGCGCACTTCAGCCGGGTGGGCGATCTCCGAACAGATAGGGCATGCACCCTGAGAGATCCTTCGCTCCGCCTGCAAAGCGGCTGCGCTCAGGATGGCCCCAACGGCAGAATTTCAGACGGATTCACTATCCGCGCGGCATAACTCGCTCAGCGGCCCGCCCCCGGACAGAATCGCGGACAATCAATCGCAGGTCTTGCGCTCGGCGGGTTCGAATTGGTCCATCTCGGCGTCGCGCTGGCTGGCATACCTGCCTTGCGGAGTCTTGCCATAAAGCTCGGAGCCGGGGCAATAGTACAACGCGGTGTGCGAATCCACCCAAACCTGCACGTAAGGATTGCCCTTGTATTCCGGGGCGGGCGGGGGTTCGGCGAGGCCGAGGTTGATCAGAAGTTTGTCGAAGGTGGAGAGATCGGACTCGGGATTCGCGGGCTTGTGCCGGGTCCCGGCTCCGGAAATGGCAGGCCCGCGCGCCGAAGCCCCCGCGTTGTTCTCCGACAATATCCCCCAGCGAATGGCCACCAGAACCAGAATTACTGCGAGGACGAGATAAAAAGTGCCCCGGCGCTCGCGCCAGAAGCGGGCCAGGGCGCTGGATCCGCGGCTCGAAGAGAGCGTTTCCAGAAACTCGCGGGCCTTCGCCGCCGAGCTCCAGGTTGCATCGGATTTCGGCTTGGCGAGCGCGGTTGCGGCTTCGGCGCCGGACCGAGATGCGGACGGACCAGCCAGCGGAATCGCCTTGCGAATAATCGCTTGCGCATCGATCTGATTTGCGGCGGAGGCCTTTGCGTCGTGCCCGAAATCCAGCCTCTCCTCCCATGGCGGCGAGATGGGTTCCCGGGTTTGATAGAGCGCTTCTTCTTTTTCCAGATCGTCGAGCAGCGAAGGCACAGGGGTGAAGCGGCTTGATTCCTGCAGCGAAGAGCTTCCGCTGCCCGCCGCAGCGCCGCGTTTTTCCAGGCTGGCTTGCTCCAGTTGCCACGCCGCGGCCACCTTGCGCTGAATCTCGGAGGGTTCGCGGCCGCTGACCCGCGACTCGCCGCACTTGCCGCAAAATTGTTCGATCGATAAAACCGTGTTGCCGCACTTGCGGCACAGCAGTCTGTTCGAGCTGGAGTTGGCCGCAGGGCTGGAATTTTTGGCCACGCTGGCCGTGGTCTGATCCACCAGGGCGATGAGATCGGGCTTCAGTTTTTCGATCGCCTCCAGCATCGTCGATCGTTCCGAGGCCACGGATTTTTTCAAGGAAGTTTCCATGTCCCGGCCGATCGCCTCGGTGACCAGGCCGGCCATGAGCTGGCAGGTGTGAACGTCCTGTTCGATGAAGCCGCGGATTTTATCGAAGTATAATTCGAGCGCGCCCGCGATGTTGCCATCGTGATAGATCGGCACCGAGACCAGCGATTGAATGCCGCGCTGCAAGCAGCCTTCGGCGTCGAAGAGAAACTCGAGGCTCACATCCTCGCTGCGAATGACCTGGCCGGTGCGAACGCTGGCCGCGCAGATCGCGGCATCGAGCGTGACTTCGGTGCCGGTGGGTAACGCAGGAGCTCCGGCGCCGGCGCGATAGCGGACGGTTTTTCCATCCAGCAAAGCGATCGCCGCGCCGCTAGAGTTGGTGATGCGCGCCACGCGCTCGGCCACCAACTCCATGGCCGGACCCAATTCCAGATGGCGCCGCTGAATCTGGTGCTGCGCTTCCACAATTTCCGCCAGCGTCAGGGTGTAGTCGCCGGGGACAACATTTTCCCCCGCTTGCTGGCTTCTATCTTTATCTTCTTGCGGGGAGGCTATCTCGGCGGCGGATTGCTCCTGCCGGAGTTGCTCGCTGTACAACTCCAGGCTCTCTTCCATCTCCCGCATTTCGCGGTTGTGCTCCTGCAGCACATACGCGGCTTCGATCAGTTTTCCGAAAGTCTGCTCGTCAAGCCCCGGTCTGTTGTTTTCGTCAGTCACTGTACTTCGCTTGCCGCCCGCGGAATCAACCGGCGTTGGTGGGACGGGCTGATCGGTGATCTCGTCATTCTAGAGCAATTTCGCCAACAAAGAAGCTTTTCTAAGGTTGCTGCCCAGCCGGGTCCCAGGGCCGCAAATCTTGCTGGTTCTAGATTCCCCATTCTTACCCAGGTATGTGCCGCGGGAGATCCTCTTCGGCTCTACCTGAAAAGTGGCTACTCTCAGCGTGACACTGCCACGAGATGCGGTTCGCCCTGAGCGTTACCTTATCCCATCATGCTAATTCAACGCCTGCCGGCTCTTGCCGTTCAAATCCTAGTCGCAGGTTACTTTCGTAAGCTGCCGAGTCGAGGTGGAATTCCAGGGTATTTGACTTTGGCGGGTGGGGTCGGGTGAATCGGGGTCGTAGGATTTCGGCGGCAGCAGAAGCCGAATGCCAAAGTCGCCCTAGAAATAGGGCTGATTGCTGCGCGTGGATGAGCCGGACGTTCTCCTAGTGAGTTGAATCCGATCGCCGACGCCCAAATTAGGATTGAGATCGGGAGTGTGCGAAGCGGAATGGTCGCTCTAAAGGAAAGGCTCGTAGCCGATCTTGATCTCCCCGTTGAGATCGCCGGCAGTGCCGAGGTGGTTGGTGATATGGGGCGGCCCACCTTGGTCAAAACCGGAAGCAGCGCCAGCCGCGAGAATCATCAGCACGAGCAAGCGCAGCAAGATTTGGCGGCGCAAGGGGGCCAAGAATCGATTCGCCAGGAAGCGGACCGGGGCTCGGAAGAAGGGACGCCAAGGCGCGAATAGCGATTCTGTCGCCTTCGCGGGCGCGGCCCCTGTGGAAAAAGGGTAGGGCATCGCAAAGCGAGAGCCAAAATGGGCGCGGCGAACGGCGGTTTAGACTCGTTTTGGAAAAAGGAGTTTGAGCTTGCAGTTCAGACCGGCCTCTGCCTCCTATGGCTGGGAACCCTGGCCCTGAGGTTGCGCCTGGAACCCCTGCAAGTGCCTGAAAAGGCAATCTGATCATGGGCAGTCTGGCGGTTCGATAGCGGCTCGAACGCGGGCCGAGTCCAGGGTGGCCAGCGCCGGTTGGGAGCAGCGGCTGAGACGATTCTAAGCATGAGTCTGGTTTAGAAGCCCTAATCTGGGACGATTTCAGCCTAGCACGCGCTCTCTGAACTTTCCGTCAAGCCGTGCTTGATAGTCCCTAAGTGCCTACGCACGAGGGTCTTATGCGAGAAAAAGTGGCAGGTGAAGGTTTGGCGAAAGAGGTGCTAGAAGCCGATTGTCGTTAGTTGATCGAACTACGATCAGGAGTCTGGACATGGATATCGAAGACATGAAGGTGACGCCGCGCGATCAGCAGGTGCTGGACTTGCTGGTGCGTGGTTGCAATAACAAAGAAATCGCCGGGCAGTTGAACATCAGCCCGCGCACCGTGAAACAACACCTGCGCACGCTGTTTTTGCGCGCCGGGATCCGTGACGGCCGCAAACGCGTAAAACTGGCCATCGCGGCCTTCGAGAAAGACGAGGCCAAAGCATGATCCCGCGCGATCAACTGACGCCCAAGGAAATTCAGGTCGCGACCCTGGTTTGGGAAGGGCTTACCAATCGCGAGATCGGCAGGCTCATGGGCACCACCGAGCAGGTCATCAAAAACCACCTGCGCACCACCTTCGACAAACTTGGGGTCTGGAGCCGCCTCGAGTTGGCCATGTATGTGGCCAGCCACGGCGGCAAAAATTGGATGGAACAGCCCGCGCCGGTCCCCCTGGCTGTCGGTCGCGCCGCCGCCGGCTGACGCCGTCCGGCTTTCGGGGTCTAGACTCGTCAGTGGAATCGGCTGGCCTTGCCCGCTCTCCGCCGGGAGATAACTTTCTGCAAAAGGTTTGCACCGCAGTGCGCTCGTTGCTGGAGGCTTTCTCCGCAAGACGTTGAAATTAAACCCATTTGCAGATTTATGGCTGCGGTCTGCAAATTGCACAAAGCAACCCGGCTCAGGCGAGCAGCTCCGCTCCCAGGCGGTAGCCGGCTCCGCAACTCCAAGAGCGGGGCGGGAATGGCTTACAAAGAAACCTTCTGGATGGCTTGTGATTCGACCGAGCAGCTGCGAGCCGAATACGGGCCCTTTCACACCCGCGAAGAGGCCGAGGCGCAGGCCGCCAAACTGGGCTTCGGATACCTCCTCCGTTACGAGCACCTGCTCGATGAAAACGAGGAGATTCAGGAAGTCCGCTGCATCTTCATGGAATTGCCGAAAGCATCGGCACCGAAGGCCGGCGCCGAAGAAGCGCCGGTGAGTCTCCACACCCGTTGCGCCAGTTGCGGGCTCTCCGCCAGCCACGGCAAGAGCTGGCAAGCCGAAGTTTGGGCCGACATTCACGAGTTCGAACACGCGCGCCATCGCGTCCGCCTCTTCGAACATGCCCGCGGCAAGGGCCTGAAGGAAATCAGCGGCTGGCGCGCTAATTTTGGGGGGTGAAGAATTTCAGCCCTCTGATCCGTAGCCGGAATACACGGGGCGGCATGGAAGCCGCGCTCTTCCAGGTCACGTCTAACTCTTCAGCTCGTTCACCGCGCGCCAGGCCTGATCGATGGCTTCGTTGGTGTAGGCGGAGGCCCCGGCGTCGGAATTTGCGACGGCGATGCGCCCGAAGGTTTTCCGCGCCCGCTCGCATGGCGTCTCGCCACCCTCCAACACAAATTTGTCCCAAAGGCTACTGTATTCGTAGGCATAGCCGTGAGGCCAGCGGTTGGCGGTGATGGCAAGAATATCGCGGGCCGGATCGAAGCCGCCCGCTCCCAGGCAGCGCGCCAGTTGCTCGCGAATCTTGCGCTCGATGGTCTCGAAGGTGGTGCCGTAGAGTTCGATCCGGCCCAGGCTGTGCTGATCGCGCGGCGGGCGGCCGGCGCGGCAGGGCGACTTGCTCATATGCACGACCAGCGGCTCCTCGGGCGCGCGCGGGCAATGGTAGTCGCCGATGCTGACCGGCAAGTCCATGTCGATGTGGCTGTGGTAGCCACCCGGCGCGTAAATAGAATTCGCTCCCAGCTTTTGAAATGCGCTGGAGTTGCGCAGCGCCACATTGCTATACAACAGCGGAACTTTCTGCGCCGAGGCCAGCGCCTCTTTCTGCGCTTCGGGCAATTCCTCGCAGAGATACGGAATCATCACATTCCAACAGGCCAGCACGCAGTGCTTGGATTTCACGGCATAAACTTTGCCGCCGCGGTCGTAGGCGATCTCAACTTCCGTGGCCCGCGCCGGGTCGCCGCGGTTTGGGCCCGCGTGACGCACTCGCACCGCCGTACTGTTCAGGCGAATTCGCACCGGGGATGAAGGTTGATCAAGCTTGGCGTAATTGATCTTGGCCGTAACCGCGTCAGCCATCGAGTTGCCAGCTACAGCTTCCGGGATCAACTGGCGCACCATCAGGCGCGCAATCGTGGCATTGCCATCGGGGAAGTGAAAGAAATAATTCCGTTCGTTGCTCAGCGCCTCGGCTCCTAGCCCCATGCCGCTGAAACCCGGGTATCCCGACTCTGAGGCGTCCAGGGCGGCGATGGCTTCGATGCCCACCCCGAACAAGGTTTGAGAAACCGGCTGATAGAGGCGAATCACATCCGGGTGCACGCCGGCATGTTCGCTCAGAAATTTGGCATAGCTGATGCGCGCAAGTTTCGCCTTCTTCTGTTCGGCATTGAGGCCGGGAAGATAGTCCTTCTTTTCGCGGCATAGGCGGGCAACATCGTTGCGCGCGGCTTCCGCAATCGGCGCCTCTGCCATGAAGCGATCCCACGCATCCGGACCCGCGACGGCAAGATCGAAGGTCTCGCCTCCGGGAAAAGGCCAGGGATCATCCACCAGCTTATCGGCGCCAAACGTTTCCTTGTCGAAAAAAATCTTAGGCGCGCGTCCCCGAGAGTACAGGTCGCGCTCCAGATATTTGGGAAAGCCCGCCACCTCGATGCCCAGCTCCTCGATCACGCCCTTCGCGACTGCACTGTAAGCTTCGGGACTTTCGATCGAGTAGGTTCCTCCGTAGCCGAGTAAACTTCGGTCGCCCACGCGAAATTCGTTGCGCTTGGCGTGGCCGCCGAAATCGTCGTGATTTTCGAGGATGAGAATGCGCGCATTCGCGCCCGCGCCTTTGCGATAAAAGTGTGCAGCGGCAAGGCCGCTGATGCCGCCTCCGACGACGACCAGATCGTAAATCTCACCCGTCTCTTGCGGAGTACCGGCCGTGTCCCAAAAAGTCCCGTCGCGCAAAGAGTGCGCCACTTCGAAGGAGCCGACGTGGCTGCCGCGCAGTCCGGTGAGCGCTGGGGGATAATAACCGCTCGATTTTTCTGGATCGAGGTCGCCCGCAGCCAGCCCATGCCACGGCATCAGCGCAGCGCCGGCAGTTACGGCCACGCCGTTGATAAAGTCACGGCGCGTGATCTTACGCTTCATGCCCAAGTCGCGATCACTCAGGTAGCCTTCGCTCAATCAACCTCCGATCTGCTAGAAGCCTTCGAATGTCATCCCGAGCGCAGCGAGGGACCATGGTTCCTGGCGGAAGCGGGCGCGGGCGCGCCGGCGGTCCCTCGCTGCGCTCGGGATCAGAACGGCGGCCCGGGATGACAACCGGTGCACGACAACCTGGTCGGCATTTCCGCCGCTGTGAAATCAGTCCACGCCGCCTTCGGCCGTCTTCACGGCGAGTTCCGCGCCCTGGAAGCCGATGCGGCTATGGGTGCCATCGCAAAAAGGTTTATTCACCGAACCGCCGCAGCGGCAGAGAGAGAAAACCGGTTTGCCGGTGAGATCGTACGGAGTTCCATTGGCATCGACCAGTTCCACCGAGCCCTCCGGCGCTTCCACGCGAAAGGGGCCATTGGGACGGACGGTGATTTTCACTTGAGCCATAGTATTGGGTCTCCTCCAACCATGCAGCATTGTAAACCGGGCTTCGCCTTTCGGGCCTCCGGCTTCGGCAAAATCTCTCCCATGCCGCAGACAATCACGTCAAGTCCACTGTGGAAGGCCTTAGCCGATGCCCGATGCCCGAAGCCCGAAGCCCGTGCTCCGACTACCCGATCTTCCCTATTGTAAAAAAATCCGCCGAAGTGGAGAGTGAAGGGAAAGGGGCGCGCAAGTTTTGCCGAAGCGTATTTTAATTGTCGATGACCACGCGGCGGTGAGGCGCGCCGTTACCCGGCTCTTCGAAACCGTTCCCAGCCTCGAGATATGCGGCGAAGCGGAAAATGGCTGTATCGCCATCGAAAAAGCGCGCGCGTTAAAACCGGACGCGATCGTCATCGATCTCTCCATGCCGGTGATGAATGGCTTGCAGGCAACGCGAATCTTGCGCGTGCTCCTGCCCGCCGTACCCATCCTCATGTACACGTCGTTCACCAACGTTCGTTTGGCGGAAGAGGCTTTCGCGGCGGGTGTAACCAAGGTGACGTCGAAGACCAGTCCACCGGAAGCGCTGGTTCAGGAGTTGCAATCCCTGCTGGTGGATGCGGCTTAGGCGGCGATTTCCTTACGCAACACTTTCAGCCCGTTTAAAGCGTCTTCGATGGCCAGCCGCTCCTCTGGCGTGGTGCCGTGATCCTAGCTGAGTTCCCGCATTCTGGCTTGGATCGCGGCTTCGGCGGCTGCGATAGGGTGCCGCAGCTTGGATCGATCGGTTTCGAGGATGGCGGTCACATACGGGCGCTGCCATTCATAATCCAGATTCATGGCGAATCACCTCTATACGGCTCCCGCGGCGCTCGGGGCGACCGTCGACGAGCAGGTAAATCTTGGATCGATGGACTTTGGCTGCGCCTTCGGCGCTTCCTCGGCGCTCAGGCAGCCATCTTCCTCTCGGGAAGCTCCAGAGGATGGCACTGGGGACAGTAGGGCAAGGAAATGTTCCAGCCATGTTCCTCGCCGTCGAGCCAGCATTGCGCCTTCAGCTGGAAGAGGAGCGAGCCGCAGTCGGAACAAAATTCAGGCCCGGTGCGAAGCTGGCTTTGGTCGAGATAGCTTTTTAGACTCTGGACAACCTCAGCGTGGCGATCCGTCTGCGATGGCATGGAGGCTTTCGAAGAACCAGGGATAGCGTCGCAGCTATGCTATCCGTTCCGGGGGCGCTCGTCGGTCTGCTGACTGACGAATATATGTACGATAGCGTACATAACAGGATCAGGCCATCTCCCTCTTCCACATGTCCGTGTGCCGCCGGATCAGCTCGTAGCACTCGCAGGCCGCGTCTTGCAGGCGGGCGCGATTCTCGATCCTTACCTGGCCGCGGTTGTAGGTGATCAATCCCGACTTCGCCAGAAGCCCCGCGGCCACAGTGACGCTGGAGCGGCGCGTGCCCAGCATGTGCGCCAGAAATTCATGGGTTAGCGGGATCACGCTGTCCCGGGCGCCATCGCCATCCACCAGATCCTGGCTCATCAACAACCAGCGCGCCAGCCGTTCGTCCACCTCATGCAGCCGATTGCAGGCCGCAACCTGCGTCCCCTGCATGGCGATCATGTGCCCGTATTGTTGTATCCGTCTGAGTAGTACGGGGCATTGGGGCAACGCCCTTAACAAAACTTGAGCGCTGACGCGGAATGCGGTGCCCGAGATCTGAACCAGGGCGCGGGTATCGCTGCTTTTGAAGCCCACAGCAAGTTGTAGCCCGGTGCAGCCGTCTTTGCCAGATAGCCCGACCTCAACGCTCTTCCCGTCTTTCATTACGCTTAGAATCGAGACCATACCGCTGTCGACAAAATAAGCGTACCGAATCGGTTCCTCGGGTTCGTGAAGAACATCATGGAGTCGCAGCGGCACGAAGGTGAGCTGAGGGAAAATCGAGTCCTGTTCGTGTTCGGGGAGGCCGCGCAGCAGCTCGTTCCGGACAGGATTACCCTCGACTTGAGGGGTCGCTTTTCTGGCTTTCGGGGAAGTGGATTTTACGCGTGACGGCTTGTCAGCCATAACGGCTCCTTGCGCAGCAAACTACGCTGTCTGATTTCGCAAGGTGTCCTGGAATCGTTACCTGTTCGTCGGAAGGTTGCTAGAAGAGACCTCTTTATGTTAGCAGATGGGCTCCGGATGAGAACACAAAAGTTTGACTCAAAAGTTTGACTCTGTCTTTTGGGGCTCGTCATCCCGAAACCCGGCGCCGTTCAGCCGGGTGAGGGATCTCCTGGCCGACGAGGCAGGCGTAACCGGAGATCCTTCGCTCCGCCTGAACAGCGGCTCTTCTCAGGATGACGCCATCAGGAGAGTTCCATGAAGCCACTGCCCGATGATCGGAGTCGAATCATGCCGCGAGCGACTTGGCGGCGAGCAGGCTGCGGTAAAGTTCGAGGTACTGGTCGATCATGCGCTTGGTGGTGAAGCGTTCGCGGGCGCGAGTGAAGGCGCGGTCGGCGTAGGCGAGGCGCAGCGCAGGGTCGGCATCAAGCTGGCGCAGAGTTTGCGCCAGGTTCCCGGCGTCGTTGGTGCGGAAATAAAGCGCGGCGTCACCCCAGACCTCGCGGAAGCTCGGGATATCATTGGCCACGATGGCGCAGCGCGAGAAGGCGGCTTCGAGAGCTGCCATCCCCAGCGGTTCGTAACGCGAAGTGGCCGCGTACACGGCGGCGCGGCTGTAGAGGGCGCGCAGTTGCGCTTCGGTCTGCGGCCCGCGAATGGCCACCGAACTCTGGGCCGTGGCCACCTTGACGTCGGCGCGGATCGGAATACGCGGCACCGCCACAGTTTGGTCGGCGCCCACGATGCACACCGAAAACGGCTGGGCATGCTGCGTAAGCAGGAAGACCTGCTTGCCGGCATCGATCAGGCGGCCCACGCACAGCACGGAGTCGTCCTTGCTGCCGTAGGGGTTAAAGAAAATAGGATTGCGTCCGGGATAGATCACGCTGGAGCGGCGGGAGTAGACGTACGTGGCGTGGATCGTATTCAGCATCCAGGCCGAGGGCGCAACCACCGCGTCGGCGCCGGTAAGTCCGCGGATCACCGTATCGCGATACCAGCGCAGCCACTGCGAAGGCCGCGGCGGATGACCTTGCACGGCCTCGGTCCAACTGATCAAATCGCCGTGAGCCATAACCACGCGCGGCACGCCCACCGCCAAATTGCCGTAGCAAAACTCATGCAAGTGCAGCAGGTCGGGACGCACTTCGCGCACCAGCCGAGCGAGGAACTCGGCAGACTCGGTGAAATCCTGCGGAGCCTCGTGCATCCACTCCAAGCGGAATGCGGTGGGGCGGTAGTCCAAACCGTGCAGCAGATCCATCCACGCGGTTTGCTCCGGTAGGGGAATCTCGCCGAAGCTGACCAGCGTGACCCGCACGCCGCGCGTGACCAAACCGGTGACCAGTTCGCGCGAGTACGCCCAGGCGCCAGACATGGTATCGGTCGTGACCAGAACGTGCACCAGAACCTCCGAGTCAGGTCAGACGGCAGCGTCCGCCGTATCGCTCGCCTATTCTAGTGCGAATCGGGCGGCGCGTCGAAGGGAAATTTCGAAAATTCAGCGATCGAGGCTGCAGTCTGCCTAAATTGAGGGCTTATAAGGCCCAGGGGGGCGAAGCCCATTGCAATCAGTTTGCGCCCAGGCGAAGCCGCATCTCCCGCGCCAGATTATCGATGGTGCGAATCTTCTCCGCCGCCGGCATGGGCACATTGGGAACCGACATGGCCAGTTCGCAGGAAAGCAGCATGACCGTAAGACTTTCAGACATCTGGCTGCGAAATTGCTCTTCCACGGAGCGGCGGGCCTGCGCTTCCTCCCGTTTGCGGCGGTGCAGCGCCGAGCGCACCTCGCGCAACAAGCGCTCCATGCCGCTGACGGCAAAGCTGAGATAGACGGGAAACGCCGTACCCAGATGTTCGAGCACATGGTCGCTTTCGCTGGGTTCGCTCTCCAGCAGAAATTGATCGAGGACCACGGCCGAGTAAGGCTGCTCCCTCAAATGAGCCAAAGCTTGCTGCAGGTTCTCGGCCCAGTGGGTAGGCTCACCGGTGGCTTCTTGCAGTGTGGTGGCGCACTCCAGGCCGCGCGCCGAAGGTGTGATGAGTAAAATCATGCAATACACCTTGCACGCGAGCAGCCACAAGCATGGACGCTGAAAATAAGCCACTTACCGACGGCAAGGAGCACGCGCCTTTCCGGTTATGGAAAACCACTCCCGGAGAGACCGTTTCGCAGTTCTCAGATTTCAGATTTCTGACCTCAGGCCCAGACCTCAGCTCCAGCGTTTTCTTGACTGCGGCCTGGTGGAGCAACCACCTTTTGCATCGCGCGCAAATCCCCGAAGCAATCGATATCGAAAACAAAACCTTAAAAACTTGCGAGCCCCTTCCAAGCACTCGCTCGAAACTGAGAACTGAGAACCGCCTCTAAAGTTGCGCTGAATAATCCTTCAACTTGCGATACAGAGTGGTCTTGCCAATGCCCAGCAGCCGCGCGGCTTGCAGCTTGTCTCCATTCAGTTCAGCAATCGCGTTCAGAATACTTTGGCGCTCAAGCTCCGCCATAGGGACAATCTTATTCAGGCTGTGGCCGTTACCGTTGCCCGAACTCGAAATCTGGGTGCGCCCGATAGCCGCAGGCAAGTCCGTCACGTGGATGAGCGGGCCGCTGGTAAAGGCGCAGGTGCGTTCCAGGCAATTTTCCAGTTCGCGAACGTTGCCCGGCCAGTCGTAGGCCAACATCGACTTGAGGGCTTCGTCGCCCACGATTTTTTCCTGCCCGGAGGTGCGCGCGGCGCGCTCCATAAAGTGGGCGATCAGCAGCGGAATATCCTCGCGCCGCTCGCGCAGCGGCGGAATGCGCAGGCTGAGTACGTTCAGCCGGAAATACAGATCCCGCCGGAACGTGCCTTCCGTGACCGCCTGCTCGAGGTCGCGGTTCGTGGCGGCCAGAATGCGAACGTTGATGGGAATGCGGCGGGTGCTGCCCACCGGGCGAATTTCCTTTTCCTGAATCGCGCGCAGAAGTTTGGCCTGCAGGTCGACCGGCAACTCGCCCACTTCATCGAGAAAAACCGTGCCGCCTTCGGCGATGGCCAGCAATCCATCCTTGGCCTGGTTTGCGCCCGTGAAGGCGCCCTTCACGTAGCCGAAGAGTTCGCTTTCGATGAGCGTGGGCACGAGCGAACCGCAGTCGACCGGAATAAACGGCTTGTCGCGGAAGGGGCCGGAATAATGGATGGAGCGCGCCACCATTTCTTTGCCGGTCCCGCTCTCGCCGAGAATTAGCACGGGATGCGAGCTGTTCGCGGCCTTGGCGATGATGCGATAGAGCTTCTCCATCTCGGGAGCGCGGCCGACCAGCCCGCCGTATCCTTGCTTCGATTTAAGCTTCTCGCGCAACATGCGATTCTCCGTTTTCAGCTTGAGGTGGTTGCATACCCTCTCCAACAGCAGGCGGAGTTCATCGACGCTGAAAGGCTTGGTGACGTATTCGTAGGCCCCATGCTTCATGGCCTGCACCGCGGACTGCACCGTGCCGTAGCCGGTCACGACAATCACGAGAGCTTCCGGAAGCAACTCCTTGATCCGGCGCAGCGCCTCGAGGCCACCCGCTCCGGGCAAGCGCAGATCGAGCAAAATGGCGTCGACCGGTTGAGCTTGCAGTAAGCGGTAGGCGTGCTCGGCCGAATCGGCGACGTGGGCGGCGAAGCCCAGCGACAAGGCCACTTCGCGGCAGGCCTCGCGGATGGAGCGTTCGTCGTCCACGATAAGCAGGTTAAGAAAGTTGGCGGCGCAGATCTGAGGAGTGGCGAGGCTGGGGCTAACGGCTGCTGACGTCATAGTTTTAATTCCTTCTTGATTTCTTGAAGTGGGCTGGCTTTTGGTGAAGTCGAATCCTGATGGCTGGAATGTCGAAGTGCGGAATCGCGCGCTACAGAATCCACTACAGAATTATGGCTTGCGGCAGAGTCGTCAGCTTCAACGCCTCGCTCCCACGGATCGAAATTTCTTCGGGCGCTGGGCAACAACTCTATGCCGGGCTTGGCCTCGCACTCTGCGGCCGCGGCCGAGACCGCCCGAGGAAGCAGGATCATGGCGCGGGTGCCGCGTCCGGCTTCGCTTTCGAGGTGAATGAGGCCGCGGTTGGTGGTGACGATACTCTGGACCGTGGTCAATCCCAGGCCCGTGCCTTTGCCCGAACTCTTGGTGGTGAAAAACGGTTCAAAGAGGCGCTGGCGGGTTTTGGCGTCCATGCCGCGGCCGTTGTCGCCCACCACTAGCAGAACGCAGGGAAAGACGGGCGCGCCCATGGGTGCGCCCGCCACCGGCTGGAATTTGCAGTTGCTGGTTTCGACCGTAATTTTTCCGCCCTCCGGCATGGCGTCGCGCGCATTGAGAACGAGGTTGAGCAGAATCTGCTGGGCCTGTGCATGATCGATCCTCACCAGAGCTAAACCGGGATCGAGGCGTAATTCGAGTTCGATGTTTTCTCCGATCAGGCGGACCAAGAGATTCCGCATCGACGTGGCAATTTCGTTAAAGCAAAGAGAGCGGGCTTGGGAACCCTGCGGGCGCGCGAAAACCAGCAACTGCTGCACCAGCCCGCTGGCCTGCGTGATCGCCGAGCGAATCTCGTCGGCGTATCGGCGCCGCCGGTCGCGGGGATCGAAGCTCGAGAGCAGCAAGTCGCAGTAGAGCATCACCCCGGTCAGCAGGTTGTTGAAGTCATGGACCACGCCGCCGGCCAGGCGACCGACCGCCTCCCACTTCTGCCCCTGGATCGCTTCTTCGTCGGAAGAAGGCTCGCCGGGAAAAGCTTCGTCGGAAATCGGTTCGTCGGAGATCGCCTCTTCGGATGGTTCGATTGGTTCTCCGACCGCTGCCTCTCCGGTGTTCGCCACCATCGTCCCCGCGAAAAATACGATCTCATCGCCCTCCACCGCGCTGTGGCTCATGCGCCAACCGGTCCAACTCATGGCGGCAGAGCCAGCCGCGGCGTTTTTCCCTGGAATGCGGCCTGGAATGCAAACCGTGTCGCGCTTGCGCTCCAGCAATTCTCGCAGCAGCGCTTGACCCACAGTGCGATCCTGGAGCACGAAAAACTCCCATAAATGCAACCCCTGACGACTCGACCCGTCCCTCTTCGACTCGGCGCCGTGGAAGATGCGGTCGAAGGCGGGATTCGCTTCGACAATTTCTCCCCGCGCATTACAGCTCACCACGGGCATGGGGGCGCGCTCGAAAAAGGAAGCGAAAGCTATGCCCGCGTCCCTGCGCGAGCGCTGCTCATGCCTTGGAAATGGAGTCGCCGTGCTCATACTGATACTGTCAAGCCGGAAGGACCAAAAAAGGAACCCCGCATCGGATTGCTTGATACCTCGGTGTTCCCAGAAAGGGAACGGCGATTCACCCCTTGCCAATTCCCTTCCCGCGATTTCGATCCCACTATAGGAGGGCTAATCTGATACTGCGAAGGGCAGATGTCACTCAAGAGCCGGGAAAACCTGTGGAAAATCAATACAAAAGCTTTATTTTGTTACATATCAAAGAGAACGGAAGAAGCGCAAGAGAGGAGACAGACGCAGAAAACTGATCGGGGAGGCTTTTCGCGGACTACTCTTTCGTCCGTTCCGGGGCCCGGTTTGGAGACTGGCGAGCGGCCAGCGCACTTGTCACGTCGAGGGTAAGTGGGGCGGTCAAGCGGAATGTGAGCCGACGGCCCCGGGGCACGCTGCCGGAGTCCCCTGCCGTGCTTGAATCATTGCCGGAAGCCTTTCGCGTCTGCGACACACTGGTTCGCGCAAACAGGCTGGAAGTTTGCAGGCTAATCGACTTGCCCCCCACCGTGATGGCGCTCAAGGTGAGGCGAACATATCCTGCTCTCAGAATCCCCGCCGCTGTGCCGCCGAGGCCCACTGGCGGACCCGGCGCCTGAGCGGACTCGACTCGTCCCGTGACCGCAGTACCGGCGTCGATCACCGTTCCGCCATCGAAGGCGACCGGTTCGGTTACCGTCGCCGGGAAGGCGTCCCCGGGGCGAATCCTAGCGGGCGCCAGCGACTTGCCCAATTCGACCGTCAGCAAAGTTCCCCGCTGCACAGTGCGCGGGAGCGACGCCACGCGAAAGGGCAATTGATCAGGCGAAGCGAGACTGATCGGGACGTCGGGCGCTGCACCTTCTTCGGCAGCATCGCCATTGGAGCTTTGAGCCACATGGAAGGGTATACCCCGGCTGGTCGAAGAGGAGTTTGCATCCGTACCCCGCAGAACTCCACTGGGACGAACGCAGGCTAGACTGAAGCTCAGAAGGCTGAAGCTCGCAAGAAAAGCTGGCCAAGCGCATCGACTCTGGGACCATCTCGCCCGCGCGACTTTCCCCGCACCGCGATTCATCATGCCAGCTCTAGCCAACTTCGGAGGGCTCCAAGGCATGGTCGCCCGGAGTTCGTTCCTTGGGTAGTCGCAAGTAAGGTGCCAGATGGCTTTCCGCCGAATCATGCAGATAGGCGGGAGAGCTCGGCCGAACACCATGTAGAAGTTGCGCAGAGTCGATTGGGAGCGAGGAGATATTTCCGTCCCTCAAATAAAACGCGGAGAGCGTGAAGCTCTCCGCGAAGGTTCGAGCAATGGAGGGAAAACTAGTTGGAGCCGCCGCCGGCGTTGGCGCTCTGCGGTTCGTTCTCCGGTTGGGCGATCACACCGTCAAACGGAGTAGCCGCTACAAAGCGTCCGTGCACCACGCTGATGCGGCGCAGCGGAAAGCCGGAATCCGGCCCACGCTTCCAGGTGGTGCCGCCGTCGTGGCTCTCAAACACCACGCCAGTCTGGCCGCTGGTCGCGAGCAGGCGCTTGCGGCTGCCGTCGTAGGCCACCGAGGTGATGTCCTTGTCCGGCAGGCCGGCAGTCAGGTGATTCCAGCTCTGGCCGGAATCGGAGCTGTGGAATGCGCCTTCGCGGGCCGCTACAAAGATCTGCCCATCGGGCGCTACGGTCACGCTGCGAATATTCACCGGATATGAAGCCAATGCCGAAGGCAGCCACGTCGCACCCGCATTCTGCGAAACCAGAACGCTGCCGCGCGTCGCCGCGACCACCAGGTCATCCTTCGCCTGCACCGCAACAAAGTCTTTCTCGCCCGCAACCGGTCCGCCGATCCATTCCTTGCCTTGATCTTTGCTGGTGAAAAGTCCGGCGGAGGTAGCTGCGTACCAGCGAGTCGCTCCCAAGTCGGTATCGCTGACGCGGCTTTCCAGGGTGGATTTCTTGCTGGTCTTGGAGGTAACGGTTTTGGTTTTGCCGCTCTTCAACTTAACGGTGCGGGAGGAAGTTTTCTCCTCGACCACGTTGTTGATGGGATGCCAGGCCGAGGTTCCCTCCAGCAACTCAAACATGCCGCGGTTGGTTCCGGCAATCAGCGTTCCCGTGCTGGCTTGCTTCAAGGTAAATACGTCGCGGCCTTCGAGACCAACGCTTTTCTGCAACCAGGTTTGCCCGTTATCGTGCGTGTAGAAGACCCCGCCGAACTCACGGTCGTTGACCACGCCGATGTAGAGCGTGTTGTCCTGTTTGCCGTCAGCCAGAATGGCGCTGACGTAGCGGTGCGTGTAGCCGTGATTCGAAGAAGTGAATGTGGCTGCGGAATCGTCGCTGGCCAGCACTCCACTGCGATCGGTCGCCAGCAGCACGCGCTGCGAGTTGCGCGGATCGATGAGCACATCGTTGACCACGACTTCCGGATCGCTCATGCGCTTCCAGTTCTTGCCCTCGTCGGTCGTCTTCCACAAACCTTCGGTGGTTCCGGCATAGACAATCGCCGGATTGCTCGGATCCTGCTTCAGCACGCGGGTGCGCCGCGCGGTGAACGGAATGCCTTTGATTTTTTCGAACTGCTCGCCGCCGCTGGTGCTCTTATAAATACCGGAGCAGGCGCTGGCGAAAACTTCCGATGGATTCGCCGAGCTGACGATGATCGAGAACACATCGGAGTCGTCGATCATGCCTTTGTTGATGTGCTGCCAGTTGGCGCCGCCGTCGCTGGTCTTCCAGGCGAGGTGCCAGGTCCCGGCGTAAACGGTATTGGGATCCTTCGGATCGACGGCGATGGCTTCGATATTCTTCACGATGCCGTCGTTCGACGAAATCCTCTGAAAGGTGTTGCCGCTATCGCTGCTGCGGTAAACGCCGTCGAGAGCGCCCGCGACTACAACCTTCGAATCGGACGCTGCCAGCGCCATGGCGCGCACCGACCTGCCGTGCATCGCAGGCAGAGCTTCCCAATCTTTGCCGCCGTTGTAGGTGCGGAAAATATCGCCCGCATTCTGATCTTGCACGCTCCACGCGGAAACAAACATGGTCTTGGAATTCTGCGGATTGATCGCAATGTGGTCGAGCACGTAATCGTCGCCGCTGCCGAGTTTGGCAAAGCGTGTCCAGTTGTGGCCGCCATCTTCGGAGACGAAAATCACGCCCGTGCTTGTGCCCAGGAAAACCCGATTCGGGTTTTGCGGATCGTACGCCAGGCTGCGCACATCGCCCCCATCCGGACCTAAAACTGCCCATTGATTGGCGGCGCCGGCCGCAAAGACCGAAGCTAACATCAACATCGCCAACAACTTAAGAAAAGCTTGTTTCATAGTCGTTTCCGCCCCACGCTGAGAAAATTTTTAGATGCACACCCAGCCTGACAGGGGCATGCCGCTTCAACAAGTTACAAAAGGACACGCCAATCGGCATAGGGGGAGCGGTCGCCCGCTCGCCCCTGCCACACCACCGTACATGCGGGTCCGCATACGGCGGTTCGATAAGTTAGTCCCACCGATGGACTGGCAGGCTGAGTGTTCGCGGTTTGGGGACGCCGTGCGGGTTTCACTTCTCGGGTCAGCATCCATTGCGGCTTCACCGCGCCGTGCCCACCAGAGGCCCGCCAAAGCGGGATGGCGCGTGCACTACCCTCATCGAGACCCCAGCACTACTGGCCCTTCCTATCGTTCGGGCCTTCCTCACTTGTGTGAGTACTACGCCCTCTGCTGACTTCTGCTGTGCGGTCAGAACACCTCACGATGTCCTCAGTCACCATTCCGTGACGCCCAGCAGATCTCCCGAGGTAAGTTCGACCGCCTTCGACGCACAGCCGCCGGATTTACCACCAGCAGTCTTGATGGAAGTGGGCTTCGCGGTTTTTGGCCCGCTCGCCCGCTGCCGTAGGCCTCATCATCCGGTTCTTGTTCATCGGCTCGCGCCTTTGCTCCACGCTTCTTTCAGACCCCGCCTCGCGACGACGCCCTTGCGCTTCGCTATCACTTCACCTCCATCAGGTTGTGAAGAGGACTTTCACCTCCAAGCTGTCAAACATGCTCGGCACACCAAAAGAGGCCGGTCGATAGTTTCGACCGGCCTCCAGATTGCCACGAAAAGGCACCGCTCTGCCTACCTCACTGTGCCTTCGCTGCCGCTTTCTTTTTCGGCGCAGCCGGCTTGGGATGATCCGGAACATTCTTCACTTTGGCTTCATCCACCGCCATGGTGCCGGTCGAGTCGAAGGTCGCACCCGGAGGCACGATCCAGTACTCGGCCGTCTTGGTACCACCGCCGCCCGTGCGCACTTCGATGCGGCTGGGGTCGATGTGCTGCTGGGCTTCGCCCTCCGCCAGATAGAACTTGGAATTGACCGCGCGTTCCGCGGCCAGATTCTTCCGTTTCTCGGCGGGTTCGGCGTTGCCGATGATCACCAGCTTATTATCCGGGTTCTGCTGCAGGTTCTTGGCTACGTCGTCCAGGATGGCCTTGCAGGTGTTGTCCACGCGCCAGGGCTTCTTCTCATTGGGGAAGTCGCACTGGCTGAGCTTGGCTGCCTTCGGCGGCGGCGGCGGCGGATTCTCCACCGTCACCTGCGTGGAGCCTTGCGCCGTCAGACCGCGCGAATCCGTGCAGGTGGCGCCCACCGTGATGGTGCCAGGCGAGGCTCCGCTGGTATTCAAGTTCGCCGTAGTGCCGCTGCCCGAGATGCTGCCGCTGCTGGCGGTGTAGCTGGCCACGGAAGTCGAAACATTATCCGGACTGCTGCAGGTGCAGGTCACCGTCACGCTCGCGCCTGCCTGCACGCTCGACGGACTCGCCGAGCAGCTGATGGTCGGAGGATTCTTCGGAGGCAGCGGCTTCACCGTGTAGTTGGCGGAGCAACTGGCCTCATTGTTATTCTTCATCTTCGCATCGGTCACGTGCGCCGTAACCACATAGCTGCCCGGCGCCGCGTTGGTGGTGTCAATCTGCGCGGTGGTATCTTTGCCCGTGATCTGGCCGCCATTGCCCGTCCAGGCGTAGGTCACGGTGTGCTTGGGATTGAAGTTGCTCGTCGTCACGGTCGCCGTGATGGGCTCACCCACCATGACTTCGCTCGGCTGCACCGAGCAGCTTGCAGCCGGAGTTAGCTCCGGAGCGCCGCCCCAGCTAAACACCAAGCCGGTGCGCAGCCGCACTCCCTGAAAGACCGGGCGGCTGAGATTTCCATCCAGGCCCGTCGCGTAGTGCACGTAGTTGTGCTGCGCCCAAACATAGTCCGCTTCAAACAGACGCAAGGCGAGCCATTTGCGGATCGGCAAATCCATACCACCGCCGGCAACCGCGCCGGCAGCATCCCACTGATTCAGTCCGGGAACGTTGACTCGGTTCAAGCTGGCCATCGCGACCGCGAAATAGTTCGCTTGATCCGTGCGCCACATAAACCGGGGGCCGATCGAGAAAGTGGATTCGTAAACGCTGTTATCCGCCCAGTTGTGCCCGATGTCGCCCGAGAGACCCCAATGCGCATTGAAGTTGTAAGTCGCCGTACCCCCTAAACCCCTCGACATGTCAGGGATGGTGAAAGCTGTAGGAGCGTTATAGTTGCCGTAGGGCGACGGAACCATGCCGCCGGGATGCAGCCATTGATAGCCCACAAAAACGTCCCACTGCGGGGTTGGCTCGTTTTGCGCCGGCGCGGGGCTCGACAGAAGCGATACTGCAAATGCGATCATCAGACCGATTACTGCCGCACGGCCTTTTTTTGAATCAGAACAAAGTGACATTCCGTCCTCCAAAAGATACGCGGTTTACCCCGGCTTCCATGCACGGGCCGCGCTACAACATCTGTAATTAAATAGCTCTGTAACCGGGACCCGCAATTCTAACGCAGTGTAATCTTAAAGCGAAAGACCAATTTTCAAAAATTGATGGATTTGATTTTCGTCTCAAATTGACATACAGCCAAGGGTTACGCCCTCGCGACGAATCCATCACCGCCACCGGGCCTTTCAACCTTGCCCTCAGGAAATTCGCCGCATCTGTTGTACTCTTAGTTGCCGGCAGGCTGATGGGCGAAGAGAATTTATCCTGATGGACCGGGCGAAATCAAGTCCGACGAGAGTATGGGATGAGCCAGGAAAAAGTACTGATCGTAGAAGATGAAGAGAACGAGCGCACCGGCCTGGCCGAGTTAGTGTCCTCCTGGGGATATCGGGCGGAAACCGCGCGCGACGGCCAGGAAGGCCTGGAGAAGGCAGCGCAATATACGCCTTCGATTGTGATTACCGATTTGAAGATGCCCCGCATGGGAGGCCTCGAACTGCTGGAGCGGCTGGCCGAGCAAACCCAGGCGATGGCGGTGATACTCGTTACCGCGCAGGGCACCATCGATAGCGCAGTGCAGGCCATGCGCCTGGGCGCTTACGACTACATCACCAAGCCCATCGACACTAACCGGCTGCGCACCATGCTGCAAAATGCGTCGGCATTGGTGGGCACTCGCGCGGAGTTGGAGAGCACCCGCCGCAAGCTGCGCGATTCCGGCTCTCTCGGCCAGTTGCGCGGATCCTCGCGCAAGATGCAGGAGATTTTCCGCCTCATCGAGATGGTCGCACCCAGCACCGCCTCAGTTCTGATCACGGGTGGCAGCGGCACCGGCAAAGAGTTGGTCGCCCGCACCATTCATTCTTTAAGCCCGCGCCGGGAGCGGCCTTTCGTCGCCATCAACTGCGCCGCGATTCCCGAGACTCTGATCGAAAGCGAAATCTTCGGCCACGAAAAAGGGGCATTCACCGGCGCCCTGGAACGCCGCACCGGCTGCTTCGAACTAGCCGAAGGCGGCACAATTTTGCTCGACGAGATCGGCGAGATGCCCGTCGGCACGCAAGCGAAATTGCTGCGCGTCCTCGAGGATCACAAGCTGCGCCGCCTCGGCAGCAAAGTCGAAACCTCGGTCGACGTGCGCGTGCTCGCCGCCACCAACAAAGTTCCGGACGACGCCGTCGCCTCCGGCGAACTGCGCAGCGATCTCTATTACCGGCTCAACGTCTTCAACATCCACATGCCGCCGCTGCGCGAGCATAAAGAAGATATTGCCGACCTGGTGCAGGTCCTGGTCACGGAGATGAGCGCCAAACACAACCGCAAAGTTGCCGCGGTCAGCGAAGCCGTGCTGAATTTGTTCCACAGCTATTCCTGGCCGGGCAACGTTCGCGAGCTGCGCAACACCCTAGAGCGCGCCGTGATCGTTTGCGACAGCGGCATGATCGAGACCAAACATCTCCCCCCCGGATTCGGCCACACCACCGTGCGCACTGGGGCCAACGACCCCGACTCGGTCCGGCTTGGCATTGGAACCACGGTTGGAGAGGCGGAAAAATTGCTCATCCTCAAGACCCTGGAATCCACCAGCAACAACAAGACCCGCGCCGCGGAAATTCTCGGCATCAGCCTGAAAACACTGCATAATAAGCTGAAGGAATACGGCAGTAGCGCGGCGGAAGCCGTCAAAGCGGAAGCCGTCAAGGACGAGCACAGCCAGTGAGCGAGATGGAACCCGATGGTACGAGTCGAATCGGGTGGGGCAAGGCTTCGAGCCGTGCCGCCCAAGGCCAGCAAAGACATGGGCTTTCGCCCCGAGGGAGCGGTCGTTTACTCGTTGAGGTCCAATATGAGATGGCTTCTCAGCGGTATGGTCGGTGGTTTATGCAAGGCGAGGCCGCCGAGTGGAATAGCGGCGATTGAGCGCCGCCTGAGGCCTTCAAAATCGATACGGCTTTAGCCCTCGTTGCCGCCCAAGAATAGGTATAGAATCTCCCAACGGTTTTATCGCTCGCCATCGAACGCGCCCGCTTCGCTGAATACTCGCCACTGGCCAACGTTTTTCTATGCGACGCAAAACCATCATCGTGCTGGCCATCACCTTCATGGTGACCGTGATGGCGACCGCCTCGTCGTATCTCTACATCTCGCAAATCCTTCGCGCTCGGATCACGTATGCCTACGAAGACGCACTCCGCCTCAATCAGCACTTTATTTATCTTGCCGACAACGATGCTCCCGATTTCACCAGCACCCGCGTCGACACGAACGATCCCGTCGCCATGCGGCGCGCCATTGCCGAAAACCTCGCCACTGACACTAACCTGCTCAACAATCTGTCCTCAGCCGTGGCGCTTTGGCCTTATGTTTACGACGCCTCCATCGTCGACGCCAACGGTAAGATACTGTTGCATAACTCCGCTTCTTCTGTGGGCAAGACGGCCCCACAGCGGCCAAAGTTCGATCAAGTAAAGGCAGCTCACTTTCGCGAGCAATTGCGCGTGGTTTACAGCTCAGGAACGATCTACGAAGTGAGTTCTCCGCTCTGGCTGTACGAAGTTCCTTTCGGCACGGTCCGCATCGGAGTTTCCACCACTCTGCTCAAAAGCGAGATCAACCAGCCTCTCCGGCACGCGCTTTATTTCTCGCTCATTTCTATTTTCGCTTCGCTTCTGCTCGCGGCCGGAATCTCCAATCTAGCCCTGGGACCTCTCAAACAAATCAACCTCACCCTCGACAACGTCAGCCTGGGCGCCCCCGAAGAGTTCTCCGGCAAAGAGTCGGAGCACGATGAGTTCGGCCTCGTCACGCTCAAGATCGCCAACCTCGGCCGCCAGATGCGCGACAGCCGCGAGATTTTTTCCGCCTTAAAGGACAACGTTGATCAGCTCATGTCCACGCTGCAGGATGGACTGATGCTCTTCACTCGCGACTCCCGCGTGGTTCTGGTCAGCGCGCCGGTCGAGCGCTTCCTCGGACGGCCGCGCGCCGAACTGCTGGGGAAAACTGCGCAAGAGATTTTCTTCCGCGACTCGCCTCTGGGAATTCTCGTGCTCGACGCTTTCGAGCGCAAGCGTCCGCTGCCGCAGCGCGAGTTCGTCGCCGCGGCCGGCCGGCACGTCCAGGTTTCTTTGGATTTCGTTCAGGAAAAAAATAATCCCATCGGCGCTCTCCTCATTTTGCGCGACGCCGAGTCGGTGCGCCGTATCGGCGACGAAATCGAGATGTCCCGCCGCCTCTCGGCCAGCGGCCGCGTCACCGGCGGAGTCGCCCACGAAGTCAAGAATCCCATCAACGCCATCGTGCTCCACCTGCAGCTGCTGCAGAACAAGCTCTCGCAACTCGATCCCGACACCCGCCGCCACATGGATATCATCGGCAGCGAAATCCACCGCCTCGACCGGGTGGTTCAAACCCTGGTCGACTTCATGCGCGCCCGCGAACTCCATCTGGTGGAAATCGACTTCCGCCGGCTGCTGGACGAAGTCGCCCAACTGGCCGCCCCCGAGGCCGAGCAACACGGTGTCAGCATCGAGCGCGATCTGTGCACCCAGCCGCTGCTCATCAAAGCCGACCTCGATTTCATGAAGCAGGCACTGCTCAACGTGGTGATCAACGGAGTGCAGGCCATGCCCGAAGGCGGAGTGCTCAACATTTCCGCGCGCCGCGACGACGACTCCGCCCTCGCCGAAGTTCGCGATCACGGCGCAGGCATTCCCCGCGACGTGCAGGACAAAATCTTCGAGCTTTACTTCACCACAAAAAAAGAGGGCAACGGAATCGGACTGGCGCAGACCTATCAAATTCTGCAATGGCACTACGGCTCAGTGGAATTCGAGTCCAGAGAAAACGAAGGAACTACGTTCCGCTTCCGTGTCCCGCTAGCCAGTGCAAGCCTGAACTCGGAGTCCGTAGCCAGTTCCCAACTGGAAAATGCGCTCTAATTTGCTTTAGCCGCTTTAGCCTTCTTTAGCCCCGAAGAACGGCGCGCCCGCTGAATTCAGCGTAGAATATAAGCGCTCGTCCGCCCCGACGGGATTGGAATATGACTCTGGCCACAATCCTCGCCGTCGTCTGCTTAGCTTTTGGCTGGCAGCCGGCAACGTCGTCCGAACCAGCGGCCGCGCAAAGCCAAACTCCAACTTCACCCCCGCAAACCCAGACGCCGTCGCAAACTCCGCCCGTAGTTAACCCGGCCGCGCCGACCACCGCGAAGCCTCCCCAGCGCCGTCATAAGAAATCGTCCAAACAAAATTGCGGCGCCGCTCCCGGTACCACTGGCTCGACCGCCCAGAACCCCTGTCCTCCGCCGAAAGTAATCGTCCGCAACGGCGGGACCTCCGAACCTACGGTCGAACTAAAAGGAAAGACCTCCGCCGAACAAGCCTCCAATCAGCGCTCCACCGAACAACTCACCGGTTCCACCGAAGAAAATCTGAATAAGATCGCAGGCCAGACTCTCACCCCGGGCCAGCAGGAGTTGGTAACGCAAATCCGCCAATTCCTCGATCAGTCGAAAAGCGCCATCGCCGCTGGAGACCCCGACCGCGGCCACAATCTCGCCATCAAGGCCCATCTGCTCTCCGAAGAATTGATCAAACCGTAAAGCAGTTCTCAGTTCTCAGAACGGGCAAAAACCACCCCGCATCTTTGTCCATATAAATTCCTTTGAGTCATCCCGCAGCCCGCGTTTTATCCAGCGGGGCGAGGGATCTCCGCGCAACAACACGGCCGTCGTTCCACCGCACGACGATCGATTCAACCATGAATCTTCCCCAGGCTTCAGCTACATTAAACGGATGCGCGACATCCTCTCCCGGCGTCCGCTGCGTTTTGTCTTCGCAGCCAACGTCATCTCGATGCTGGGCAGCGGCATGAACGCCGCTGCCGTCGCCTGGTACATCCTCCAGGCCACCCACTCCGAAGTCGCGCTGGGCACCTTTGCGGTGTTGCAGACTCTTCCCGCCATGCTGATGCTGCCCTTCACCGGCGTTATCATCGACCGCGAAGATCGCCGCCTTTTGGTGATGTGGCTCGACGGCCTGCGCGCCGTCATCATCGCGATCGTGGCCATTCTCGCTTTTCGCCATCGCGTGCAGGTTTGGCAACTCTACCTGATGAACACTCTGGTCGCCGCCGGTTTCTGGATGTTCTGGCCGACCCTCACCGCCCTCATTCAGGAACTTACGCCCGAGGGTCAATTCGTGCAGTCCAACACTTTTCTGCTGGCCGGAGTGCAGGGAGGATTTCTGATCGCCGGCGCGATCGTGGGCTTCATGTACAACCACATCGGCCTCGGCGGCGTGCTGCTGGTTGACGTCTCCACCTATGTGCTTTCGTTTTGCTGTTACTTCGCGGTGCGCCGGGGACGCCACGTGGTCTTGCGGCCGGCGGAGTTGCGTCGCGATATCGTCGCCGCCGAAAATCAGTTCGAGCGCTTCTGGCGCGAACTGCGCGAAGGCCTGCATTTTCTTCGCGACCGTCGCCCCGTTATCCTCCTCGGCATCAGTTGGGCGCTTTTTCTCGGAGCCATGGTCACCGGAGTCGTGGTCACGCCCTCGCTGAGCGAGCGCATCTTCCACGCCGGAGCCGTGGGCTACGGATGGCTGAACGCCGGCTGGGGCAGCGGCGCGTTTCTCAGCGCTGCGTACGCTCCGGCTCTGATCGCCACTCTGGGTGGGCGCCGTTCGGTTGCGTTCTCCATGGCGGTGCTGGCCGTGTGCATGGTTTGCGCGCCAGTCTCGCACTGGCTGGCCGCGGCCATAACTGTCTATTTCCTCATGGGATCCGCTCGCGGCGTCGGTGGCATCGCCATGAACACCAGCCTGATGGAAATGGTTCCGCAACACTTGATGGGACGCGTGCAAAACACGTTCTACTTTTTCGGAACCTTCCTACAGCTCGTGCTCGCGCTCGCCGTCGGCGCAGTCGCTCACAAGGTCAGCCTGGTCGTAGCCTTCGCGATCTTGGCGAGCGTGTACGGATTCTCATTCGTGGCCGCCAGTTGGCCGGTGGGAGTTCCAGAGGAAGAAGCCAGTTTAGCGAACAAATGAAAAGTCGGGAGTTCGAGATGAGCTTATCAGCCTTGAAAATTGGCACTCAAGTCCATGCAATGGTAAATGGGAGCACGCCTACGAGGTGCAGATCGACACGCTGGACAATCCTGGCTGGCGCGTTCACATCTCACTCCGGGAAACAAAAAGGCAGGAGGCAACGTTGGCGATGGTCCAATTCACCCGAAGTCATGATGACTGGGTATCTTACTGGGTCGAAAAACAGGAGTTCGAATTTGCTTGCGAACCCAAAAACCTGTCGGAAGCGATTGGTATTTTCGTGCGCTGGCTTGAATCGGAGTGACAACAAGCTCAGTCAACTTCCTCTCGCTGTCTCCGCGGTGAACAATCACCAGCAGGTGTTATGCTTTTCCGTTCCTAAGATTCCATTCCTAGACTAACGTTCTTCTTCTCATGCGTCTAATGTTCCAGTGCTTTATCTGCGCGGAGGAATGTTCCTTGGATCGGCGGGGTCGGAAGCAAGTCTGCGTTTTGCTCGTTTTTGCGTTCTGGATTTTTCTCACTCCCCTGTGCGCCCAGACCAGCCCTCTCGATCGGGCGCGCTCCCTGGTTGCCGCACGTTCCTCCCCGGATGAGGCCAAGTCGCTGCTGGCGCAAGCGATTGCCTCGGATCCGAAGAATGCCGAGGCGCATTTTCTTCTCGGCGAGATTCTCTACGCCTTCGGCGATTACCAACAAGCCTCGGAGCAGGCGCAAGAGGCCGTGGCGCTCGACGACAGTAAGTCCGATTATCACCTTCTTCTCGGCAACGCTCTCAGCGGGCTCGTGGATTCCGCGGGAGTGTTCAAGAAAATGTCTTTGGCCCGCCAGATGAAGGCGGAATTCGAGCGCGCAGTAGCCCTGAATCCGAAGAGCATTCCGGCTCGCATCGCCCTGCTCGAGTTCTATGCCCAGGCTCCGTCGATGGTGGGCGGAGGCCCCGATAAGGCGTTCGATCAAGCCAAACAAATCGGCGCTCTCGATCCGCTGGAGGGCCACTACGCGATGGCCGCGCTGTATCTCGATCAAAAGAAGTTCGCGCAGAGCGAGGACGAATATAAAGCGGCGATCAATGCCAACCCGAAGCGCGCGAAGTCCTATTCGGAGCTTGCTTTTCTCTATATTCAAGAGAAGAAGGATTCCGAGGCCCAGCCCGCCTTCAAGCACGCGTTCGAGCTTGACCCCAACTACCTCCCGGCGTGTTTCGGAGTAGCCCGCAGCGATTTGCTGAGCGGACAAAACCTTGACGAAGCCGAGCGCTTGTTCAAGCAATACCTGGCGCGCTGGCCCGACGAAAACGAGCCCAGCCTGGCCAACGCGCACTGGCGTCTCGGCCAGGTTTACGAAAAAGAGAACAAGAAAGACCTGGCGGTTGCCGAGTGGAATGAGGCGCGCAAGCTCGCTCCCAACTTCAAACCGGCCCAGGAATCTCTGAAGGCCGCAGGAAAATAAACCTGCCCTCTTCCGTCGCCTTGACTGTTCTCCATTGGACGGCGTCATCCGGAAACCCGGCGCACTTCAGCCGGGTGAACGGATCTCTCATCGCACGGAGCATCGAAGAGAGATCCTTCGCTCCGCCTGAAGGGGCTGCGCTCAGGATTACGCCACCCTAGGGGAAGTTCAGCGCGAGCCACTCTCCGCCCCCTCCCCGGCCCCCTCTTCGTGGCCAAGAACGCCTTCCGCTGTTATTCTTTCCCCTGCCAAGGAGCACTCGATGTCTTCCGATCTGCAGGGCCGCAACGGCGTGGTCTTCGGAGTCGCCAACAAACGTTCGATCGCCTGGTCCATCGCCCAGGGACTCCACGGCGCCGGCATGAAACTCGCCGTCACCTACCAGAACGAGCGCCTGGAGCAAGAAGCCCGCGATCTAATTCTTTCTCTGCCGGGCGCCGAAGGCTTCCTGTGCGACGTAAGCAAAGATGAAGAAATCGACCGCCTCTTTGCCACACTCAAAGAGCGCTATGGCAAACTGCACACGTTGGTGCACTCGGTCGCCTACGCGCCCGCCGAAGAACTGAGAGGAGAATTCCTTAACACCACGCGCGAGGGCTTTCGCGTTGCGCACGATGTCAGCGTGTATTCGCTGATCGCGGTCGCACGCGCCGCCGCCCCCTTGATGCAAGATGGCGGCTCGATCATCACGATGACCTACTACGGCGCGGAAAAAGTGGTTCCCCATTACAACGTGATGGCGGTAGCCAAGGCGGCGCTGGAATGCTCCGTGCGCTACCTGGCCAGCGATCTCGGCAAGCGAAAGATTCGGGTCAACGCCATTTCGGCCGGTCCGATCAAAACCCTGGCCGCCCGCGGCATCTCAGGCCTCAGCGATATGCTCAAGAGCCACGCCGAACGCGCCCCGCTCGGCCGCAATGTAGAAGTCGCCGAGGTCGGCTCGACCGGAGTTTTTTTAGCTTCCGACGCCAGCTCGGGCATTACCGGCGAAGTGATTTACGTGGACTGCGGGTATAACATCATGGGGTTTTAGATGACCGGTGAATCATTGAAGGTACTGGTTGAAGGAGTCAACTCCGAGCAATCGCTTCTAGCTTTCATTGCTTCATTGCGGCTCTTGCTAAGACCGCCGAAATACCGTCGCGGAAAGGGACAATCCGAGCAGTCTGCGCCCCGGATGCAGGTGGCTGGGAGAATACGTCGATAGAGGATTCTCTCGAGGGTGCAGCGTCCTGGGCAGAAGCCATTAACTTCGGCCTTACTCAAGGCCTTCCTCCGGGCAATCCCTGGAGACGATTGGCTGCCTTCTTGCACCTGGGAAAAATCTATGAGGGACGGCCCTTCAGCCGTCAATCCTGATCCTTCTCACGTTCTCCCCATCGCGCTCCAAAGAAATCTCCACATCCCGCTCGCGCAGCAGGCGCGGAAACTTATCTCCCCACTCGATCAGCAAGAGGCTGTCGTCCGCTCGCAGATCGTCCAGCCCCAGCGTCTCCAACTCACGCGGGGTATCGATGCGATAAAGATCGATGTGATAAAGCTTGGCGCGCGGGCCGCGATACTCGTGCACCAAAGTAAAGGTAGGACTGGTGACGTCCTCTTCCTCCGACGCCTCGAAGCCCGCCGCGATTCCCTTCACCAGCGTGGTCTTCCCCGCCCCAAGGTCGCCGCGCAAAAGCACAAGCTTGGGAGGAGCCAGCGACAACACCAGCGAGCGCCCGAAGGCGATGGTTTCCTCCGGCGAGTGAGTTGTGATTTCGCGAGTGCGTTCGCGAAGCACCATAGTGGCCAGACCACGACCAGTATAGCGGGAAGAATGCAGCCCCATGCCAAAGTCGCGGCAGTTCTCCGCCCACGGCGCGACAAAAAAGCTGTTTGATCTTAACTCTTCTCGCCAGGAGGCAAGAATCCAAGCGCACCAAAAGCCCGCGAAGGCTCCGCGAAAGCCCGTGACTTAAGCGCAAACAAACTCCGGTCAGCCACGTGGTCCAGAGAGGTCCGCAGGCGTCGATGGTCGTCATCCTCGATCGCGACAAAACGAAAAGGCTGCAAAACGCCGTCGAGAGTCTTGCGCATAGGAGCAAGCATCTCGGCCATGCCGTGCACCGGCCCAGCCTGCGTCTGAAACGCCAGTTCGACGAACGATCCGCCCCCCAGCGAACCTTGCAGATGCAAGAGCCCGCCGGTCACGGAAATGGTCTGGAGGTTAGCTTTTGTGCGCCGGCCGTCTTCCAAACGAATCGCAGCCAGGCAACTGTCGCCAAGCTGGACCCGGGGGGCGCGCCTCGAAGGGTGCGGTTGGGGGAAGTGGGTCATAAGCTGACGGCACTATGGCACTGAAGTGGGATGACTCATAGGTGACGGAAGCAGATGGCCGGATTCCCGCGCTGCTAGCCTGCTCCGGCCCAGCCAAGTCCATGCAAGGCGGAGACTTAACGCGACGTTAACCAATCGGATAATGTCCCGTTTCCTTGGAATTCCCACCCACGCTCCGGCTGGCAGATTTGCGGCTCGTGGTCGGCTCCCGTTCTGTGCGAATATGCCTACGGCAATTTCCCAGGAGGATATTATGCGTTTCCTTTTATCCGCGCTCTCGGTGTTGGCGATGGCATTGTCGGCGGCGACAAACTCCCCGGCCCAGACCGCGACCGCCGACGCCCCGCTTCGGGTTGGCATCGTGGGCCTGGTTCACGGCCACGTCTCAGGATTTCTCGAGCATTCTCGGCAGAGTCCAGAGATCGAGATCGTAGGCATCGCCGAGCCGGACGCCCAACTCGCCTCGCGCTACGCCACTCGCTATAATTTCGCGCCCAGCCTGATCTTCGCCGATCTGGAAGAAATGCTGCAAAAGACGCATCCTCAAGCCGTACTCGTTTATTCGAATACTTACGATCATCGCCGAGTCGTCGAGATCTGCGCCCGGCACAGCGTACACGTCATGATGGAAAAGCCCCTGGCGGTAAGCTTCGGCGAGGCCCGCGCTATCGAGAAGGCCGCGCGCGCCGGAAAAATCCAGGTTCTGGTCAATTACGAGACCACCTGGTATCGCAGCAACCTCGCCGCCTACGACTTGGTGCACGACCATGCCCTCGGCGAAGTGCGCAAGGTCGTCGTCCACGACGGTCACAGCGGACCCAAAGAAATCGGCGTCGGCCCCGAGTTCCTTGCTTGGCTCACCGACCCCAAACTCAACGGCGGAGGCGCTCTGTTCGACTTCGGCTGTTACGGCGCAGACCTCATGACCTGGCTCATGGATGGACAAAGGCCCGAAACCGTGACCGCCGTAACCCAACAGATCAAGCCCGAGATTTATGCGCACGTCGACGACGAGGCCACCATCCTCCTCACCTATCCCAAAGCGCAGGCCATCGTGCAGGCATCGTGGAATTGGCCCTTCGACCGCAAAGACATGGAAGTCTATGGACAGACAGGTTATGCGATCACGGTGAAGCACGACGACATCCGCGTGCGCCGCAGCGGCGTTAACGAAGAAACGATCGCGGCGAAACCAGTGCCTGCACCCTACGACAACTCGCTCTCTTTTTTGCGAGCGGTAGTTTTGAATGGAATGAAGCCCGATGGGCCATCGTCGCTCGATCTCAACGTGACCGTGACCGAGATCCTGGACGCCGCGCGCCGTTCCGCAGCAACGGGAAAAACGATTCAGCTCCCGGCCTCGCAATAACCGCGCGGCTAGCCGCCCCAACGCACGAACTTTTTCTGCGCAGCCTCCCGCGTGCGCCGAAACGCCTCCGGCAAGCCGCGCAGCAGATCGGTCGCCACCAGCGAATGCTCACCCACCGTCTCACGCATCACATCGCCGGCCAGTCCATGCAAATGCACGGCGGCGATCACCGCAATCAAAGCCTGCTTGGGATGCTGCGCCAACATTCCCGCGACCATGCCCGTCAGGATATCTCCCGTGCCTCCGGTCGCCATGCCAGGATTGCCGGTAGCATTCACCCACGCGTCGCCATCCGGCGCGACCACCAGGGTGCGATGCCCCTTCAGCACCACGATCAACTCATGCTCGCGGGCAAACTTTCGCGCCACACCCAGCCGATCTTTCTGCACTTCAGGAATGGAATATCCCAGCAGCCGCGCCATCTCTCCCGGATGCGGCGTGATCACCAAAGCCCGCCCTTTGCCATTCAACTCTCCGGAGCGGCCTTCAAACGCATTCAATCCGTCTGCGTCCACAACCATCGGCAATCGCAACTCCGCAACCAGGGCCCGCACCAGAGCCGAAGTCTCAGCCTCGCGCGAAATCCCCGGCCCCATCGCGACCACGCTCTTGCCCTTGGCCAACTCTGCAACGCCATGCTTCGCGCTCGATGCGATTGTGCCTGCATCGGTCTCCGGTAAAGGCTCCGTCATCAACTCGGGATGAAATCCCGCCACAGTCGGCAACGCAGATTTCGCCGTCGCCACCGTGGATAAGCCCGCTCCCGAGCGCAAGGCGGCCATCCCCGCCATCGCCACCGATCCGGCTTTGCCAAACGATCCTCCGACGATCAGCACGTGCCCATAGCTGCCCTTATTCGATTCCGCTGGACGCGGCGCAACCGTAGCCGCAATATCACCGGCGGTAATCAGATTCAGCTGCAGCTCCGAAACGACAGCCGAGGCCGGCGAACCGATGTCCGCCACAATCGTCGGCCCGGAAGTCAGCAAGCCGAACACATGCGCCGGACGCGGCGCGGTGAAAGTCACAATGGCATCGGCGCGCGCCATCGTCCCTGACTCCGCATTCCTCGAGTCGGCATCCGCCCCGGAAGGAATATCAACCGCGATCACGGGAACGTGGCTCGCATTCATGAGCGCAATCGCCTCGGCGTAGAGTCCGCTCACCGGAGGCTTGAATCCAGTGCCCAGCACGGCATCGACGTACAGGTCAGCTTTTACGGCAATCTGCAGGCGCTCACTGTTCAGCTCTTCGCCTGACCGAACCACGATTACCTCACCCGGCCACTGGCCGAACGCGACCGCCGCATCGCCGCGCAGTTCGTCGGGATTCGCCAATAGGATAACGTCAACTTTCTTCCCGCGCTGATGCAGTCGCCGCGCCGCCACAAAGCCATCGCCGCCATTATTGCCCTTGCCGCAGAACACCAGGATGTGCTCCGCCGAAGCACGCTGCTGCAGAATGTATTCCGCCACGGCAGCCCCGGCAGCCTCCATCAGCGTGAGCGAAGGCACGCCAAAGCGCTTGCTGGTAGCGCGATCAATGGCTCGCATTTCTTCGGTGGAGACAATCTTCATAAGGCGTCGTTTGCCGTTTGCCGTTTGCCGTCAGCGAACGTCTTTTCTTCCCTCCCATCGGGAAAAAGAAAAGCCAACGACTCACGACTCACGACCAACGACTGACTATAAAGCAAAAAAAGCCCTCCCATTTGTGGAGGACCCAATTTGCCCGCTTTACCACAGATCGTGCTTACTGCCCACCGCCCTTCAGCGCTTGCACGCGGCTGTGCTTCACGCTGTAAGTGAAATAAACGACCAAGCCGATGAACAGCCAGATAATCAGCCGTGCCCAATTGACCCAGCCCAGCTTGTACATCATGTAGCCGTTCGAGATCACGCCCAGAACTGGAACCAGCGGCACCCACGGAGTTCGAAACGGCCGCGGCTGCGACGGATTCGTATAGCGCAACACCAGCACGGAGAGCGAGACAATGACGAAGGCGAGAAGCGTTCCTATGTTCACCATCTTTCCGATCTGGTCGATCGGGGTCAGGCTGCCCACCACCGCCGCCAGCAGACCCACGAGGATCGTATTCTTCCACGGAGTGCGGAATTTGGGATGGATCGCGGCAAAAAACCTCTTGGGCAAAAGCCCGTCATTGGCCATGGAATAAAGGACTCGCGTTTGGCCGAGTAACATTACGAGCATCACGCTGGTCAATCCCGCTAAAGCGCCCAGAGTAATGATGTTCGCCGCCGTGGTCAGACCGCGGTCCAGGAACGCCACGGCGACCGGCGCCTCGATGTTGATTTGTTGCCAGTGCACCATGCCAGTCAGCACGCCCGCCACGGCAATGTACAAGACGGTACAAATCGCGAGCGAAGCGATCATGCCGATGGGTAAATCGCGCTGCGGATTCTTGGCCTCCTGCGCCGTGGTGGAGACGGCGTCGAAACCGATGTAGGCAAAGAATATGTACGCCGCTCCCGCGCCAATTCCGGCGAAGCCATTGGGCGCGTAGGAATGCCAGTCCGTACCCCAGTTGGCGGTGTTGATGTAGCGAGCGCCCAGCGCGATGACGAACAACACCACCGACACTTTGATCACAACGATGCCGGTATTGAACTCGGCACTCTCCTTGATGCCAACCACGAGAATGGCCGTAATTACCAGGGCGATCAGGAAGGCCGGGAGGTTGAACCCGAGATCCATTCCAAACAGATGCGGCGCACCCAGTAGATCATGCGCCCGCCACAACAGCTCCGGAGATTGCGCGCTAACGATCGAACTGACCTTATCGAGGAAGCTTTGCGAGCCGGGCACCAGGGACGAATCCGCGGCCTGAGCCATCTGCCGCGCCACGATAGTTTCGGCCGTTTTCAGCGCCGTCCAGTGATCGTAAGCCAGCCAAAGAGGCATTCGAATGTGGAAAATCTTCAGCAGTTCGATGAAGTGGTTCGACCAACCCGAAGACACCGTGCTCGCGCCCATGGCATATTCGAGCGTAAGGTCCCAGCCGATAATCCACGCGATCAACTCGCCCAAGGTCGCGTAGGCGTAGGTGTAGGCGCTGCCAGCCAGTGGAATCATGGCGGCGAACTCGGCATAACACAAGCCGGCAAATGCGCATCCCAACCCGGATAGGACAAACGACAACGTCAGTCCTGGCCCGGCATACTGCGCGCCCAGCCCGACCATCACAAAGATGCCGGCCCCGATCACCGCGCCCACGCCCAGTGCGGTGAGTTGAAAAACTCCGAGAGTGCGTTTCAGGCTGTGCTCGCCGGTTTCGCGGGCTTCTTCCATCAGCAGGTTCAGCGGCTTGGTCGCGAACAGGTTCGCCATTCGTTTGCTTTCTCCTTAGTTTTCACGCCTTCATCACCGATCCCGCAAGTGGATGATCATGGCAGCTACCGCGAGCACTGAGAAGCTTAGAGCCAGAAAACTTGATCCCTCCCAGAATGCTTCCACCTCTCCGGAAGACCAGTACCTCAAGAACAGGAAAGCACAGGGCCAGCCAATCGAACCGACCAGAACGCCGAGCCGACGGCGCGCTGCGACTACACACAGACCGACCAGCGCAAAGCCACCTATTGCAATCTTCTAGTCGATCACCGAGGCGCCCGGGGAATGCCTTTCTTGCCTGAACACGACTCCTCCCCAGAAACACATTTCTCCTGCGACCGATAAAGAAAAATCGATATACCGTCGGAGCGTTTTTCGGTTCTCCATGGCGGCTACAACGAAGCGCGCCTTGCACTCCTTGACCACGCGTAGTACACCGGCACCCCCAGCAGCACGACGATCAGGCCCGGCCACGTGTACTGCGGCTTGTAGCGCAATAGTACGACATCAATGAACAAAGCCATCACAATATAAATTGCCGGAAGGCTCGGGTACCCCGCGGCCCGATACGGCCGCGGCGCGTCGGGATGCGTGCGCCGCAGCACGAATAATCCCACAATCGTCAGAATATAAAAGACCAGCACGGCGAAAATCACGTAATCGAGAATCTGCCCGTAGCTGCCCGAGATGCACAGCACGCAGGTCCAAACCATCTGCACCATCAGTGAAACCGCGGGGGTTTTGTACTTGGGATGAAGCTTAGCCACATTGCGGAAGAACAGCCCGTCCTTCGCCATGGCGTAATAAACGCGCGCTCCGGAGAGAATCAGCCCGTTATTGCAGCCGAACGCAGAAATCAAAATAGCCCCAGCCATCAGCAATCCGCCGACGGGGCCGAACATCTGGGTCATCACGGCCGTGCCCACGCGATCTTCGGCGGCAAACTGAATGCCGCGCCCAAGAATGGTTGCGGCGCTTGCCGTGCCATCGAGCGGCAGCGTCATCAGATAAATAAAATTGCAGGCAATATAGAGCGCGATCACCACGCCCGTGCCCAGCGCCAAGGAGAGTGGCAGATTGCGGCCGGGATTCTTCACTTCGCCCGCGGTGAAAGTAACATTGTTCCAGGCGTCGGCGGAAAATAAAGAGCCCACCTGCGCCACCGCGACGATCGTCAGCGTGCCCACCATTACAATCGGCCCGCCGCCTCCCACTTGTACCGCATGCTGCGCGCCGAGCCCTGCGTTGTGCCAGAAATGCCCGGCGAAGTTCGTAGCCAGCGCCCGTGCATTTCGGCCCAACCCAATTCCGAAGAACGCCAGCCCCAGCAGCGCCGAAACTTTCGCCGCGGTAAACACATTCTGGATGAGCGCCCCAGTTTTCACGCCGAAGATGTTGATGACCGACAGCACCACCACCAGCAGAATAGCCACCAGATTCTGCGTATTGATGCCCACATCCATGTTCCCTAGAACCATAGGGCCGACGCGAATGGGAGGGACTTTCCAGAGATGCAGAATCCAGTTGGAAGAAGAAACGGCGGGAAAGAACACGCCGAGAAACTTGCCAAAAGCCATGCCCACCGCGGCAATCGTCCCGGTCTGAATGACCAGAAATAATGTCCAGCCATACAAGAAGCCCCACAGCGGCCCCAGCGCTTCCCTTAGATAAACATACTGCCCGCCAGCCCGCGGCATCATGGCGGCCAGCTCGCCATAGCTGAGCGCAGCCACGATGGTCATGAAACCCGCGACGGCCCAGGCCGCGATCAGCAGCGCCGGAGAATCGACCTCGCGGGCAATCTCTGCCGACACAATGAAGATGCCGGAGCCGATCATCGACCCCATCACCAGCATGGTAGCGCTGGGCAAGCCCAGTCCCTTAACCAACTCCTGGTCCTGTCGGCTATGAATTTCCCAGTCGCGGCCCGCGGCCGTTGGCGATGTGCCCAGGGCTCCTCCTAAAGTAAGCAGCGCCGAAGCGAGCAGCGCCGGCGTCCCGCCGGCTGTCGCGAGGGCGTCCCCGCCCTCGCCGCCACTCGTATCAGAGTCCCCTGACTTTACCTCAACACGCGGAAAAATTCCTCTGCTGATTTTCCCGGCTCCCCTAACAGATCGGAGATCACCGCCACCGAATCAGCCCCAGCCTCGATCACACTCGCCGCATTCGCCCGTGTAACCCCGCCAATCGCGACAAGTGGCTTGCGGGTTAAAGCCCGCGCCCGGCGCACGCCCTCAAGTCCCACCACCGGATCAGGCTTAGCTTTGCGGGAAGTACAAAATACAGGTCCGATGGCAAGGTAATCCGCAGAAGTAAGATCAGCCTCCCGCAACTGCTCGGGATTGTGAGTAGAAACTCCGAGCCAGCGTTCCGCGCCGATGAGCTTGCGCACAGATTCCGGAGACAAGTCGTCCTGCCCCACATGCACCCCGTCAAACTCCGCCGCCAGAGCCAAGTCTGCGCGGTCGTTCATGATCAGCCGGATGGAATTCTCTACACTTGGGCGGCCCATGTCTGGCATCTTTTGCGAGGCATGGGGATCGCGACGTTCGATATCGAAGAGACGCTTCTTCAATTCCCGTGCGGTTTCTAACATTTGCCGGGCATTGCCGGATTTATTGCGGTATTGAATCAGGTTCACCCCAGCAGAAGCGAGTTCCGCGGCCGCAGCAAGCAGACCGAGAGCATGGGGAAAACAACCGGCATCGAGGATGGCATACAGACGAGGAAGGGGGCGCAGATTCATGGCAGTTTCCTCCTCGATTCGCGCAGTCCCGGACGCATTCTTCCGGGACCCCTTCGAGAACAGCAGACGCTCGCGCGGGCCCACGAATTGCGTCCGCCCCTACGTTTTCCCGCTCTTCGCTAGAAATCGCTCAATGAATCCCGTATCGAATTTCCCCGCCCGAAAGTCCGAATCGGCCAGAATCTTGCGGTGCAGCGGAATCGTCGTATACACGCCCTCGACGATGAACATCTCCAGCGCCCGCGTCATGCGCGAGATGGCTTCGTTGCGATCTTTACCGCGCACGATCAGCTTGGCGATCAGCGAATCGTAATAAGGAGGGATCGTGCCCTCGGCGTAAGCCGCAGTATCGACGCGCACGCCGGTGCCGCCGGGAGGATGAAACGCCGTAATCTTCCCGGCCGAGGGCGTGAACTTCTCCGGATGCTCCGCATTGATGCGGCACTCGATGGCATGCCCGCGATGCACGATCGGCCCCTGCAGCACCTCGCTCATCTTCGCCCCGGCGGCGATCATGATCTGGCTCTTCACCAGATCGACATCGGTCACCATCTCGGTCACCGGATGCTCGACCTGAATGCGCGTGTTCATCTCGATGAAGTGCAGCCGCCGGTCCTGGTCCATCAGAAATTCGATGGTTCCGGCATTGGTATAGCCGATATCCGCCAGCGACTTGCACAAAACCGCGCCGATCTCATCGCGCAACTGCGGCGTGACCTGCGTGGAAGGCGACTCTTCCAGCAACTTCTGATGCCGCCGCTGGATGGAGCACTCGCGCTCCCCGAGGCTAACAACATTTCCATGCTCATCGGCCAATACCTGGAATTCGATGTGCCGCGGGTGCTCGACATATTTTTCCATGTAGAGGTCGCCGTTGCCGAAGGCGCCCGCAGCCTCCGATTGCGCGGCGATAAAAAGCGCTGGCAACTCTTCTTCGCGGCGCACGATGCGCATGCCGCGTCCCCCACCCCCGGCCGACGCTTTCACGATCACCGGGTAGCCCACTTCCTGCGCCCAATCGAGGGCTTCGCCCTCGGAAGCGACGATTCCCTCCGATCCCGGCAGAATCGGGACCCCGGCTTGCTTCATGGCCGAGCGCGCTTTTTCCTTTTCTCCCATCAGCCGGGTCACTTCCGGCCGCGGCCCGATAAACTTAATGCCGCTGGTCTCGCACACTTCGGCAAAATTGGCGTTCTCGGCCAGCAAACCGTAGCCGGGATGCACCGCATCGACGTTGGCGATCTCCGCGGCGCTGATCACCGCCGGAATGTTCAGATAGCTCAAAGCCAGCTGCGGCGGCCCTATGCAGATGGCTTCGTCGGCAAAACGCACCGGCAGCGAGTGCCGGTCGGCCTCGCTGTAAATCGCTACGGTGCGGATGCCCAACTCCTTGCACGCACAGATCACGCGCAGCGCAATCTCTCCGCGATTCGCAATCAGAATCTTTTTAAACATTTCAGGTGTGGGGACAGCCAGCAGGGAAATTTTGTAATTTGGTAATCGGGTAATTTGGTCAATGAAAAGCTTCGCTCTTCAAACTACCGAATTACCAAATTACCAAATGCCCCTCACTTCTTCGGCCGGATCACGAACAACTCCTGCCCATATTCAATCGGCTGCCCGTTGCTCCCTAGCTTCTTAACGATCTCTCCGGCCACATCGGACTCAATCTCATTCAACAGCTTCATCGCTTCCACGATGCACAGCACCTGATTCACCTCCACCATGTCACCCACTTTGACAAAAGGCGGCGCGCCCGGGGAAGGCGCCTCATAGAAAGTTCCTACGATGGGAGATTTCACGACGTGCAGGTTTTCTTCCGGCGCAGGCGCAGTGGGGAGGGTCGCAGCGGCGGCAGGCGGTGCCACGGCGGCCAGCCGCGCATCAGGAGCATATCCAGCGGCCTTGGGCAACTCTCCGTTGGTGTACACCACGGTGTGCTCGCCGCCACGCTTGATCTTGACCTTGATATCGCCGCGTTCCAACTCGAACTCGGCCACGTCTTTTTCGATTAAGAACTCGATGAGTTCCTTCAGCTCTTTTAAGTTCATTCGTATACGGGGGACCGATTGGCTCCGCGCCGGCTTGTGGCGTCCGCCGAACGCGTGCGCGAATCCGAGTCAGCTGAATTTATTAGTCCAAGTTAAGAAGGCCTAAACCGCCAGGAAATCCTTATCGGTGGGCGTTAAAACCTCACAGCCGCCCTCGCGCACCGCCACCATATCCTCGATTCTTATGCCCCATTTTCCGGGGAAGTACACTCCCGGCTCAATGGTGATGACCATGCCGGGCTGCAGCACTTCGTTCTGGCCGGCCGCCACCCGGGGGGCCTCGTGAACCTCCAGGCCCACTCCGTGCCCGGTCGAGTGCGTAAAGTACCGGGCTAACCCCTCTTTACGCAAAACTTTACGCGCCGCCGCATCGACTTCGCCCACAGTCGCCCCGGGCCGCACCGCGGCAATGGCCGCCAGTTGCGCTGCTTTCACCGCCTCATAAGCGGAGCGCGCTTCTCGGCCGGCTGCACCCAGCCACACAGTGCGGGTTTGGTCCGAACAATAACCAGCGAGTATAACACCGAAATCGCAGACCACGAACCCGCCCGGCGCGATCTCCTGCTCCGAAGCCCGGCCATGGGGCAGAGCCGATCTCGCTCCCGAAGCGACGATCGTCGGGAACGACATTTCAGAGGCCCCGGCGCGGCGCGCAGCATACTCCATCTCCGCCGCAACTTCGCTTTCCTTCACCCCCGGCCGCAGGACTTCGAGCGCCCGGTCGAACAAAGTCGCCCCCAACTTTACTGCCGCGCCGATCAACCGCAACTCGTCCTCTTCTTTCACCTGGCGCGCCTGCTCCACCAGAGCCGGCGCATTTTTCAAGCGCACGCCGGAGGGCAGCAGGTCCAAGAGCTTCTTCCTCTCGCCCACGGTGAGGTGATCGGCCTCAATGCCGATTGCCGGCCGCTTAGCCTTCTTCTGCCGGCTGCCAAACCACACCGCCAGCGCCTCCAGCACGCTCTTCCGCGCAATCACGATTTTCGCCGCCTTCACCTCTTCGTGTGCCTGCGTATCGTAGCGCACGTCGGTGAAGAAAACGCTGCCCGACTCCTCAACGACGAAAAAGCCCGCGCTACCGGTAAAACCGCAAAGATAGTGGATGTTGGGAAGGTGGCTGAGGAGTAGCGTATCGATAGCGCTGGAGGCCAGTTGCCTCTGCAAGCTTCTCTGGCGGGCTAGGAAGTCCATCGGTTCTGAGTTTATCAGGGGAAAAGCGAGAAGTACCCAGCAACTGGTACCCGGTGAGCGATACCGCGAGGCAGTTCTCGGTACTCGATACCAGGTACCGGGTATCCAAAAACAAAACCGCCGGCCTGACAGGTTCTTCAGGCCGGCGGTCTAAATCTTCAACTGCGCTGCTGCGTCTGACGCTGTTAGGTCTGACGCCCTACGTCTGAATAATTCGCGGCGTGATGAAGAAGATTAATTCCTGGTTGGAGGTGCTCACCTGCACGTGTTTGAACAGGTTGCCCAGGATGGGCAGATTGCCCAGCAGCGGCACCTGATCGATGTTGATCGAGTTCTGCGTCTGGATCACGCCTCCGATCACCACCGTTCCGCCGTCGGTGACCAGAACCTGCGTGGTCGCCTGCTGCGTGATCAACTCCGGGTTGCCCTGCACTTCCTGGCCGAAGTTCGGCGTGGTGTTTTCCACGTCGACATTCAGGAAGATCGTGTTCTCCGAGGTGATCTGCGGAGTCACGGTCAAGCGCAGGAACGCGTCCACATACGTGACCGTCGGCGGACCGCCCAACTGCGCCTGGGTCACGATCGGGATGCGCACGCCCTGTTTCACCAGGGCCTGAATATTATTCTGCGTAACCACACGCGGCCGCGACAGAACCTTCAGCAACCCGCGCGATTCGGCCAGCGTCAGCACTGCGTCGATGCGCACCGTGTTGCTGGCGTTCAGGAAGGTCAAGCCGCTGGTGGGTGAGGTCGAGCCCAAGCTTGAGAATAAGGGAATCGACGAACCGGTGGTCGACGTGCCGGTACCCGGCACCGTAATGTAACCGGGATTTAAGCCGCTGACCGTGGTCGGAGAACTGCCAACCGCGGAGGCTCCCCCGATCGCGCTGTGGCCATCGCCCCACCCAAAACCGAACTGGGTGCCGATGTCGCGAGCGAAGTTGCGCGTCGCCGCCACTACGCGCGCTTCAATTTCCACTTCCTGCGTCTTGCGATCCAACTGCGCAATCAGGCGATCGATGATCGGAATCACCTTTGGAATATCGTTGACGATCACGGCGTTGGTGCGCTCATCCGCCACCACATCGCCGCGCTGCGAGAGGAATTTCTTTACCGTGAGAATCACATCCTTGGCGTGCGCGTAGCTCAGGAAGCGAGTGACCGAAACTTTTTCCACCGCCAGCGCTTCCGCTTCAATCTGCGCCCGGCGGCCTTCGGCTTCCTTCTTCAGCGTATCCACGGTCGCGATGCGCAGGACGTTGCCTTCGAGTTCCCGCGCCAGGTCGTTGTTCTTGAGCACGATGTCCAGCGCCTGATCCCACGGCACATCATCGAGCACTACGGTCAAAGTCCCGTGCACATTGGGATCGAGCACCACGTTCAATCCGCTGATCTCGTGGATCAGGCGGAAGAAGTCTTTCAAGTCTACATCCTTCAGGTTCACCGAAATCGGCTCGCCCGTGTACTTGGGGCCGGCGGTAACCGGAGCCTGCCCCGCCTGCGCCTTTTGCTCGGCCGCAAGGTTTACCGCGGGCTGGATGCCGGCGCCGCCGGTGTTGGAAGCCGGGCTGGGCGAACTTTGCGCTGCATTCATGCTCACCGGCAAGAGTTCCGCCGCCGTCTTATCGGAAAATTTGGCGGCGGCTTCCTGCGCGCGGACGGCGGGTCCGATATTGGTGTTCGTGGCCGTTGTGTCATTGGCCGCCGCTATGGCCGAGTAAGTCGGCTCCACGAAAACAAAATCTGTGGACGCGGCATTCGGCGCGGCAGGCGCGGTCGAAGGGGCTGCGACGGCAGCCAATGCCGGAGTTGGCTTCGGCGCAGCTTCCATCTTTTCTTGCGCGATCTTTTCCTGGCCAATCTTGTCTTGAGCAACCTCTGCCACTCGCGGCGCAAACGGAGACCCGCTCTTGCCGCCGGTCGCAGGCGCCGGAGCAACGCTCTTGGCGCCGCTGGCACTCGCGGTCGGCTGCGTATGCAGCGTCAGCACCAGCCTTCCATCCGCCACCGGGCTCAGCTCATAGCGGCAGACACGATCGAGATCGATCACTAGCCGGGTCGTCGGAGGAGTTCGGCCATCCATGCCGATGCGTATCTGCTTCACGCCCTCGCTATCCACCGGAATATAGCGCTGCCCCGTCGCCATCACCGTGCCCGGCAGGTCCAGCACCAGACGCGCCGGCGAACTCTCGGTGCTCAGTTTGGGCGTTATCGCGCCGCGGGCGTTGATCTCCACCTGGATCTGATGGCCGCCGCGAACCACGTTCACGCGCTGCAGTTCGGTTCGCGGAGTCGCCGGAGTTTCGGCGGCCAACGCCACCGTCCCCAGAAGCAGCCCCGTTAGAATTGCACTTCGCAGTTGCTTTCGCATTTCTTCTCTCCCCAACTCGCGAGCCGGGCTCGCGCGTCCCTACTCTAGAATTCGATTTCTTGGCACTCCGGTTTTCGGCCGTGTCTTTGCCCCTGCTAAACCGCCGGTGTAAACAGCCGCTTCACCACTTCCCGCGTGAGCGGTTTGCCCAGTTTGTCCTGCACCGTTTCCTGGAACACCACCGAGTCTCCGGTGATGCGAATTACATATCCGTTAAACACCGGATCGCTCTCGTGCAGGAAATAAGCCTTGTTCGCGCTGTTGGTCACCACCGCGATAAAGCCGGCGTCGGACTTCACCACGCCCCGCAGATTGATCTGCCCGATCTCCAGGCATTTCTTGCCCGTCGAGCAACCCGATCCGGAGGCCTGCTGCACCACCGGACTGAAGAAAGGATCGCGCTTCCCGGTCATCGCCCACTTCTTGGCTTCCGGCTTGGGCGTGGCCGCGCCTTCGGCTTTGACATCTCCGCCTTTGGCGTCGGCGCCGGACTTCACGGTGAAAGGATCGGCGGGCTTCTTCTCCGCCGAGGGTTCCCGGGCGGCGATGACCGCCCGCGCCTTCGCCGGCTTCTTGGCGAGCGCCGCAGCCTTCGTTCCTTTCGGAGCGGAAGGCGAAGCTTGCGCACCCGGCGCAGCGGGGTTCACTGCCAGAGTGATCTGCGTGGAAACCGCGGTGGACTTAACCGCATGCGCGTTCGCAGGTTGGCTGGCGACGGCCGCGGTCTGGGCATGGGTCTTCGAAGCTGGCGCCGGAGCCTTAGCACTCTGCGCAGCGGGGCTCTTCGCTGCGGGAGTGGGCGCTCGGGAAACAGCGCCGGACTTGGCCGCTGGTGCCGTTGCGGGTGCAGTCTTAGCCGTTGCGGGCTTTGACGCTTGTGCCGGCGCGGGCGCGGGCTTCGCCGCTGCAGGCTTTGCCGCCGGTGCCGTTGTCGGTGCCGGCTTTGCGGTCGGTGCCGCCGGCGCGGGCTTGGCCGCGTCGGGCGTGGCCGGAACCCCGGCCGCATCCAGCGCCGCATTGCTGTCGTTGGCTTGCTTCTGCTGCAGCGATTTCGCCACGCTGCGCGCGTTGTCGATGGCGTCCGGGTTTTGCGCCCAGGCTGCCCCCGTCATCATTGCCACTGCCAGTATGCTTGTGGTTAGCTTCATAGCGATTCCTATTTGCTCACCGCTGCCGCCGGGGTCGCGGGCTTGGCTCCGGAGGGTGTGGATCCGGGGCCGCCTGGTTCCAGATCGTGGCTGAAGAATGTGGTCGCGGTAAACGTAGCCACAACGCTCTCATTGGGCGCGTAAATGTAAGTATGTTTCGCCTTCACGGCGGTGGGATTCTTCGTCGTCCCCACCAGCAATCCGCTGATGTTTACCAGCCGCTCCAGCTTGCCCACACGGTCAAAGAAATTCAGCACGTCGTAGTAACGCCCGTCCGCTTCCATGTCGAACGGAACTTCCGAGTAGTACTCTTTCACTTTCACCGGCTGCGCCGTATAGCGCCGCAACTCCACGTTGGCTTTCTGGGCTTCGCCATCCAGCGTCTCGATGAAGCTATCCACCTGCTTCTCGTCGGGAACGATGCGGCGCTCGATCTCCAGTTGCTGTTTCAGGTTGGCCAGTTGCCGCTCCATATCTTTCAGCTTGGGGCGGTAGGACTCCAGCTCGTTGTTCTCCTGAATCTTCTGCTGCAGGGCATGCTGCGCCGCGGTATTCTTGTCGTTCTGGCTCTTGAACACGGTGAAAAACAGCGCCGCCGTTACCACCGCTCCGCCGGCAATCACCGCTCCCCACTGCTTAAGGCCTGACAGTTCGCTAAAATTCATCGCCATAGGTCCGCCTTACGATTTCCCCTTCTCGCAGGTCAGCGTGAACTGGAAGGCCTGCATATCTTTGATCTGCTCGTCCTGGTAGGTTTCTTTGATCTCGATATTCTTGAAGTAGCCGGTCTTCTGCAGATTCGACATCAAGTTGGCCACCGCGTCGGTGCTCAGCGCCGTGCCTTCCAGGCTCACGCTGTTTCCCGTGGCGTCCATCTTGCTCAGCCACACCGCCTCGGTTCCGTTGACGGTCTCACCCAGCATCGCCATCAAATCCACGGGACCGCTGACCTGCCCGGCGTGCAGTTGCTCGATCACATCCACGCGGCGCTTGTAGGCGTTGGCTTCGGTCTGCCGCTCCATGTAGCGGGCTTTCACGTCGGCCAGGGTGCGATTGTTTTCGAGCGCGACCTTCATCTGCCCGTCGATCGCCTTCGCCGTATGATCCAGCCGGTACCAGTAGCCGTAATTCAAACCGCCTACCAGCAACAGCACCACCAGCACCTTGAGCTTGGGCGAGCCCATGTCGCCCATTTCCATCTTGGGCATCTGCGGTCCGCCGCCACCGCCGCGCCTGTTCTTCCCTTTGGAATTTTCCAGCAGATTAATTTTGATCATAGGGATTCAAAGCTCCTCAAAGCCAGGCCCACCGCCACCGCCATCTGGCCCGGATTCTGCTCCACCAGCTCCGCTCCGCGACCATCGCTCGGCGGCAGCACCCGCTGGAATGGATTCAACAACTCCACCGGCATGGAGAATTCCTGGCGCAACGCTTCCATCAAACCCGGAACTTTCGCCGATCCTCCGGCCAGAAAAATCTTCTCGATGTGCTCGCCCGCCGCGCTCGCCCGGAAGAAGTCGAACGTCTTCTGGATTTCGAGCACGATGATTTCGGTCACCTGCTGCAGGATCGGCGCCTTCGCGTCCTCGCTCACCGTTCCCACTTTCTCGCCCAGCTTCAGCTTCTCGGCATCGTCGAAGTTCAGGTCGAGTTCCTTCTGCAGCGAGTCCGTGTACTGGTGCCCGCCGACGCTTACGTCGCGCGGAAACAGCGGCGTGGTGCCCTTCACAATGTTGATGTTCATGACGCTGGCGCCCAGATTCAACAGCGCCACCACCTGGCCCGGCGCCGGCTGGTAGTTGTACTCGTAGCAGTTCTGCAGGGCCAGCGCATCGATATCCACGATAGCGGGTGTGCGCCCGGCCATCGAGAGTACGTTGGTGTAGTTCAAAATCTTGTCCTTCTTGACTGCGACCAGCAACACGTCCATCTGCGGGCTGCCCGCCTCTTCAGAAAGAATCTGATAGTCGAGGCTAACGTCCGAAAGGTCGAAGGGAATATGCTGCGCCGCTTCTTTCTCGATGGTCTCGGCCAGTTCCTGGTCGCTCATGGAAGGTAGCGAAATCTTCTTCACGATCACCGAGTGTCCGCTGACCGCCGTGGCCACAGATTTGGTCTTGATCAAGCAATCGGTAAAGAGCTTGGCGATCGCGCTCGACACCGTGCCCGAATCCACGATCATGGAATCGACCACGATGTCGGAAGACAGCGGTTCGAGCCCCAGGTGTGCCACCTCAATCTGCCCACCCTTCTTCTTGAGTTCGACGGCCTTGATACTGGAAGAGCCCACATCCAGACCCACTATCGTTTTTGATCCCAATCCAAACATGTGCCCACCTTTTGTGTGGCGCGGGCACTTTGCCCGCGCAGGTTTTGGTTTTAACTCTGCCCCGCCGCCTTCGAAGCCGCCTTCGCTTTCCTCTTCACTCCCGGCTCCATCTGGCTCGACTTCTCTTCCATCCACAAATCCAGCCGTGATTTCTTAAAGCGCCAACGATTGCCCAGCTTGAACGCCGGAATCTTCTGCTCCCCAACGTACTTGTAAAGCGTGTCCGGACTCACTCCCAGATACTGCGAAGCCTGGCGAATGTTCATCACTTCCCGCGAGTCGGCCATATTTCCTTGCCCTGTTCCCTGCCGTTTCCACCGCAACCTTACCGCGCTGCCTTCTCGTCTGCGCTCCGCCTGGAAGCTTTCGTCGCCCTCTATTACCTGTGCCCCATGCCTGTGCGAGGGCGTTCCGTGTCCAGAGCATATATCAGCCCTGAAAAACCCTGCCTCCAAGCGATTTCCCGCGTTTTGCTGGGTTTTTTACGGTTTTTCTGGAATGGACAAAAGGTCGGGCTGGCAGCGATCCCTATATATTGTGGATGTTACTAGGACAAACACAATTAGAAGTAGTGAGCGCTGCAGCCGTGCGCGGTCCCACGGGTACCGGTAACTGAAGTACTAGAGACGGTACGGAAGTACTATATCGCCGGCTGAAGTTGCTGCACTGGCTGAGTTTAGTGATCCCTTGCCGACGGTGATCTCGTGCAGGAAATTGTGGATCAAAATTTTCGGACTAGGTATCCAACGACAACGTCAGGACATCCACCATTCGTCCATGATCCCGTGAATTCAAGCCAAACCAAAGCTGGGCCGTTGAACCTCAATACGGGCAAACGCGACTTTATTATCCCTGGACGGTTCTGTGCGTGGCACGATTCCAAATATTCCATTGATCTGCCCCATCTCTAGTCCTTAAAACGTGCGCACAATAATCGGGCAGAGGATTTTCCTGATTCCTAACCGGCCGCAACTGAGGTACAACTGCGCCGTTTTTTGTAGTTAAAGAGGAAGTTCCTGCTGCTCATGGACCGTTTCAGCTAGGCTCACATTTTCGTTGAGTCAAACATTTTTGCTCGAATCGCACGAGTGCCGCATAAATCTGGAGGAACAATGTCCAAAAACACATTCCCCTCCGTGCCGACCTCGATGAGACAAACCTTCTCACCGAGATTGCAGCTATCTCCGGTGTTTCGGCAAACTTCTCTTCCGGAGATGATGGCGATTACACAGAATTCGGAATCCCTGCGACG
>Ga0187851_10000214_pt1 | contig 60455 bp, 50 predicted proteins | sample June2016WEW_6_10_FD_132997 | JGI IMG/M metagenome (GOLD analysis project Ga0187851, IMG submission 132997) | Peatland microbial communities from SPRUCE experiment site at the Marcell Experimental Forest, Minnesota, USA - June2016WEW_6_10 | ecosystem: Environmental > Terrestrial > Soil >... | reverse complement strand
CCTACCGGGCAACCCACTTTTTCCCCATGATTTTTCTTGATACTACTTCTGCCGGTACCGGTATGACCCTCGCAAAACTGAAAATAATGGAGGCGGCAGGGTGGCAGACCGCCGGTCACACCTGGCACCATGTGGATCTGAGTTCGGTATCGCTGGAATCGGCTGCGGTCGAGATCAAATCCTGCTACGATTATCTGGTGCAGAATGGCCTTCATCATGAAAGTTTCGCCTACCCTAAGGGTAACTACACGACAGCGGTCGAGTCGTTGGCCGGGATATGGTTCCCGAATCTCCGGACTGCGCACGATTATCTTTATACCGACGGCGTCAACCGCAAAGATCTGGGTTACTTTGCTGTCAAGGGAACCCATACGACCGCCGACCTTATCGCCCGTGTCGAACGGGCGCGTCTTCTCGGCGCGCCGCTTGTCATCATGGGCTTTCATGCGGTGCTCACCGACACCGAGCCGCCTATCACTTACTCATATTATACCCGAAGGTCGATCTTCCTGGGCTTCCTGCAATATCTCAAGCGGCAGCAATTACCCGTGATGACCATCGACTCTGCGATGGCGATCCTTGGAGCGAATTAACGGGACCGACGAAGCTATTTTCCATCCGTAGAACGATGCAGACAAAGCTAATTGTCGTCGGTACTCCAAAATCGTATATCAAATTAAAATCCACTTATAAGCTGCATAAAATGATATGTTAAGATTATAAATCGGTTGTAAAGGTGACAAAAAATCGCCCAAATCTGTTCAAAGTCGCAAACCCAATGTGCTGGTATACCGGATTTATTGAGTTCGGAGTGGTCGTTACTTGCCGCTACCCATTCGGGAGGATCATTCAACGATTTATCTGGATGATGTAATTTTTCAGTGGTTCACAATCTTGTAACTGTATGCATTTATAAGGAGATTCACACCATTTGGCACTCGATCCCGCCTTACAACGTATCTCGTTACTGGTGGGCGACTCCGCTGTGGAGCTTCTTGCCCGGACCAGGGTCATCGTCTTCGGCATAGGGGGGGTAGGGAGCTGGTGCGCCGATGCGCTTGTCAGGTCAGGCATCGGTACCCTCGCCATCGTCGATTCAGATGTGGTGTGCGTTACTAATATCAATCGCCAGGTGCAGGCCACGTCGCTCTCGGTGGGAAAATCAAAAACTGCGGAGCTCGGGCGCCATCTTCGGGAGGTCAGGCCGACCGCCGACATTATAGAAATGCAGGCGGTATTTCACCGGACGACCGCCAACCGGTTCAACCTGGCTGCCTACGACTATGTCCTTGACTGCATCGACAGTATTTCATGTAAAGTAGAACTCATCATGCGCGCTTCGCAGGCCGGGGCGCGGGTCTATACTTCACTTGGCGCTTCATCGAAATTGGACCCCGCGCAGATCGTTGTCGGTTCACTGTGGGACTCCTACAACTGTGCACTCGGTAAATATGTGCGTAAGAAGCTTCGGCAGGCCGGGTTCGCCGACGAGGTCACTTGCATTTACAGCCCTGAGGGGGCTCGACATTTTCCGGGCGAGGATCACTGCGGTACCGACGCCTACTTGTGTCCGAAATCGGCGCTGGATGGAGAGGGGGAGACAAGCAAGGAATGGTGCGCGGCCAAGAAGCAGATCAACGGCTCGGCGGTGCATATCACGGGCACCTTCGGCTTCATGCTGGCAGGGCTTGTCATACAGGATGTGGTGAAACGGGCCGGCGATCAGGGTTGATTGATTTTTTTCAGCAGCCAGGACATGTTTCGCCCGATGCTTTTCATCGTTTCCACACCTTCAGCGTCGTTTTCGACGTCGCCGATTTCGCTGCCGATGCCGACATTCCAGTAAATCGCTCCCGGTACAATCATCTGGGCGATGTGGAAGAAGTGGTTGATGGTATCGAAGGCGTGGATCGCACCGCCGCGGCGAACCGCCATCACCGATGCCCCGACCTTCCTTTTGTACAAAAAGTCGTTCGCACGGCCCACGCGTCCGCTACGATCAATGAGCGCCTTGAGCTCCGGCGAAATATCGGAAAAGTAGGTCGGCGAGGCGAGGATGATACCGTCGGCTGCAGCCATCTTTTCGATGCAGTCATTGACAGGATCGTTCCCGATGGCGCAGCGCCGATCCTTTCGCTTAATACACAGGTTGCATACAGTGCAGCCACGGATCAGGTGCCCTGCGAGTTGGATCAACTCGGTTTCGATGCCCTCATGGTGAAGTTCATCGAAAATATGGTTGATGAGAAGCACGGTGTTGCCGTCTTTGCGGCCGCTGCCGCTAATGGCGAGTACCTTCATGAGCATTTCCTTTGATGACGGTTGTATAAAGCTATAATAACATTTGCGCTTGCATCGGCATCCTTTGGATTCCTCCGCGAGCGATAGCGTAGATTAAAAATAATAAATCAATAATAAAGAGATCGGGTTGATTACCCTTCGAGCTTGACTACTTCCTGAACAATTGCTATTTTGCACTTAAAGGTCTCGGCAATAGTTGCCCCCGGTTCCAGAGTCCGATCCTGCTGGAAAAGTTAGAAAAGGATTCAGGCGGGGGGAATCTTCCTCGTTCGACATTTTGTCGACACAATGGAGCACAATGTCTCGGGAAACCGCATTCCCATCACAAAAAGTAATTCCTTTTGTCAATTTCATGACGCATAGACGCATCGGGATTGCGGGATATATGGGGGCCGGGAAATCGACCGTGGCCCGCCTTCTCGCACACCATGCCGGCGCGGTCATTGATGCAGATCGTGAAGCCAAGTCGCTCATGCAGGAGAGTCCCCGGATTAAGAACCGCCTGGTGGAAGCCTTCGGCGCAAGGGTGGTCGAGCGAAGGGAGATCCGGTTCGATCTTCTCGGCCAAGCGGCATTCGCTTCGGAAGCGACCCTGTTACGGCTCAATATGATCGTTCATCCGCCGCTCGTCAAAATCCTCGAAAAACGTATTTCGGAAAGCCATAACCGACTCGTCATCCTTGATGCGGCGCTCCTGCCGCTGTGGCACCTTGAATCTCTGTTCGATGTCTGCCTGTGGGTGCGTGCTCCCTTTCAGACGCGGCTTCGCCGCATCCTAGCCGGCCGCCCCGATCTCAACACAGCTATAACAAAGGGCAGAATGCGGCTTCAAGAACGGATGCTTCCCGAACCGACGAAAGCCTCTTCATGGATAGACATTGATAATAGTAAAAATATCCTGCATCTCGCGGCCGAATTAGCTATTTTCCGGTAAAAAGGGAAACCCCTGTTATCGAAAAATAAAGCTGCAAAGATGGTCTCAATGGAGAGGGAGACCGCACCACAAGCTTTTGCAGTTTTGTCGGAGAGAAATGCAAAGCGGTGCCTCCTTCATAGAGTTTACAAAGCGGGAACGTCAAAATCAGGTAAAATATTTTCTTATAGTCATCGGGCTATTTTATATTCCTACCGTATAATGGAGTACCTTAACCGTGTCACGAAGCAACCAATAACCTGGGAAGAGACGAGAAAAAAATGATGGAGAGGGAGGAGAACACTTCAGAGAAAGCCGCCGGACATCGAGCGCGATTGCTCGACCGATTTGTCGGCAGCGGGCTCGCCAGCCTGCACCTCCATGAGATCGTGGAGCTCCTTCTCACTTTTACCATTCCCCGGCGTGATACCAAGCCTCTGGCGAAAGAACTGGTGAGACGCTATCGCAGCCTGAGCGCGGTTTTAAACGCTCCGGCTCATGAGCTTGCCGAGGTGAAGGGCATCGGCCCCCGTTCCGCCTCTCACATCGCCTTTATCCGCGAAATCATGTCCTACTGCCTCAAGGAGAAGTACCAGCGGAAAAATGTTATCTCCCACTGGCGTGACGTGGAAGAGTACCTTCGGGCAACTTTCGGTTACCGGCGTGACGAGTACGTCGCCGCGATCTTTCTCGGCAACCGCAATGACATCATCGAGACCGAAATTCTTGCTGAAGGTACGGTCAACCAGTGTGCGGTTTTCCCTCGCCGCATCATGAATCGCGCCCTGTGCTATAGCGCCACCTCGGTTATTGTGGCCCACAACCATCCCGGTGGGGGAATAACGCCCTCTGAGGCGGATTGGGAGCTTACGGAACGACTGTTTGCCATCTGCAAGTTGCTTGAGATTCCGCTTCTCGACCACCTTATCATATCGCACCAGCAAGTGGTGAGCCTCAAGGAATTGCCGCGCTGGAAGGAATCGGTCGCGCGGTAACCGGACGCGGATGCGGCGGGCAAGCCAGTTGGTTTTTTCTGGTTTTTATACTATTTTGAATACTTGATTTATCTGGCAATTTTCCGTGGAGGAACAAACATTGAACTTCAATCCGGGGCTTTCGTGGGAATTCCTTTCGGCCGATGAAATCGCCGCGAAAACCATCCGTGCCCTGCGAAACCATATACTGTACGTTAAGGAATCCTCGCCCTACTATCGGGAAACCCTGCGCGATGTCGCACCAGAGGATCTGCAGACGCTTGACGATGTTCTTCATCTGCCCCGGACCGACCGGGCAATGCTGGCTTGCGCGGCCGCAACCGTTGCCGCAGATCCTCTGGCAATTGTCGAGATCGTCGCAACGTCTGGGACAACGGGGAAACCGATCTTCATCGGGCTTACGGGCAGCGACCTCGACCGTCTTGCGTTCAGCGAGGCGCTCTCGTTCAGTGCGATGGGGATATCGGCGGACGACCGGGTGCTGCTTATGGTAAATATGGACGGCATGTCGCTTCCCGGTCTTGGCTACTATCGCGGACTTACGCTTTTGCATGCCACCATTGGCCGGGCAGGGTTGCCGTCGCACCAGTTGTGCCATCAGTACCTCGAATCGTTCCGGCCAACGGTGCTGCTCGGCGCGCCTTCATTTCTGCGCAGGATGACGATTGACCTTGCGAAAAACGGTTTCCGGTTCGGCGAAAGCGGCGTGATGAAAATCGTCTGCGTAGGGGAGAACCTCAGAAATTCCGATATGTCGATGAATCCGCCGGGAAAAAAGCTTGAGGAGGCCTGGAACGCGAAGGTGTTCGGTTCCTATGCGATTACCGAACTGGCAGGTTCATTTGCCGATTGCGAGGAACGGTCGGGCGGGCATACGCATCCGGAGCTTCTGTATGCCGAGATCGTCGACGAAAATGGAAGTCCCGTGCCCGACAACACGCCGGGCGAACTCGTGGCAACAACGTTTGGCACCGAGGGAATGCCTCTTGTCCGATACCGAACCGGAGACATCACGTTCAGGGTTAAAGGCGCCTGCGCCTGCGGTCGCAACTCTGCACGGATCGGTCCCATCCTCGGGCGGACGGACGAGATGCTGAAAATAAGCGGCCAGTCGATCTTTCCGCTGGTCGTCACGAACGCTCTTGATGAAATGGATGAGATCGGCGATTATATCATTACTATCGATGGCGACAATTCCGGCGATCGCGTCAACATCCATGTCGCCGCCCAGCCTTCTGCGGTGGAACGGATCGCCAACCATGTGCGAAACGCCGCGCGGGTCAGTTTTCCGATCCTTATCTCCAATGTCTCGACCATTCAATCGATGCGAGGCGCATGGCGCAGGAATGCAAGGATAATCGACGAACGCAGGTGCGCTTCTCGCCGTGCATAAGTGCGGTATCATTCCTTAACCCGGAAACGAGGCGATAAGCGGACATGCCGTTGCGAATTCAACCCATACTGTCTAAACTGAAAGCGGCCACCCTGCATGAGCTGCATACCAACTCGTCGCCGCTGGGCGCGTCGTTGTCGCTTGGACTGGGGATCCTCGTCGGTTTTTGCCCGCTTTACGGTCTGCATACCCCGATCGTCATCGCCCTTGCCTTCCTGCTGCGGCTCAACCGGGTCCTGGCGGTCCTCGCCGCGAGCACGACCATCCTGCCGTTTGTTCCCTTCTGGCTTGCCGGCGGAATTTTTACCGGTAAACTCGTAGTTTCCTTGGAAACAGCGAGCAGGCTGGTTGACGACCTTCGCAATTTCTTGCCGGATCACTTGTTCGATCACCTCGTCAATAATCTGTTTCATCTGACGAAGCATCTCTTCACCCCCGAGATGATTAATCGGGTGACGCATGGTTCCCACCACCAAAAGCTTCTGGACGGATTCGTCCAATGGCTGATTGGCTGCAGCGTTTTTGCAGTGGCAAGTTCGATCGTCACCTTTGCCGTCTCATTCCTTATCCTGACCTTCGTGCACGAACGCCGGAAAAAAAGGTTGGCTGCCCAAATTAAAAAAAAAGAGTTGCAGGACAAGAGTGTTCCTGCGCGATAATCGTCTCTCGCGGCTGATCTTCATGAAATATTTTAGACCGCATGGCTTCCTTGTCCGGTATTTTCCTCGCCTCATTCATCGTTGCGCTGTCCGGCGCTCTCATGCCCGGACCGCTTCTGACCGCAACCATTGCCGAAAGCTCGCGCCATGGTTTCCGCGCAGGCCCGCTTCTTGTCGCAGGTCATGCGATTCTTGAAATTGCCCTGGTCTGCTCGCTCTTTTTCGGCCTTTCCCCGTTTCTCACTGATAATCTTGTAACCGGCATGATCAGCCTCGCCGGCGCCACCATTCTTTTGTGGCTCTCTTTCGGCATGTTCCGGTCGCTCCCGACGCTTGCGATTGGAGTGAAACTCCAAAGGAAGTCCCCGCGGAGTCGTCTGGTGATCTCCGGGATTCTTATAAGTATGGCAAATCCCTACTGGAGTATCTGGTGGGCGACTGTCGGGCTCGCGTGGATCTTGCAGGCAGGGCGGTGGGGCGCGGCAGGCGTCGTTGTTTTTTTCATCGGCCATATCATGGCGGATCTCGGTTGGTATTCGCTGGTGTCTTTTTCGATTGAGCGGGGAAGAGCGTTTTTTACGGATAAGATTTACCGCGTTGTTACGGGCTTCTGCGCCGTCTTCCTGATGGTCTTTGCATTTTTCTTTATTGGAAACGGCGTTAAGAAGCTGTTTCTGTAGTACGATCGGCTCTCTATGCTGAACATCCATTTGAAAGAAGGCCGGGACAAACCGGTCAGAAACGGGCACCCGTGGATTTTCTCCGGCGCCGTGCAGCGCATCGAGGGCGGGGGGGCATCGGGCGAGCCGTGTCGCGTTGTCGGCGCATCGGGCGCGATACTCGGCCACGGGTATTACAATACGAAATCCTCAATCACCGTACGCATGCTTACGCGGGGTGATACCCAATTTACAGCTGCGCATCTACGGTCGAGGATCGATCGCGCCTTGGCCGCCCGATCGAAATCCGCCGGCCTGGAAGGGCCGTCGGCCCAGACCGATTCGTACCGGCTCATCAATTCGGAGGGAGATTTCCTGCCCGGGCTCATCGTGGACCGCTATGGAAAAGGACTGTGCGTGCAGATCCTGACCTGGGGCATGGAACGCATTCGTGAAGATATCATCGGGGCGCTCTGCGCCCGCCTCGCTCCCGCATTCATTGTCGAGCGCTCTGATACCGAGGCGCGGTTGCGGGAGGGGTTGGAGCCGCGCGAGGGGTGCATCAGGGGAAGCCTGCCCGGCGAACTGGTCATACGAGAGAACGGAATCGTCATCGGTGTCGATCTGTCGCACGGCCAGAAGACCGGCTACTACTTCGACCAGCGCGAGAATCGCCTGCTTATGCGCGATTATGCCGCAAAGCGGCGATGCCTCGACTGTTTCTCCTACAGCGGCGCATTCGGCCTCAACGCGCTTGCCGGTGGCGCCGCTTCGGTCACTGCGGTCGATAGTTCAAAACAGGCCGTGAATGGCGCTGAAAAGAATTTCGCTCGAAACGGGTACGATGCAACCCGTGCAAATACCGTTTGCGCCGATATCTTCACCTATTTGCGCGAAAGCGGTGAAGGCAACGACCTTATCGTACTCGATCCCCCGACGTTCGCCCGCCACCCTTCCGAGGTGGCGAAGGCAGCCCGGGGCTACAAGGATGTCAATCTCCTTGCCATGAAGAAGGTGGTCGGGGGCGGCATCGTCTTCACCTTCTCCTGTTCGGGCGCGGTTGACAGCCGCCTCTTCCGGCAGATCGTCTTTGCCGCGGCTTCCGACTGCGGCAGGAACGTGCAGCTCCTGCATATCCTCACGGCCGGGCCCGATCATCCGGTCAACATAGCGCATCCGGAGGGAGAGTATCTTAAAGGACTTGTAGTAAGAGTGGAGTAATGAGAAGAGTTTTTCGGGCGCGACGACGAAGCCGAAACGCCCCGTTTTTTTCAAAATTAATAACTATCGGCGGTATAGAAAATTAAACTATTGACATTTCTCTTGGAAAACAGCATATTTATAAAGAAGCCAGAAGGTTCATTCGGGTTTGAATCTTTTGCGTGGATCTCCCATCTGCGTTCATTCACGAGATAACTCCGGCAGTCGCAATAGATTCTTGAAATAAAACCAGTGCGTTGACGCGTGGATATTCGGAAAGGTTTTCCGCTACGGGAAGCAACACGCTTAAAAATCAAGAGTTCTCTTCAGAAGATTTTCACCGCATGATCGGCTGAAGCACCAGTAACAAAAGGTACGAACGAATAAAAATCCGCGGCTCTTCAAAAACAAATAAACATACACCCTCACTCTATCGCACGGGCTATCCGGCAGGAAGTCTGGTGCGTTTCATTCCTTTCTTTAACAAGAGGTGATTAACGCATGAATGTAGTTGAACTCAAAGCGATGTCGATGTCGGAACTCAATGACCTTGCCGCCGGCCAGAATATCGGCGAGCACCGCAGCCTCCGCCGTCAGGAGTTGATTTTTCAGATTCTTCAGTCCCAGGCGGCGCAGAGCGGACAGATGTTCGCCGAAGGCGTTCTTGAGATCATGCCCGACGGATTCGGTTTTCTACGCTCTCCCAGCAACAGCTACCTGAGCGGACCGGACGATATCTACGTGTCGCCGTCGCAGATCAAGCGATTCTATCTGAAAACCGGCGATTCAGTCTCGGGTCAGGTGCGACCGCCGAAGGATTCCGAGCGTTACTTCGCCCTGCTTCGCGTTGAGATGATCAACTACGAGGATCCGGAAGAGTGTAAGAAAAAGATCAATTTCGATGACCTTGTTCCCCTGTTCCCGGATGTCCGCTTCAATCTCGAATACAACCCCAAGGATGTCGCGACGCGCATCATGAACCTGATGACGCCGATCGGCAAGGGACAGCGCGGGCTCATTGTCGCCCCGCCCCGTACCGGAAAAACCGTGCTCCTGAAAACCATCGCCAATGCAATCCTACATAATCACCCGGAAGTATTTCTCATCGTGCTGCTCATCGACGAACGGCCCGAAGAGGTGACCGACATGCAGCGTTCGGTAAAAGCCGAAGTGATCAGTTCGACCTTCGATGAACCGGCTGAACGCCATGTGGTGGTTGCGGAGATGGCGATCGAGCGCGCCAAGCGCCTGGTCGAGCATAACCGCGATGTGGTGATTCTGCTCGACAGCATAACCCGGCTTGCCCGCGCCCATAATACCGTGGCCCCTCATTCGGGCAGGATCCTCTCCGGCGGCGTCGATTCACAGGCACTTTACAAACCGAAGCGTTTCTTCGGCGCAGCGCGTAACATCGATAACGGCGGCTCCCTCACGATCATCGCCACCGCTCTCATCGAAACCGGCAGCCGCATGGACGAGGTAATTTTCGAGGAATTCAAGGGAACCGGCAACATGGAGCTTGTGCTCGACCGGAAAATAGCCGATCGGCGCGTGTATCCCGCTATCGATCTCATGCGATCCGGCACTCGAAAGGAAGAGCTGCTGCTCACCGAAGAGGAGCTCAACCGCATGTGGATACTGCGAAAATTCCTTGCTACCATGACGCCGATCGAAATGATGGAATTCCTCAACGAGAAAATATCGAGCACAAAAACCAACCAGGAATTTCTTAGTGCAATGAAGAGTTGACCTGATAGCGGGGATCTTAGTCATGAAACTGGCGATGCTGGGAACGGGCAATATGGGTAAAGCGATCCTTACCGGGCTGCGTAAGGCGTACGGAGAGGGGATTGAACTTTTCGCCTGGGATGCAAAAAGCGAAGCGTTGCAAAATCTTGATGCGGCGGTGATGGTGAAAGCGCCAGCCGAATGGTTCGCCGGAGGGAGCGCGCCCGATGCGGTAGTCGTTGCGGTGAAGCCGTTCGACCTTACCACGGCGCTTACGGGAATATCGGCGGACGTCGGCGTGCAGGTCATTGGGCCGTTGTGGATTTCCATTGCTGCGGGCAAAACCATCGCCTCCCTGCAGAAGCTTCTGCCTGAAGGGGCGAGGATCTGTCGCGTCATGCCGAATACGCCGGCCCTGATCGGCAAGGCCATGAGCGCCTATGCGCTCAGTGCAAATGCGACTTCCGGGGACGCCGCGCTGGCCGCCGCGATCTTCGGCGCTTGCGGTAAGGCGCTTTTGGTCCAGGAGAAATCCATGAATGCGATCACCGGCCTTTCGGGGAGCGGGCCCGCCTATGTCTTTTACTTTCTAGAGTCGCTCATCGAAGCCGGCATCATGGCCGGATTGCCGGCCGACGTCGCCCGGGAGTGCGCCTTGCAGACCGTTATCGGCTCGGCGGAAATGGCGGCGGTTTCCCGGGAAAGTTTAACCGATCTGATAGGAAAGGTGATGACACCGGGAGGAACCACGGCGCACGGCCTCATGGCGCTGGAACGCCATGCTGTCAAAGATGCAGTGATCAGGGCAGTGGTTGCCGCGACAAAACGATCGGAAGCGCTGGAGAATTAGAGTAATAGTGAAGGGCGACGCCGTTCTTGGTCCCCTATAATTTAGATTAGGGGGCGATGACGGAGTTTGTGGGTTTGAGGCCGACCGCATCGTTGATCCTCTTCCGCAACTCCTTCGAAGCCTCGAAGACCGGCTTGTAGCCGGCCGTCACATCGATATACTCGTTGGTCCGGGGATTTCGCGCACGGCGAGCATTCTTTTTCTTCGTTTTAAACCGGCCGAATTTGCGGATTTCAATATTCATGCCGTCTTGCAAAGCTTTGGAAATCGAATCGAGGAAACATTCGACGATTATTTTCATGTCAACACGCGTGAGGCCAGTCCGTTTCCGCTCGGCGATCTGTTCGACCAGATCTTTTTTCGTGATGTTTTTCATGGTATCCAGGCTTCCTTCTTGTTCCTCGCCGGAGCTGCTGCAACGGTGCGGTATGCCGGATTATATTCTGTATTTAAGATACATTGATTGAAAAACAAAATCACGCCTTTTTTCTAACTATAAATGATACTATATGTTGCAGAGGAAATGCTAAGGAAAAATCTCTTCCGGGCGTGCCGCCCGAACAAGGAGACTGCCGCCTGATCTGGAGGAGGTCAAGGGTTATCCTGTGCGTATTCCCTGCAGCGGGGGCTCGTTATCGCCGCGCACCCCCGAAGGAAGCGCCGATATCGCCCGTTTTATTATATAGCGGTGAAGGACCGTGGGAGCACTGCACAAAAACTTGACTCACGATTTCTTTCGAAAATATTTTTTTGGCGCTCGATTTGAATGGGGTTTTATGACCGTGCCCGTGATTCGCGCATGCAGGCCCTTGAAACGATGAAGTGAACTCAGCATAAAGGAGGAGTAGCATGAAGGTAAAACCGTTGGCAGACCGCGTCATTATCCGGCCGCTTGAGGCCGAAACTAAAACTTCGGGGGGCATCATCATCCCTGACAGCGCCAAGGAAAAACCGCAAAAGGGTGAAGTGATCGCCGTGGGGCCGGGTAAGTTTGATGATTCCGGCAAAATTGTCGCGCTGTCGCTGAAAATCGGCGATAATGTACTCTATGGAAAGTACTCCGGCACCGAAGTGACCTTCGAGGGGAATGAGTATACCATCATGCGCGAAAGCGATGTGCTGGCGGTGATTTAATGGCAGATGTGTCCTGAGGCGGATGAATGGAAGACTTTAACTACTAACAAATAAAGACAGGAGACTGAAACTATGGCAGGGAAACAACTTGCATTCGATGTCGTCGCGCGGGATAAACTTCTGCGCGGCGTAGACATCATGGCCAACGCGGTACGGGTGACGCTGGGGCCGCGGGGAAGAAATGTTGTCCTTGATAAGAGCTACGGTTCGCCGACGGTCACCAAGGACGGCGTATCGGTTGCCAAGGAGATCGAACTCGAGGATAAGTTCGAGAATCTCGGCGCGCAGATGATGAAAGAAGTCGCATCAAAGACCTCCGATGTCGCCGGCGACGGGACTACCACCGCAACGGTGCTGGCCCAGATCATCGCTCGTCTCGGCATCAAGAACGTGACCGCGGGCGCCGATGCTATGGCCCTCAAGCGGGGCATCGAAAAATCCGTCGCGGCGATTATCGCGCAACTTAAGAAAGATTCCAAGCCCATTGCAGGGAAAAAAGAGATTGCTCAGGTCGGCGCTATTTCCGCGAACAACGACGAGACGATCGGTGCGCTTATCGCCGATGCCATGGAGAAGGTCGGCAAAGACGGCGTCATCACGGTCGAAGAGGCCAAGAGCATCGATACGAGTCTTGAAGTCGTGGAGGGCATGCAGTTCGATCGCGGGTATATCTCCCCCTATTTCGTTACCAACCAGAATACCATGGAGTGTCTGCTGGACGATCCATTCATACTGATCTACGATAAGAAAATCAGCACCATGAAAGACCTTCTTCCCCTGCTTGAAAAAGTTGCGCAAATGGGGAAGAATTTTCTCATTGTTGCCGAAGAGGTCGAGGGGGAGGCTCTGGCGACGCTGGTGGTCAATAAGCTTCGCGGCACGCTCAAAGTCGCTGCAGTCAAGGCTCCGGGCTTCGGCGATCGGCGCAAGGCCATGCTCGACGACATCGCGGTGTTGACCGGCGGCCTCGTGATCTCCGAGGATGCGGGTTTCAAACTTGAAAACACGACGATCGATTCACTCGGCAAGGCAAAGCGCGTCGTTATTGACAAAGAAAATACAACCATCATCGAAGGCGCCGGATTGCCCGCCGACATTAAGGGGCGCGTCAACCAGATCCGCAAACAGATCGATGAAACCACGTCGGACTACGACCGGGAAAAACTGCAGGAACGGCTCGCGAAACTCGCGGGCGGCGTTGCGGTAATCAACATCGGCGCGGCGACCGAAACCGAAATGAAGGAAAAAAAAGCGCGTGTCGAAGATGCCCTGCATGCTACCCGCGCTGCCGTTGAAGAGGGTATCGTGGCGGGAGGCGGAGTTGCGTTTATCCGCGCAGCCAAGGCGCTCGATGCCTTGTCGCTTACCGGGGATGAGAAGACCGGGACCGATATCATCCGGCGCGCGATCGAAGAGCCCTTGCGCATGATCGTGGCCAATGCGGGCATGGAGCCGTCGGTGGTATGCAATGAAGTGAAGAAAAACAAAGGCGCGTTCGGCTTTAACGCGTATACCAACAAGTACGAGGATATGTTGCAGAGCGGCATTATTGATCCTACCAAAGTAACCCGATCCGCGCTTGAAAACGCCGCGAGTATCGCCGGTCTCATCCTGACTACCGAGTGCGTCGTCTCCGATCTCCCGAAGGAAGAGAAAGAACTTCCGGGCGGCGGTGGCGGCATGGGTGGTGGTGGCATGGATGGCATGGGCGGCATGGGCGGTATGGGTGGTATGGGCGGTATGGGTATGATGTAACAGCAGCTTTCCGCGACTTAATTGCGTAGCAACGATTCGCCCCCGGATATTACATGGCAAAGCAGGCCGGGCCCGGGGGCGATTTATTTTCCCTATCCTGCTGTTAACGCTTCCTGCTCTGTTATCTATTTTTCCCGGTCACGTTTAACCAGGGACCCCTGCAATGGCTGAAAAATTTGTTTATTATATGTCGCGCCTCAATAAAGTGTACCCGCCGCAGAAAACCGTTCTGAAGGAAGTTTCACTCTCGTTTTACTATGGCGCAAAGATCGGGATCATCGGCGCAAATGGTTCGGGCAAGAGCACGCTCATGAAAATCATGGCGGGAATCGATACTGAATTCGAGGGTGAGGCGTGGATTGAACAGGGACGCACCGTCGGTTACCTTTCGCAGGAGCCCCGGCTCGATGACTCACTTGATGTAAGGGGCAATGTAGAACTCGCGGTTTCCGCCACCCGCAAGCTGCTTGATGAGTTCGAACAGGTCTCGGCGAAATTTGGCGAGGCGATGTCCGATGCCGAGATGGAAAAACTCCTGGAACGGCAGGCGAAACTGCAGGATCAAATCGATACCATCGATGCTTGGGAACTTGACCGCCATCTTGCTATAGCAATGGACGCCCTGCGGCTGCCGCCAGGCGATGCCCCGACTGCAGCGCTCTCCGGCGGCGAACGGCGCCGTGTCGCGCTCTGCAAGCTGCTTCTCGAGAAACCGGACCTTCTGCTTCTCGATGAGCCGACCAACCATCTCGATGCGGAATCGGTCGCCTGGCTCGAACGGCACCTGCGCGAATATGCGGGATCCGTGATCCTGGTGACGCACGATCGCTATTTTCTCGATAACGTGGTGGAATGGATCCTTGAAATCGACCGCGGCCGCGGCATTCCCTGGAAGGGGAACTACAGCTCATGGCTTGACCAGAAGATGGTGCGTCTCTCGCAGGAGGAGAAAGAGGAGTCGATTCGTCAACGCCGGCTGAAGAAGGAACTCGAATGGGTGCATACTTCACAGAAGGCGCGGCAGGCAAAAGGCAAGGCGCGTCTCAATGCCTACGAAGAACTGCGAAACCTCGAAATCGCCGACCGGATCACGACCGCCAGCATCATCATTCCGGAAGGACAACGGCTGGGAGAGGTAGTGATCCGTGCCGAAAACCTGACCAAGGCTTACGGGGACAATCTCCTGTTCGAAAACCTGAATTTCAATCTTCCCCGCGCCGGCATCGTAGGCGTCATCGGCGGCAACGGCGCCGGGAAGACGACGCTTCTGCGGCTCATCATGGGCAAGGAGCAACCCGACGGCGGCACGCTGACAATCGGTGAAACCGTTGATCTCAGCTACGTCGATCAGACCCGCGACGCGCTGGACAGTTCGAAAACGGTGTTCGAGGAGATAACGAGCGGAGCCGATTCGATCGTGCTGGGGAAGCTTGTCATGAATTCACGGGCATATGTGGGCAAGTTTAATTTTTCCGGACAGGACCAGCAGCGCCTCGTCGGCGAACTCTCCGGCGGCGAGCGCAACCGGGTGCATCTCGCCAAGCTTTTACAGCGAAGCAGCAACGTACTGCTCCTTGACGAACCGACCAACGATCTTGATGTGGAGACGCTCCAGTCACTCGAACAGGCAATTCTCGATTTTTCCGGATGCGCGGTGGTGGTCAGCCATGACCGGTGGTTTCTCGATCGTATCGCGACGCACATCCTGGCCTTTGAGGGCGAGAGCGTGGTGATATGGCACGAGGGTAATTTCGCCGACTATGAAGAATCGCGGCACAGGCGGCTCGGCACCAGCGCCGACCAGCCGCAACGGGTGAAGTATAAGAAATTGCAAAGGCGCTGAACCTTACCCATTGTACCCCAAAAGCGCCATGGCGAGGTCAACGGCGTGTAAATAATATGCCTGCAATAGTTTTTTTGCCGGAGAGTATTTTATGACTATGCCGAATCTGATGATAAAAGAAACGATTTCCCGCATTGAAGAATGCCTTAAAACAAACGAGGGGTTGAACTCGGAAAAACGGGACGACCTTCTGTCGCTCGTGGCGGATCTTAAAAAAGAAGTTGCCGCGCTTGCCGAGACGCATAGCGAAGATGCTCGCAGTATCGCCGCGTTCGCCGAAACGTCAATCCGCGAAGCAACGCGCACCGAAAAGAATCCCGAACTTCTTGAGATGTCTCTCGGCGCGATGAAGCTTTCCGCCCGGCGATTCGAAATTTCCCATCCGACCTTGATTGGCTTGATCAATGCGATCGGGCAGACATTGTGGAAAATCGGCATCTGACGGGGTCGTTACTTGCCGGGGGAAGATAAAAAAGGCCTGCGATGGTATCACAGGCCCGGTGCGTGCGTATAATCGAAGAATTTACAGTGGCGTCACATTCTGTGCATTCGGACCTTTCGCGCCATCAACAACTTCGAACTGCACCTTTTGACCTTCTTCCAATTTTCTGAACCCGGAGGACTGGATTGCGGAAAAATGGACGAAGACATCTCGAGACCCGTCGTCCGGTGAGATGAACCCGTAACCTTTGGCCTCGTTGAACCACTTGACAACACCTGTTGGCATACAGCAAACCTCTTTTGAAAAATGAATAATATAGATGTCATAAAGACATCCGGTAATGAGAGTAAGATAATTTATGCGCATAAAAATGCAAAACAAAAATGATTCCGATATTTATGCCAGATTTGTATTACGCATCGCATGCAATTATTTTCTCGAATCGTAAGCCGTTGCCACTCTTTCCCGAGGAGGTGTTCATGAAAACGCGAATTCCGGTGTTTCTGTCCTTGATGCTCCTGATCGCCTGTGCAAGTCATCAAATGCCGTCTCGCTACCGATCTTCCCTCGGTTCTGAAATTCTTTACTCCGGAGGGAATGGAGAAACGAAAGAGACCGCTATAATTATCAGGGGCGCCCCTCGACAGAGCGAAGGTGTCGAAGCCGAATACTATTTCCTGAGCAAGATATTCGGCGAAAAGGACAAGGTGTGGCAGGTGCACGGTCAGACCATGTTTCGCGAAGAGAAGCGCGTCTTCGATGTTATCGAGATACAGCTGATTCCTTCTCAGAAGAAGATCATCTTCTATTTTGATGTTTCAAAGCTTCCGTGGGAACGGAATTCTCCCCGGCAGGAAAATGAGTAGCTCCTGATCAAGGGCAGCGGATTTCCATGATAATTATGCCGCCTGCCGCCGGAAACGTTCCGTCTGTTTCCGCAAATACCGGCGGGCAATCCCTGAAAGTCGCCTTTACATGCGTACCGAGGATTTTGATTTTCTTCTCCCGCAAGAACTCATTGCCCAGAATCCGCTCAAGGACCGCGACGCGTGCAGACTTATGGTCATTGACCGCGCCACCGGCGCATTTGAGCACCATGCCTTCTCCGACCTTGTAACCCTCCTGCGGCCGAATGATCTGCTGGTTTTAAACGACACCCGGGTACTGCCGGCACGGGTTTTCTGCCGCAGGCCAGGCGGTGGCAAGGCTGAGTTGCTGTTTATAGAAGCGATCGATGCTCTTACGTGGAAAGCGCTGGTGAAACCGGGACGCCGGCTTTTACCGGGTTCGACGGTAATCGTCGAAAAGGATCTCCTCGTCGGGGAGTTGCGCGTTACCGGCAGCGGGGAGATGGGCGAACGGGTTATCCGGCTTTCGGCCGGGAGCGGGTTCGGTTCCCTTGCTGAACTCATCGAGCGTTGCGGCGATATGCCGCTCCCGCCGTATGTCAGGCGTCAGGCAGGGAGTGATGACAGTGAAGCTTATCAAACCGTTTATGCCCGCCATCGCGGCGCCATCGCCGCGCCGACCGCGGGACTTCACTTTACCGATCGGTTGCTGGCGGCGCTTCGGGAACGAGGGGTCCGGTGCGCTTTCCTGACCCTGCATGTCGGACCCGGCACATTCCTTCCGGTAAAGGTTTCCGATCCGGCCCAGCATCGCATGCACGAGGAGGAGTATATGCTTCCCTCCGATACGGTTGAGGCGGTGGTGCGGACAAAAAAGGAAGGGGGCAGCGTCATCGCCGTCGGCACAACCGTGGTTCGGGCGCTCGAGCATTGTGCGGCCGTGGAGGGGGAACTCCGCGCATCGAGGGGGCGCACCCGTTTAAAAATTCTTCCCCCCTATGCATTCAAAACGATCGATGGCCTCGTTACCAATTTTCATCTTCCGCAATCGACGCTTATCATGCTCGTTGCCGCTTTCGCCAGCCGGGAGTCCATTCTCGCCGCTTATGCCGCGGCCGTTGCCGCACGATACCGTTTTTTCAGCTATGGTGATGCCATGTTCATCCGCTGACCGGACCGGGCTGATCTCGCGCGGACATGTTTCTCCGCGGTAACTCTTGCTTTACCAATTGAGGCGAAGTATTTTACAACATAATCAGCAGGCCGTGACATAAGCCCGTATTTTAACAAAATACGGGCTTATGTTTTTCCGCACGGGATGGTAAGGAGAAGCCCCTTCAAATCCACATTACCGTAGGCGGGGCTCGAACCAGGGCAATTCCTGAAAGATTTTTTACGGCCATCAATAGACAGGGAGAACAGTATGCGCGGTGACGAACTCATGAAGGTTTCACCAGAAGTTCCGCAATGGCAGGATTACCGATCCTCCACGAGTGCCATGGTGGTGTTTTACGCGAGCGATCCGATCTCCGAGCTTCCGATACGGGAGGTGCCGGAGGAGCTGCCGTCCGTTGTCGTGCAGGACCCGAATTACGAAACCGGAACCTACGGACTCTACGCGTGCAGCAGGAGCCAGATCAGGAATGCTTTTGTCAAATCGAAAATCCGGTACCTGGTGTTTCTCACAAAATATGCGGGAACGAAGGCCGATTATCGCGACAAGTACTTCATTACCGGATATTACCTCATCGTGAAAACCGCTGATGTAAAGAAACTGCATATCCGCTACGGGACCGATTATTCCTGTATCGACGAACAAAGCTGCCCGGCCCTGCGGGCGTCCGAACGCCGCTTCGTCGCGATCGACGATGCGTTCGCGGTGACCGATGACGTGATGAAATCCTGGAATTTCAACGGGCGCGTGACCCGGCAGACGCGCATCGTGCTCGATGAACAGAAAACCCTCGAAGTGATCGAATACCTCAAGTCAAAGCCCGACTGCACCGCCCAGTATTCAACCGAGACGGCCGGATTGCAGCCGCATATCGTGGAAGAGGAAATCGAAACGGAAGGATGATGCTCTACCGGGGCTGGCGCATCATGTCGGCTCGCAAACAAAAGTGCGGCAGGGGCGGGAATTCCTGCCCCTGCCGTTTTTTTACCACTTGCCGCTTTTCTTGGTGGATGCCGGCGGGAAACCCTTCAGTTCCGCCTCGGCCGCGTCGATTTCCGCCTGCGGAAGCGGGTAATCGGAAAGTTCCCCGGCGAGGTACTTCTGATAACCGAGAAGGTCCATGAGGCCGTGTCCGCTCAGGTTCATGAGAATGACCTTTTCCTTGCCTTCCTCTTTCGCTTTCAGCGCCTCCTGGATCGTGGCCGCGACTGCATGGCTGGTTTCCGGCGCCACGATAAAACCTTCGGTGCGCGCCCACTGGAGCGCCGCCCGGTAGCATTCGAGTTGCGCCACGGCGCGCGGGGCCAGAAGGCCCTCGACGATCGCCTGGCTGACCAGCGGCGCCATGCCGTGGTAGCGAAGCCCTCCTGCGTGAATGGGAGAGGGCAGGAAATTATGGCCCAGCGTGTGCATGGGAAGAAGCGGGGTCATACCGGAGCTGTCGCCGAAGTCATACGTGAACTTCCCGCGTGTCATGGACGGGCAGGAGGACGGCTCGACCGGGATGATATCGATCTTGGCGCCGTTGATTTTCTCGGAAACAAAGGGGAACGCGATGCCGGCAAAGTTGCTGCCGCCGCCGGCGCAGCCGATGACAACGTCGGGATTGGCGATGCCGATCTTCGCGAGCTGCTTTTTCGCTTCAAGCCCTATGATGGTCTGATGGAGCAGTACATGATTCAGGACGCTGCCCAGCGCGTACTTGGTGGACCCGGTCGGATCGCTGACCGCCGCTTCCACCGCCTCGCTGATCGCGATGCCGAGACTTCCCGGCGTATTGGGATCCTTTGCCAAAAACGAGCGGCCCGCGGCGGTTTCCGTCGACGGGCTGGCAATGCAGGTCGCGCCCCAGGTCTGCATCATGGTTTTGCGGAAGGGTTTCTGGTCGAAGCTGATGCGGACCATGAAAACCTTGCAATTAAGTCCCAGAAGCGAACAGGCGAAGGCAAGGGCGCTGCCCCATTGCCCCGCACCGGTTTCGGTCGTCAGCGTCTTCGTGCCGAATTTTTTGTTGTACCATGCCTGCGGAACCGCGCTGTTCGGCTTGTGGCTGCCGGCCGGCGAAACGCTTTCGTCCTTATAGAAAATTTTGGCGGGCGTCCCGAGCGCTTTCTCGAGGTACACGGCGCGGCGCAGCGGAGAGGGCCTCCACCGGTACATGATCTGGATGATCTCATCCGGGATGTCGATCCAACGGTGCGGGCTCATCTCCAGTTCGAGAATAGGCATTGGAAAGACTTTCGCCAGCGCCTCCGGTGAAACCGGTTTTCCATCTGGCCCCAGCGGCGGCTGGAGCGGGGTCGGGAGGTCGGCGGCCAGGTTGTACCACTGGCGCGGAATTTCGTCTTCGTTCAGATACACTTTAATGGACATGTGCAGACTCCTCTGATGAGGGAATGAGTTGAACCGGCAGAATTTCCAGAGAATTACTTTGTGCTGCTGCTCGCGTACCGTACGATTTGAATAAAATATAAGGAAGATTGGATCACCGGCAAGGAAAAAAAGGCGGGTTAAAGAGATAGTAATGGGTGGTTAATTGATGTTTAAACGGGTTTTAAAACATCCGTGACCGTGCCATGTGCCCTGAATGGATGTTTTCTGGGAGGGGTTCTCGGAAAAACCGGCCTGGATTTTACGTTGCCGGTGCATCAAAACGGTTCTTCAGAAATACTTTCCCATTTGACCGTCGGCTTCTGGAAGAGTATTTTATTACCTCAATACCATAAACAATCAAAAAGAAAGGCCGGGCGACGTTATGAAAGTTTACTGGGATTGGTGGAGGCCCTTTTCATGTATCTGCGCGTCAGTAATTTTCGTGATGGCGGGCGGTTGCTGCGAAGTCGTACCGCCGGGGCATGTCGGGATCAAGGTCAATAACTATGGAAACAATCGCGGAGTGGAAAGCTATCCGATTCAAACGGGCGCCGTGTGGTATAACCCGGTTACCACACGAGTGTTTTCATATCCAACCTCGATTATCACCGCGATCTGGACAAAAGATACAACCGAGGGCAGGCCGGTTGATGAAAGCATTACGTTTAACACTTCAGAGGGAACCTCGATATCCGGCGATGTTTCGCTTTCATTTTCGTTAAATCCGGATTCCGTCCCCAATTTCTACGTGAAATTCAGGAATGATGATGTTCAGCAATTTTTGCACGGCTATCTCCATAATGTCGCCCGCGACGCTCTTAACGAGATTGCGAGTAAATATGCGCTTGAAGATCTGTACGGCTCTAAAAAGGAAGAGTTCCTTAATCATGTTAAAGCCCGCATCAATAATGATATCGGGCGATACGGGTCAATCAGCCAGTTTGGCTTTACCGGCGCGCTTCGTATGGACCCCCGTATCGTCGATGCGTTGAATAATAAGCTGAAAGCGGTGCAGGATGCCATAACCGCCGAGAACCAGTTGCGGCAGACCGAAGCCGATGCGCGAAAGCTGGTTGCGCAGAAAGCGGGCGAAGCGGAAGCCAATAATAAGTTGGCCCAATCGATTTCTCCCAACCTTCTTGAGTGGAAACGTCTTGAGATCTCCGAAATTTGCGCTCAAAAATGGGATGGCAAGCAACCGGAATTTCTTTCAGGGGCCGGGAATAATTTGTTGATGCAGTTACCGGCGCCGAAGTGATTCAGGGGTATTTTAGAAATAGGGGAGAAAGAACGGGGCGGCGGGAGGGGTAGAAATAATGTATTGAGCGGGCAGATTGAGTGGAAACAGGCGAAATCCAGTGCAATTTGACCGTTGGCGCATGGAAGAGTTTTTTATAATAACGAATTGGTTTCATTGAAATAGAGCATCTGTTAAGGAATAGAATTTGATCCTGTTATGTGGCATAAAGAGGGAAGGCTGAAGATGTAGAGAAAGACGCTGAAGATATTTTAGCGGTGAAAGGAAAGGGGAAAAGGGAGGCGAGGAAGAGATTGGAGGAGATCCATTTCAGAAAGGCCGAAATGTTATAGGTGAAGGCAATTTTGTCGTAAAATACACGCTATGGAACCAAATAAAAATATCATTTCTAGAACCATAGATAATAAAGAATTAGCGAACCTTCTTACTAAATGCGGTGATTCTTTAAGTGATTGTGTAAATTTCGGTTCTAATCTTCTTGAATGGATGGTAAAATCTAAACAGCAGCCTGATAACCATGATATAGTTTTAGGCGCTATTTTACGCCATTTTTTAGAACAGATAGATGCATACTCTGAGTTGTTGAAAATATCAATAAGTGAACCTTGCCTTAATCTGATAAGAACATTATTAGAAGAATTCATAAATGCATCTTATATTCTTCAAACAGACTCTGAACAGCGGGGAAAAGCATTTTTATACTTTCTTTTTTTAGAAAATATAAAATTTATTGACAAGCATGGCACTGGAACAAAAAATGAAAGGGAACCTAACGTAACAATTGAGACAGATGATTCATTAAATAGCATTAAGTTTATTCAGCCAAGCGATGCTATCGTTGCCAGAGCAAAAGTAATGGAAAGTATTCAATCGCCAAGTTATGCAAACATTCATGCAGAGTACATAAAGTGTAAGAGTTTAAATAAAAATAATATTTTAAAATGGTATAGTTTATTTGGAGGGCCAAAATCAATTAAAGCCTTAGCAGATGTAACCGGAAATAGTGGCCTTTATGAATATTTTTATAGATATGCTTCAGAATTTGTACATAGTACCAAGATAATTTCAAATGGTATTTATCCACAGGGAATTGGCCGAATCCGCATGCCTTTTCATGCTCAATTCGTATGTAGCTTTTCCTTGACATTAAGTTTTATCCATTTTAAGAAATATATTGATTACTATTGCAAAGAGAAATTAATGGAATATTCCAATTTTTACGCATCATTGAGCAATTTTCATCAATAAGTGTCAAATGATGAGATAATCAAATTTAATACATAGAAGAATAGTGGAAAACGGAGATTGAAATGCGCTTCGTTTTAGACCAAAACTCTTGTCATGCGCCAGAATTGGCGGAATATTTAAAATCCGGGAATGAAATTATACTTATTGATGACTTTTTTGTGGAATCCTTCAAATCAGAATCTTCAATTAGTAGAATTTACCACAATCTAGAATTATTGAGGCAATTTCCAAACCAAGTATCTGCAACTTATAGTAGTGGTGATTTATTTCGCAAAGAACTCGCGCTTTGTGCTCCACTCAAATCTGAACAATTGATTAGTGCAGACCTTACTTCAACGGTTCGTCGTTTATTAAGTTTAGAATATGTCAAATTTAAAAATGAGTTTACAAGATTGAAACACGATGCGACAAACCGTATAGCAGATAAAAATGATTTTACAGAGAAATATATTCGGGAAGGTGCCCAAGAAACATCTGATTTAATCAAAGAAGAAGGGAAAATGAAAGAATATAGAACCGATTGCACTGAAAAGCTAAAGGATATGCGGGAAACCGCTTTCCAAGTCTTAGAGCTAATCCTAAAGACGAAACATCCTGAGAATTATGATTTTAAACAATTTAAGTGTAATAATTCGGTTATTTTTTCGTCCATATATATACACCTATGGCGCATTATCGATTGGGCAATAAAAAATGGGTTTAAGAATGCTAAAAAAAAGATTCAGGGCGATAGCTTTGATATAAAATATGTTTTAATCGGTTGTTTTTTTGATGGCATAATGACCAATGATTGTTGGTTAAAAAAATGCCGTGAAGATACTATCGCTAATTTTATAATCGTTTAACGAACAGAAACTTGCAGATCAAAACCTGCTGATTATAGATACGAATTTTCCCTTTTTCACCAGCCCAAATCGCGAATCTCGTATTTTTCCCCTTCATGCGCTATCCCCCGATTTCCAAATTCTTACTGCTACCGCTGCTCTTGTTCTCCGCAAATCATGCAGCGGCGAGCGTTGATTCCGCAGCCGCGAGTGTTGATTCCGCGACCATTACCGTTGTTGCTTCGGGAGAGACGCACGGCATGCTCAAGCCGTGCGATTGTCCGAACAACCCCGGCGGCGGGCTGGCCGAGCGCGCGGCGGCGCTGAACTCCCTGCGAGACAGCGCTGCGCTTCTGCTTCTTGATGCGGGCGGCTTTGCCGGCGGAGGCATCTACGACGATTACACCGGCGGCTGCGCCGCCGATTCAGCGAAAACCGTCGTTACCATCCGCGCAATGGCCGCCATGCGCTACGACGCGGCGGTGGTCGGCGACGACGATCTGCAATACGGCGGCCGGTGGCTTGCGCGCGTTGCCCAGGCGTTGGGTTTGCCGCTTGTTTCCGCAAACTGTACGATCAACGGAACGAGGCTTTTCCCCGCCTATCGGGTGATCGTTAAAAACGGTGTCCGCTTCGCGGTCACCGGGCTTACCACCCAGGAACGGCTTTTTCCCGGCGACGACTCCTGCGTCATCCTGCCGCCGATCGCGTCCCTGCGCAAAATATGGCGCGAAATGGCGAAGGTCGCGGACCGCAGGATCATCCTCTCCCATCTGGGCGAGGAGGCGACCCTTGCCGTCGCCGACTCCTTCCCCGATGCGGATATCATCGTCAACGGCCACCGCAAGACTTCGCGGGACGCGGCGGCGCGTCACGGCAGAACCCTGATCATGCAGTTCGGCTATGAGGGGAAGAAACTTTCCTGCGCGACAGTGCAGTGGCTGAAAGCCGGCCGCCCGGGAACTCTCCTGAAGAGCAATTGGCTGGACATCGGCCCTGAAAGCGGCGTTGACAAGACAGTTCGCGCGCTCATGGCGGATTCCGGGAGCGCGCCGAAGCGGGACGTGTACGATCTGTATATCATGGGCGAGTGTCCCTACGGGTGCGCCGCCCTGCGTGAGTTCGTCGATTTCGTCAAAAACTTTCCGGAAATCCAGTGGAACCTCTGGTTTATCGGAATCGCGGGCAACGACTCGCTCTCCTCGCTCCATGGCACCGACGAGGCGCTCGATGAGATGACCTGGCTTGCCGTGCAGGCCCTGTATCCCGATAGATGGCTCGCCTTCCTGTCCGGGCGGAGCATGCCGCAGGCGACAAGCGGGGCCGTCATCGCATCTCTCGGGCTCGATGCCGCGGCGATCGGCCGATGGGCAAAGGAGAAAGGGCGTGCGGCGCTCGCCGATCATTACCGGCGCTCGACGCGGCTCGGCGTGTCGGCCTCGCCGACGTTGTACATCGACAACGTCCTCTTCGCGAAAACGATTCTGGCGGCGCGGTTGGCGAAAGACCAATGCGCGAATCTCGGTGAAAAGAGTTCGCGCTGCGACTCGTTGCCCGGATGCTTCGAGGACGCCGATTGCCGCGAGAAGGGGGCGGTCGGACGATGTTCGCCGCAGGGGAGATGCGAATTCAGGCAGGATGTTCCCTTCACCTTTACCGCGCTTGTCGCCGATTCGGCGCTTGGACATCCGGAAAGTTCCGTCATCGCCACCACCGAGGAGCTGTTTCCGAACGCGACCATCAGGACGCTGGGCCTGCATTCGGCCGAGGGGGGCCGTATGATGAAAACGTACGCGCCGTCGTCCCTGCCGTTCTACCTCTTCAGCCATGGGGCGGACGCGGCCATCAACTTTTCTCGGATCGAGAGCGGGCTCGAAAAGAACGGCGACGGGTTTTCTTTCAGGGACGGCATTACGCCGAAAAACTATTTTATAAATCGCGTTGAAATGCCGGGGTCCATCGTTTTCTTCATCGATCCGCTTTTTCCCGATGCGGTCGCGGCGATGAAAAGGGCGCTTGACGAATCGCTGCTTTCAGGGCATGTCCGGTTTCTCCCGGTATTCTACGATGACCCCGCCGTCGCGGCAAGCGCGATTGATGAAAAGGTGCGACGCGAGGAGTCGCTGCGGTGGCTGGTCATGGACTCGTTGCATCGCGGGCATGTTGCGCGCTACCTGCGCCGATACGCGGAAAATCCCGGCAGCTCGTACTGGTTTCTGAATCTTGCTGGAACCGGAATCGCCGCTGATTCACTCTATAAGGAGGGCAGGCGGCACGCGGAAATGCTGACGGCTCAATTCGACCTCCTGAACCGTCTCGGCATCAAGGACCCGATGGCGGTATTGATCGATAATCGGCGCTTTACAACGATAAAAAACGACGCCGAATTCGCCGCCGTTCTCAATGAACTTTCAAGAGAAACCGTTCATCGACCATGAAAATATCGATTGTCATTCCGGTCTATAACGAAGAGAAGACGCTTTCCGAAATTATCGATCGGGTTAAGCGCGCGCCCCTCGGCGGATCAAATAACCGGCGGGAGATCGTCATCGTGGACGATTGCTCGGAAGACGGCACCCGCGGTCTCCTGAAAAAGATCGACGATCCGGAAATTACGGTAGCCTATCATGAAAAAAACCGGGGCAAGGGCGCCGCGCTGCGGACCGGGTTTGAACGATGCAGCGGCGACATCATCGTCATCCAGGATGCCGATCTCGAATACAATCCGGACGAATATCCCACGCTCCTCGCGCCGATCATCGACGGGGACGCCCATGTGGTATACGGCTCGCGGTTTATCGGCGGACAGCGCCACCGCGTCCTTTATTTCTGGCACAGCATGGGGAACCGGCTTCTGACCGTGCTTTCCAACGCCTTTTCCGATCTTAATCTTACCGATATGGAAACCTGCTATAAGGTGATAAAACGCGAGATCGCGTCGCGCATCGCCATTTGCGAGAATCGTTTCGGTTTCGAGCCCGAGATCACGGCGAAGCTCGCTGAAATCGCGCGCAATGAGGACATTAAAATCTACGAAGTCGGCATATCCTACCGCGGCCGGACATATAACGAGGGCAAGAAGATCGGCATGAAAGATGGTTTTCGCGCCCTGTACTGCATCGTTAAGTACAATACCTCCCGCCTCGCCGTTTCCGTGAAAGGCGCGCTGGAAGGGCTGTGCGGCCTTATCGTGCAATTGTCAATATTGTTCGCGTTATCCGGGATCGCCCCTTTTGCCACCGTCGCCGGCCTCAATATCGCGCACGCCGTGAGCATGGAGGCGGCGCTGCTGTTCGTAGCGCTGATCAGCGCCGGCATCGCTTTACGAAGCGGCGTCGCGCCAGGCGGCCGGGCGGGAGCGTTTCTCCGGTTCCAGGGCGTGAGCCTCGTTCCCTTCGCGTTGCGCGCCGCGGTATTTTACTTCCTGCTCCCGGTGGCGGATTTCGTCGCCGCGAGCCTCGTTTCCGCCGGGATCGGCCTGGTTTTCAGCTTCTTTGGCGTCAATTTCCGGAAATTCCTTTCCCATCGGCAATGACCGGCCTCAGGCCGGGTTCCTTTCCGTCCACGCCCCGTCGCCAGGCGCCGCTCCGGCGGCTTTGTCGCCATTCCTTTGCAGGCGAAACCAGATCGGCAGCGCGCAGAGCAGGAGGGTGATGCCGACTGCCGGGGTGAGCCAGAAGAGATGATAATTGACATGCGAGTCCGGGGCCGTAACGGCGTCCATCACAAATCCGCAGAAGAGATAGCCGCCGAAATTGCCGACGCCCGAGGTGATCATGGCGAAAAGCTGGTGCATGCCGCTCCGCGATCGTTCGTCGCAGAAACGGTCGAGATAAATTGAGGCGGTGGCATAGATGAAGGTGTAGGAGAGGCCGTGGACCGAGAGGCCCAGTAAAACGAGCCACGGCGGGCCCGAAAGCGCCGCGGTGACATACCGGAAAATATCGAGCGCTATCCCGATCACGATGATTTTCCGCGAGCCGAAGCGCAGGAGGAGCCAGCCGAGTATTCCCATGGCAAACACCTCCGGAATCTGCCCGAGACTCATGGCCGGCATGATATTCCGGTCCGCGAACCCAATGGCGGCCAGGAACGGCGCGGTGCCGAAAAAGTAAAAGCGGTAGAAAAACGCAAGGAGCAGCATGAAGACGCAGAGACGCAGGACCGGCGGATTTGCGAGCATCCGGAACGGTACGCAGGGCAACGGATCGGACTTCGCGCGAGGTCGCCGCGAAGCCGGAATGGTAAAGGAGTAGATTCCCAGCGCCAACGAGGAGATCGCCGCGAGAATAAGCGCATCGGGTAAGCGACCGGCGGCAATACCCGCGCCCCCCCGGCGCATCCACAGGTAGCTGAATACCCAGGCGACGGCGATCCAGCCGATGGTTCCATAAACGCGGATCGAGCCGAATGAATGCCGCTGCCCGGTGGAGTGATGGAAAACGATCGCGTTGGTCAGGGCGAACGTCGGTACGTTGATCATCGTATAGCAGAGGTAGAGCGCGACCACCGGCCAGAAACTTCGCTGCATGGCGAAGGCGAGCATGAGGGCTCCGCCGGAGAGCTGCAGAATGCCGAGCAGCCGTTCGGCCCGGACCCATCGGTCGGCGACAAACGATGCGCAGAGCGGCGCGGCGATCGAACCCGCCGCGGTCACCGAGAGTATGATCCCGGTCTGCATGCCTGAAAAGTGCAGAACGCTTTTAAGATAGAGGCTCAGGACCGGCGTGAAGGCGCCCGAGATGAAGTACTGGAGAAACATCATGACGGCGAGACGGATTTTAAGAAAAGAGTTCACTGCATCGCCGCTTTCGACTGCCGGGAAGAGATCATTGCCATCCGGGGGAAAAGTTCAATTGGAAAAAATAAATAATATGATACACCCGCCGGATTCATCGATCAATTGTCGGGGATAATAGCCGGTCGCCGGCACGATATTTGCTCTATAATCACCAAGATAATTATATTATTAAACTGTTTATTAGTAAGGTAAAAATGAGTCGGCGGGTCGCGGGAGGCGCGATGAATCCGCAGAAAAAATGTATTTGTTTGTTTATTATTAGTTATCTGTTAGCGGCTCTACGGCGCTGCTTCCTGTTTTGTAAAGCAGTCGCCGTCAACATCCACTTTTCCGAAAGGAGTGCTTCATGAAAGCACGTTGGTACGCAGCGTTGTTGTGTTTGGCCATTCCGGGTTCGATCGCCCTTGCTGACGACATGGCGTCGAGCGGCCCGTATATTTCCACGGGAGATTTCGACCTTCTCTTTAATTTCGACGTGTTTAATATCGCGAGTTTTCTCCCGAACGGGGTCGGCGCCAGATATTGGATAAGCGACGCGGTGGCGATCCGCGGCGGCGTGCAGTTTGCAACCGTCGATCAAACACTCACCGCCCCGGCAGGAGAAACCGCCGGTTCCCAATCGGCCACTACCATTGGCATAACGGGTGGCGTGGAATATCATCTTACCCAGACACAGATCAGCCCGTATATCGGCGGCGAGGTGAATTTCACGTCGACCTCCGTGTCGAGCACGCCTGTGGCCGAGGCCGGTGCCGCCCAGATAACGACCAGTGATCCAACGGCTGGCGTAACAATCAATGGGAACTACTATCAGGGAGGTTTGATGCTCGGCGTTGGCGGACTGGCCGGGGTCGAATTCTTCGTTACCAAAGGGGTGAGTCTGGGCGCCGAATATCGGCTGGGCTGGGATTTGAAATCCCTGTATAATCAGACGTCGCCAAGCGCAACGGCGGCGGGGAATATCAATTCCTTCGGTCTCTCCTCTTCCGGAGGCCTTATCGTCAGCATAAAGTTCTGACCGATTTCAACCGAGGTCAGACAATAGAACTGTGATGCAGCGCCCGCCGGGGGTTACCCTTTGGCGGGCGTTGTGTTTTTCTGCGTTTCGCAACGCACCCGCGGATTGAACAGCACCACCATCTCTCCGCGCGGCGGCTTTGCGGCAAAGCGGTCGAGGAGCTGCCGGGGCGACCCGCGCAGGAACTCCTCATGGAGTTTCGTCATTTCACGGGCAATGACGACCCACAAGGTCCCGAAAATCGCCTCCATGTCTTCCAGAACCTTGACAATGCGGTGAGGCGTCTCATAAAACAGCACGGTGCGGTGTTCCTCCCGAAAAGACGAGAGCACCCGCCTGCGCGCCGCCTCCTTGTGCGGCAGAAAATTTTCAAAAACGAACCGGTCGGTGGGGAGGCCGCTGGCCGAGAGCGCGGCAATGCACGCCACCGGACCGGGGATCGGCGTCACGGAGATCCCTTCGTCGATGGCGGCGCAGACAATGTTATAGGCGGGATCGGCGATGCCCGGCGTACCCGCATCGGTGATGAGCGCCATGTCCTCGCCGCTTTTCAGGCGTGCGATGAGGCGGGGCGTCACGCGCTCCTTGTTGAAATCGTGATACACTTCGGGGATGGCCGCGATGCCCAGATGCAGGAGCAGCGTGCGCGAAACCCGGCGATCTTCCGCGAGAATGACCGGCGCCTGCGCGAGCACTCGCGCCGCGCGCGCGCTGATATCCTCCAGGTTGCCGATGGGCGTGGAAACGAGATACAATGTCGCCATGTGACGCCTACGCCCCCTCTTCGACAAGGGGGCCGTCGAGCGCGGACGGCGGATTTTCCTTCAGAAAGTTTTCCAGGATGATGCAGGCAGCGATGCGATCGACCGCTTCCTTGTTGCGCCGGTCCTTCTTCTTGCGAAATCGCAGCAGCGATGCCGCTTCTCGTGAGGACATGCTTTCATCGATATGGTAAACGGGTAGCGAGACTTTTTTCCGCAGAGTATCGGCAAACGTCCGCACTTCGGCCGACATCCGCGTTTCGCCGTCGTCACTGTTGAGCGGCAGGCCGACAACGATGCCGCCCGGTTGCTCGCGGGCAATGATCGCCATGAGGGGAAGAAACGTTTGCGGATGTTTTTTCCGGTCTATGGTCGTGAGGCCCCGAACATGGGCGCCGGCGTCGTCGGTGATTGCGCACCCTATCCGTCGGCGGCCATAATCAATCCCGATGAGTTTCATCTTCAATTCTGGTCCACTCCATGAGCACCTCCAGGGTGGACAGGTCCAGGTCGGAGACCCTCGGCTGTTTATCGAGGATGAAGCGGAAATTCCCTTTCTTCAATCCGAGAATGTAGTTCAACGCCTCGCGGCCGGTGGTGCTGTCGGTGGCGGCGGCATGGACAATGCGGCCCTGCGTGAAATAGATGATCCCGAGCGGGGTTGCATCCTCAAACTGAAGGCATCCGGTTTTTTTGCCCATTTCAATAAACTGGAGAATTTCGGGAAGATTACTTTCAGAGATATCGCCTTCGAGCGCGGACCCTTCCCCGATCTTCCTTTCCTTGGCTCGTTTGCGCGCGCGCGCTTTATGCCGCAGGAACAGCAGCAGGGCGACGACCAGAATGAGCGACGCGAGTACAATGGCGATAAATACCAGCTCCTGGCTGATACCGGCCGATGGCGTGCTCACGATAATGCCTTTATCGCGTTCGATATACCCGGTCGTATCCTTGACGGCGACTTTGCACCAGGTGTCTCCCTCGTCAATGAGCGGAAAAAAATCTCTCTTGTCGGCAATGAGCAGAACGTCGGCATCGACGCTTGGCCGTGAATAAACCGCGCTCCGGCCGCTCGAAACCTGGAAGAAAGCGATGTCCCTGCCGGATTGGGTTTTGCCAAGATGGGAAAATTGCGAAAACCAGGTCCGTCTTTGCAGGGGCGCCATGGCTCTGCCGCCGTTGTTGATAAGGGTGGATTCCACCTCCTGAGGCGTTGAGCCGCCCGGTGACGCGGTAACGACCTCCTCCCCGGTTCCCTGGCTGTTTACTACCGCCGTTGGCGGCGCTGAAACGAGGGGTGCCGCAGCGGTGGCATGCATTGCCACTCCACTGTCGGGTCCGGGAGCGAGAGGCCGGGCGATCGGCGAAGCGGTTGCCAGAGGGGCGACTGGCGTACCGGGAGCGGCGCGATGCTGCACGTCGCCCGCCCCCCGGCGGGGTATAGGTGAAACGGCGACCCCGGTCGCTGCCGCTTTCTGCGCCGAAACGACCGTCTTCGGGGTCACCGCGGTCGTTGCTTCGGATTGATTGACGGTTGCAGAGGCGGCGACCGTCATCGGCCCTTTATTCGCCCTCCCCGTGCTCTCCGCGCCCTGACTCGTTGCTACGGTGACCGCTGGCCGGGGCGCCGGGGCAATGACCGGCTCATTGAGGGCTCGCAGCATGTTCGCGGCTTCCTTTACCACCCATGCGTTGCTCCCATCCTTGAACAGGATCCGGTACCAGTCCCCGCTTTCGGCATCGATGGTAAACCGATCTCCCGAGTCGGCGAAGCTCTTGATATCCGAATCGGCCGAAGGGAGCGTATGCAGCTTTATAATGGGGACTTTAATGACGATTTCTCCCGTCTTTTCTCCGAAGAGGGAGCAGATCAGGAGCAAGATGATAAACGGAACGCTTCCTGCAATTTTAGCGTTCATAGCGGGGAAGCCTGGTTTAAAATTCCGGGTGAGGCTGGTATCATGAAAAAACGCTCTCCTTCACAGTTCGCTGAGCAGGGGACATCTTCCGGGAATCAGCGAATGACCTTTTCAATCATTGAATGCAGTACGGTTTCATCCGCGGGATCGCTAAAACGAAGCGCTATCGTAAGATACCACATTTTTTCAATCGGGACCATAGCGATTGAGGCCAGGCGCACCGCATCTTTTTCGGTCGTTATTACTCCCTTCATCAGAAGCTCGCCTTTGTCCTGAAAGTCGGATCGCGCATAGGGATGGTGGTCGCCGAAAACAAGCTCAGCGCAGGGAACGATGCCCGCGCGCCTGACCATATCAATAAAGCGCCCCGGCCTGGCAATGCCGCAGATCAACAGGGGTTCCGGCAGGGGCGGCGCCATCCTGCGCCGGCCGTTATGCGCGTTGACCCAGCATCCCATCTCCTGGAACACGACCGCTGCATGAAGATGCGGAAAACGCGCCGCAAGAAAGTCTCTCTGGCGTCGCAAGGCGTCGGCGTTTTCCGTTCGCCCGATGAGAAGCGCGATCTGCGCGCGGGCGAGCGCCGACACCCTTTCCCGGAGAAACCCGGAAGGGATCAGTCTATCGGTGAGAAAGGAATCATGCAGGCAGACGATATCGAGATCCCTGCGGAGCGACCGGTGCTGGAAACCGTCGTCAAGCACATACGCCGACCGGCGGGGCAGAAGCGGCGACAGAAGGTTTGCCGTTTTACATCGATTTGCTCCTATGCCAAGCCAGCTTCGCGGAAATCGATTATGGAGGAGGGCGGGCTCATCGCCGATGGCGCTCCAGGACACCGATTCGTCAGGGACAACGATACGGCGGGAAGAATTTTCTCGCCGGTATCCCCGCGAGAGAAATGCCACGCCGATGCCTCTTGATAGCAGGTATTCGCCGATCATCGCGGCGACCGGCGTCTTCCCGGTCCCGCCCGCCCTGATGCCGCCGATGCTTATTACCGGCCGCGAAGCGACATGGGAAAGCAGGGGAAGGCGATCGTAGAACATGTTGCGGATAGCGAGCGCCGCGCCGTAAAGGGCGGACGTCGCCGTCGAAAGCATGGAGAAAACGATCGGCGGGCGTTTCCCCACGATGACATTTTCGAGTGAGTCGGCGATTTTGTCCATGGCAGTCATGATCTGAAATTGCCGCCTTACTTGCGTTTTCAATCCCGTGCAGCCTATTTTTATCGAGCTTGGCGCGGCATGCTCACCCGTACAAACAGGATGATTCCGTACCGCCGTCCGAATCGCATGGCTGAATTATGAAAATTACTCTATGCCAATGTAATCCGTTCGTCGGCGACGTTTCCGGCAATGCGGAACGGTGTTGCGAGATCGCCGCACGGGCCGCCGGGGAGGGGTCCGACCTCGTCGTCTTTCCTGAACTTTTCCTGCAGGGCTACCCGCCCCGCGATCTTCTCGACCAGCGCTGGTTTATCCGGCAGGGGAGCGATGCGCTCGCGAAGATCGCCGCGCTTTCAGCGAAGCTGCCCGCCACGGCAATCCTCGTGGGCGCGGCGCTGCCGAACGAATTGCCTCACGGGAAACAACTTTACAACGCGGCTGTTCTCGTCAGCGGCGGCCATACGGTTTTTTCCCAGCCGAAGACGCTCCTGCCGACCTATGATGTTTTCGATGAGACGCGCTACTTCGACCCCGGTCTCGCGGCGGCGGTGTACCATTACAAAGGAGAATCAATCGGCATCAGCATTTGCGAGGATGCATGGAACCATGAGGCGCTCTGGACGGGTCGCCTGTACGAGCGCGATCCGGTGAGCGAGCTGGCACGGGCCGGCGCGAGCATTCTCATCAACATCGCCGCGTCGCCGTTTCATATGGGCAAGGAGAACCTGCGGGTTTCGCTCTGCCGGAGCCATGCGGCGCGACATCGCCTTCCCTTCGTTTACGTTAATCAGGTCGGGGGCAACGACGAACTCATCTTCGACGGGAACAGCATGGTATTTGACGCTTCCGGAACCTTGCGCGTCATGCTGCCTTCCTTTGTCGAGGCGGTGGCGACCGTCGATACCCGCTCGTTTGGCCCGGCGCTCGAACTACCGGACTTCGATACCACTGCCGCGGTGCGGAACGCGCTCCTGCTCGGCATCAGGGATTACACCCGCAAGTGCGGCTTCCGAAAAGTCATCATCGGACTCTCGGGCGGCGTCGATTCGGCGCTGACCGCGACCCTGGCGGCCCAGGCTCTCGGAAAGGACTCCGTGTGGGGGGTCGCCATGCCGTCGCGCTACTCTTCCGAGGGCAGCCTTGTTGACGCACGCGCTCTGGCGGAAAATCTCGGCATCCGGTTCTCGGTGGTTCCCGTCGAACCCCTGTTCGCCGCGTTTCTTTCGACGCTGTCGCCGGTCTTCGGCGCGACCGCGCCGGGGCTTGCGGAGGAGAATTTGCAGGCGCGCATCCGCGGAACGCTCCTCATGGCGCTCTCGAACAAGTTCGGCAGCCTGCTGCTGACGACCGGCAACAAGAGCGAACTTGCCGTCGGCTATTGCACGCTCTACGGCGACATGAGCGGCGGATTGAGCGTGATAGCGGATCTCCCGAAGGGGATGGTGTACAAACTTGCGCGCTTTGTCAACGACGAAGCGGGACGGCCCCTTATTCCGGAATCGACGCTTGCCAAGCCGCCTTCAGCCGAACTGCGGCCGGATCAGACCGATCAGGACACGCTGCCGCCCTACCCCATACTGGACGCCGCGCTCGAAGGCATCGTTGAAAAGAGTCAGTCGCTTGCCGAGCTGGTCGCTCAGGGCATCGATGCCAAAACGGCCAGATGGGTGTGCGAAGCCGTTGCGAAAAGTGAATACAAACGGCGGCAGGCGGCGCCGGGCCTCAAGGTGACGCCCAAGGCGTTTGGCATAGGGAGAAGGTTTCCCATCGCGGCGAAATATGAGTGGTGAAGAGCATGCAAGATGATCCTAATACGTAATTAAAGGAAGATTGATTGTCATGAGAACGGGACGGCTTGCTTGCATGTTGACGGCTGCGGCAGTGGGTGTGTGGGGCTGCGGCAATAACAGCGGTCCGGCGAGGCCGTTTATCCCCGCTCTTCCCGTCATCGCCATGGATACCATTCCCGGCGGAACGTTCCAGATGGGCGATACGGTTACCGCCGTCGGCGCGATCCCGGTGCATGGCGTGACGCTCGGAGCGTTCGCCATGTCGCGGACGCTCGTGACGCAGGCCCAGTATTCGTCGGTGATGGGGGTCAATCCGGCTTATTTCGATTCCGGCATGTCGTGGCCGGTCGAGCGGGTGACGTGGTACGATGCCGCGCTGTTCTGCAACGCGCTCAGCAAACTTGCGGGAACGGATACGGTTTATACTTTTTCATCCATCACGGGAACGCCGGGCGCCGGATGCAACGGTCTTGGCAATCTCCAGATCAATGACGCCCGAAACGGCTATCGGTTGCCGACCGAGGCGGAGTATGAATACGCCTGTCGCGCCGGGAGCACGACCGACTTTTACTGGGGCATGAACTATGCGCCGGTGGCGTACCCGGATACTCTGATAGATACCCTGACGTCGGTCGATTCCCTGGATACCCTTGATACCTTGACGTCGATAGATTCCCTGGATACCGTGACAATCGACAGCAATGCGGTCTGGTATTATAATTCGCCGTTCAGTACGCAGCCGGTAGCGACGAAGAGTCCGAATGCGTGGGGGTTGTACGACATGAGCGGGGATGTCTGGGAGTGGTGTAACGACTGGTTCGGGAGTTACGACGATAGCAGCCAGACCAACCCGACAGGAGCGACGAGCGGCAGCTCCCGCGTGCTGCGCGGGGGCGCATGGTACGTCGATGACGCCCGCTACCTGTGCTCCGCGTTCCGCCAGAGCCTCGCTCCGCAGGGAGTGATCGACGACATCGGTTTCCGGGTAGTGTACGTCGTTAGCGGCGCTCGCAAATAGATGAAGAGATTGCCGATCCCTTTCTGAAAGACCGGCCTTGTTGCTATATGAATAAAATTAAAATAGTAATCTTCATGATAGTCGTCCCTGTTTTAATAACCGCCCACTGGTTCTTCGGCTCGCCGGTATTTACAAAGTATTTATACGGCGGTTTTGACCGAAGCGTTTATGCTCAACATACCCTGACAATATGGTTAAACTCAATGGTTGAAAATAAATCGGGTTTCTTAAAAACCTATTGGCCGAACGATACGATACGGATTCTTTCATCTGATTTGCCATTAAAAGAAATGAGTTATAAGGAGATTCATATAATTATTCGCCCTTTTGACCATATTCCGCCTTTTGATTCTTCCTGGATTGGAATTGAATTAGATAAATCAAGTGACAAAAATCCATTTTCCTATACTTACGATATTACCGGGCATTGTTATATGAACTGGCGCACGTTTTCGACCGGAGCGGATACATTAGAATCATTACTGAAAATAAATCATTGGGGAGCACAATTTATTTGCCGTAGATACAAATGGTTCCCTGATCATTTTATTGAAATGCAACCCAATAGATTTTTGCCTCGCCTGAAAGATACAATGCACTCGTAATTATAATCGCTTCGAGAGCGGAAATAGATTAAAGGTAATTGTGCCGGGCATGGCTCAATCGACCGGCGACGAAAAATCGATACCGATTTCATTGTCGGTGATGGAGTATTTTTATCCGCTGCGCGCCGATGCCATCTTGGAATCCGGGAAGAAATGGCATAGTGGCGCAATTGCTGTTTACAATAAAAGAATCACCCGTTGTATCAATGGAGGAAGAGGAGCGGTCATGCGAAGTGGAGCTCTTGCCTGCATCCTGACGGTTGCGGCGGTTATCATGGGAGGTTGCAACAGTAGCGTTCCGACGACGCCGTACGTCGGAGCCCTTCCCCCGAGCCTTCATATGGATAGCATTCCAGCCGGAACGTTCCAGATGGGCGATATCAATAATAATGTTGCTGAAGCAATCCCAGTACACAGCGTGACGCTCGGGGCATTCACCATGTCGCAGACGCCCGTGACGCAGGCGCAGTACGACGCGGTCATGGGAAACAATCCGTCCTATTTCGATTCCGGCAACGCCTGGCCGGTGGAACAGGTATCGTGGTACAATGCGGCGCTGTTCTGCAATGCGCTCAGCAAACTATCAGTACCGCCAAAGGATACGGTCTATGTATATGGAGACCGCAGAATGGACTCGACGGTGGTGATCGACTATACGAAAAATGGCTACCGTTTGCCAACCGAGGCGGAGTATGAGTACGCCTGTCGCGCCGGGACCACGACCGACTATTACTGGGGAAGGAATTATCCGCTGGATTCCACCGCGGATACCCTTGCTCTTGACAGCAATGCGGTCTGGGCCAATAATTCAAACGGCACGACGCGGCCGGTAATGACCAGGAAGCCGAATGCTTTCGGGTTGTACGACATGAGCGGGGATGTCTGGGAGTGGTGCAACGACTGGTTCGGGAGTTACAGCGACACCAGCCAGACCAACCCGACAGGGGCGACAAGCGGCAGTTACCGCGTGCTGCGAGGGGGCTCATGGTCCTTGAACGTCTCCGCCTCCACGCTGTGCTCGGCATACCGTAACTCGACTAACCCGTACCATGCGTACAGCGACATAGGATTCCGGGTAGTGTGCGGCGCCCGGTAGGGTTCAAGGGGTGAGAAAATGTTGTGCGGAAGATCCCCATGGCCTTTCCTCCTCCTGCTGCCGGCCCTGTTTTTTCCCTTCTGTTCCAATACCTCGAAGAACAATCCCGTAAACAATAATCCATTGCCGGCGCCGGCGCTGAATTCTCCCGCGAACGGCGCAACGGGTCAGTACCTTGCCTTGAACCTGACATGGGCGACAGTGACTGGCGCGACAGAGTACGGCGTGCAGGTTTCAACGGACAACGCATTTTCACCGATAACGGCCGCCGATTCGATGATAACGGGTGACACGGCGAGAATTGCCGGCGGCCTGTCCCTGAACGCCACCTACTACTGGCGGGCGCGGGCCGGCAACGGCGCGAGCGCGGGCGCATGGTCAAACGCATGGAGTTTTACCACTATGACAATTTCCGCTTTTCCCGGCATGCGCCAGATCGCGGGCGGGACGTTCGTGATGGGCGATTCGGCTATTCTCGATACTCCGCTGCACGGCGTCACCGTTTCTTCATTCTATATCGACACGACCCTGGTCACGCAGGCCGATTACCAGACGCTGATGGATGTCAACCCGTCATGTTTTGCCGGAGTCGGGCAGAGGCCGGTGGAGCAGGTTACCTGGTTTGACGCGGCGCTCTACTGCAACGCCCGGAGCAAACGGGACGGGAAGGATACGGTGTATTCCTTTACGTCCATTGTCGGGACGCCGGGCGCCGGATGCAGCGGTCTCGACAGTCTCTTCATTGACTATACCAAATACGGCTACCGGTTGCCAACCGAGGCGGAGTGGGAGTATGCGTGTCGGGCCGGCAACGACACGACCGATTACTACTGGGGCATGAACTATCCGCCGATAGATTCCCTGGATACCTTGACGATAGACAGCAACGCGGTCTGGTATTATAATTCACCGAACGGCACCCAGCCGGTAGCGGGCAAGAAACCGAACGCCTGGGGGCTGTACGACATGAGCGGGAACGTGTGGGAGTGGTGCAACGACTGGCAGGGGAATTACGGCAATGCCGACCAGACCAACCCCACGGGGCCGGACAGCGGCAGTTTGCGCATAATACGCGGGGGTTCGTGGGTTCCCAGCTATGCCTTCACGCTCTGCTCGGCGTTTCGCGGCGTCTCCCTCCCCGTCTATGGCCTCAATGAGGTAGGGTTCCGGGTGATGTGCGGCATTCAGCAAGTAAATAAGAAGCGCGCTCGACTCCGCTGAGAATGATCAGCCATCACAAATTTCTATTTTTTATGGTGCAGTTTCCCGCGCTTTCTTCACCATCCGGGAAAGCGTCGAAACCACTCCGTCAACATTTGCTCCCGTCACCGCCGACATCGTGAGCCATCCTTCCGGCGGGGCCGGGGGATTATCCGGCGGGAAAAGATCGCTTTTGGTAAGGATCATGCAGCGCGGTTTCTCCGCCAGTAGTTGACTGTAGAGCGAAAGCTCGTGCAGCAGCATGGCGGCGTCCTCGTCCGGGTGCGGCGAGGCGCCGTCGATGAGAATGGCCAGCGCCCTGGTGCGTTCGATGTGGCGCAGGAAACGGATTCCCAACCCCTTACCCGTATTGCTCCCCTCGATGAGGCCAGGAATGTCGGCAACGACAAACGACTCCGCGCCGTTTTTGCCCTGGACGATGCCGAGGTTCGGCGCGGTGGTCGTGAAGGGGTAGTCGGCGATTTTCGGCCGGGCATGGGAGATGCGCGAAAGGAACGTTGATTTGCCCGCGTTCGGCCGTCCGACGAGCCCGATGTCGGCAAGTACCTTGAGGGTGAGCCGCAGCCGTTTCTCCTCGCCCGGTTTTCCGGCCTCGGCCATCTCGGGGTTACGGTCCTTCGCGGAGGCGAGAGCTCGGTTGCCCCTGCCGCCCCTGCCGCCTTTTGCGATCAGGATCGGGACCCCCGGTTCTATGCAATCCGCGATGATTCTCCCTGTTTCCTCATCGTAAATCACGGTGCCCGCCGGCACTTCAATGACGATATCTTCGCCGTTCTTGCCGGTCTTTGAAGAGCCTTTGCCATGCATGCCGCGTGTGGTTCTGAATTGTTGCCGGTATGCCATATCCTGCAGCGTGTGAATCTGCGTTGAGGCGACCACGGAAATGTGACCCCCGCGGCCCCCGTCGCCGCCGTCGGGCCGCCCCTTCGGTTTGAACGGTTGCCGTTCGTAGGCATGGCAGCCGTTGCCGCCGTCTCCCGCCTTGACGTGTATGATCGCTTCGTCGATGAACATCGGGCCGTCTTTCGGATGGAAAAATCCCGCTATGTCTTTGTCCCGGAACTGCTGGTCCCGGAACCGGTTGAAGCGGAACCGCTCTCCGGTTGCTTGGCCGGAGCGGGGGCGGAGGGGGCAGGCGCCGGACTGTCCGCCGCTTTCGCCGCTTTTGTGTACGAATCGGAACGGTAGTCGGTCTGGTAAAATCCGCTTCCCTTGAAAAGAAATCCGGCGCCGGAGGAAATCAGCCGGCGGACCTCGCCGTCACAACCCGCTTTTCTGCACTTTGTCAGCGGTGGTGCGGTAATGCTCTGGAACTCCTCAAAAACCAATCCGCACTTCTTGCAGGCATACTCATAGGTCGGCATAATGGAACAGGCTCCTTATCGGTTGTATCGGTATGGGCTGATTTCACCCGCCGGAAGACCCGGCCTTGTCGCGCTCCACGGTCAGACGACCTCCCCGAACAGGTCATGGTCGCTTGCCTTGACGATCAGGATCCGCTGGAACGAACCCGCGCGGCAGCCGGATGGCGCGACAAACGCAATTCCGTCAACTTCCGGCGCGTCGAACCGCGTGCGGCCGCGAAGCGGGAACGCGGGGTCCTTCGAGGGGCCTTCGATCAACACTTCCATGCGCGATCCTACGCGCAGGGAAAGTTTCTCCCGGCTGATTTCGCGCTGGATGGCCATGATCGCTTCACAGCGGCGCATGACGGTTGACGAACGCGGCCTTGCGGGCAGGGTAAAGGCTTTTGTCCCCTCCTCCGGGGAAAACGGAAAAACGCCGAGCCGGTCGAACCGGATCTCTTCGACGAATCGCTCGAGCTCTTCGAAATATTTCTCGGTCTCACCGGGGAATCCTATGATCAAGGTACTGCGAATCGCCGCTTCGGGCGCCGCTGTGCGTATCGCGGCGATGCGCTCGCGTATTTTCGCCGAAAGGGGCGACCGGCCCATTGCTTTCAGCACCGGATCGGCGGCGTGCTGGAGGGGCATGTCGAAGTAAGGGCAGAGCCTTTTCTCCGAGGCGAAAAGCGCGAGCAGGCGGTCGTCCACGTGGGCCGGGTGCAGGTACATGAGGCGTATCCAGTGAAACCCGGTATCCGCAATCAGCGATTCGATGAGTTCAGCGAGTTTTTCGCCCCCTCGGCGATCTCTCCCGTAGAATGTTGTATCCTGCGCTACCAGGATCAGCTCGCGTACGCCTTGTGCCTCGAGCCAACGCGCTTCATCAAGGATATCCTTGACCCGGCGCGAACGGTAGGGGCCGCGAATCCGCGGGATCGCGCAAAAGGCGCATGCGTGGGAACACCCTTCCGCGATTTTCAGATACTGCGTGGCGATCGGCCGCGAAAGCTCCCGCATGAAGGTCGGCCGTGACAGCGCCCCGAGGCGTTCGGAGAGCGCTTCCTCCCATTCGTGAACGCCTACCCAGGCGTCGACCTCGGGGATAAGCCTTTCGGCCTTCTTTTTATAACGCTCCGGAAAGCAGCCGGTTACCAGGAGCTCGCTGCATCGCCCGTTTTTTTTCCAGGTGGCCGACTCAAGGATGGCTTCGATGGCCTCTTCTTTGGCCTCGCTGATAAAGGCGCACGTGTTGACGACAATGGTATCGGCTTTGGCAAAATCATCGATGACTGTGTATCCCGCGGAACTGAAGCGATGAAGAATTCTCTCACCGTCGATCGTGTTTTTGCTGCATCCGAGATTTTGCAAGGCTACGGTGGGCATTATCAACTAAAAAATAGTTGATTGCCGTTCCATGGTCGTAATGGCAAGGGGCACCCCGCAGCCGGAACGCCAGAAATTCTTTTTATTCTTAATGTTAATTACCCTTAGCCAGTTTCGACAGCAACGCGCTGCGCTTGGCGGCGTAGGCACACTCCTCGTCGTCGGAACGGGGGGGGCAGCCTGAAAATTCAAGGAAGTAGTTCCACGCCTTGATCGCTTCGATGAGAAGGGCCTCGTTGTGCGACTCGGTTTGATAGCGCTTATCAAGCGTGGCGGCGCTGATATACAGGATGTCCCGTTTGAATGCCGGCGTCTGGGGAATCACCGACCCGACCGTGGCTTTGAGCGCGGTCTCGAACCGCTCCTGCGCCTCGGTGTAGAGCCCCATTTCGTAATAGGCCCGGCCGAGGTAGGCGTCGATGGCCGGATCGGAATAGCGCGCTTTCAGGTCTTCGAGAATTTTTCGCGCCTTTCCGTAATCGGCCTGCTCTATTATCATGATCGCGGCCATGCGAATCTGCGCTTCGAGATATTCATTCGCGAGCCCCCCTCTTTCGATCGGCGGCACGAGTTTATAAGCGGCAATCGCCTCGTCCCAGCGCTCGCGCCGCTCGGCCGCCTTGCCTTTTTCAAGAAACGGGAAGGAAGTCGTCTCGCTGAATTGCGGCACTGCTTTCGGCACGGCCATCGTTCGCAGGAAGGCAACCAAAGAGAGCCCGAGCGCCGCCACGGAGAGTGCCAGCGCAATACCGGCAAAATGACGTTTTAAGGAGAACGGGACCGAGATCTTCCGGGGGGTTCCGAACGACTGATACGAGTTCATGCAGTGATTGAGCGCTTCCATGATCTCCTTGGCCGACGAAGGACGGTGGTCGGGGTCGCGCGCGAGCAGCCGGTCGATGAGCTCTTCGGTAAGGGGCGAAATGGAAGGACGAATTTTGCGGGCGCGGGTATAGGAACTGTTCCGGATGCTCTTGATGAGCTCGGTGAGGCTGTCGGAGGAGAATGGCCGCTTGCCCGTGGCAAGTTCATAGAGCACGATGCCCAGCGAGAAGAAATCGCTCCGGGGGTCGAGCGGCGATCCGGAAATCTGTTCCGGCGACATATAATGGAACGTGCCGACGATCATACCCTGCATGGTATGGGATGAGATATTGAGCGGACGCGCGGCCCCGAAGTCCATGAGCTTTACCTGCCTGGCCGGCGTGATCATGATGTTTTCGGGCTTGATATCGCGATGGAGAATGCCCTTGATGGCCTCGCCGCCGGGCCCGGTAATGGCGATGGTGTGGGCATAATCGAGCGCGCCGACGACCTGAACGGCTATGGAGAGAAGCTCCCGTTCATTGATGCGGGGATTGCGGATGGCATACTCGCGAAGGGTCTGGCCTTCGACAAATTCCATTTCAATATAGAAATAACCCTGCTCTTCGCCGGTATCGTAGACGCGAAGGATGTTCGGGTGGTCGAATTGCGCGACCAACCGCGCCTCCTGCTTGAACCGGAGGAAAAAATCCTGCTCCTCAACCAGTGACGGCTTGAGAATTTTTACGACCCGCTTGAGGTCGAAACGGAGGTTGTGAGCCAGGTAGATATAGGCGGTGCCGCCTTCGTTGATGCGTTCCAGAATCGTGCAGTTGCCGCACTGTTTGCCAATGAACGGATCGACCTCGGTTTTCGCGGGGGGAATAGACGCGGCCAGCGCCGTTTCGGTTCCGGCGTCGTCCACCGAAAGAATTTCCGTTTTCTCGAAGCGCCTAGTAGCCATGGTTCATGATTCGCCGATGCGTTTCTTGACCTGTGTAATGATCGCGTCGCTCTTTCGCCCCGCCTCGGCTGCGGCGGCTTCGAGCGGCATGCCCGCCTTGCTCCGACATGATACATAGAATTTAATTTTCGGTTCGGTGCCGGATGGTCGCGCCGTGACGAGGCTTCCGTCTTCGAGGAAAAACTGCAGGACGTTTGACGACGGCAGGTCGATGTCTTTGACGGCGCCGCCCACCTGTCCTTTGGTGGTCCCGTTCAGGTAATCCTTGATTTTCACGACCGATACGCCCGCGAACTCTGATGGCGGCGCGCGCCGGAGCGTCTCCATGAGCTTTTGCATGGACGCGCGCCCTGCCTCGCCCTTGAAAGCGCCGGAGATGCCGGTCTCCTTGAAGTAGCCGAATTCCTGCCACAACTCCCGGAGCCGTCCCATGAGGGTTTTCCCCCGGCTGCGGTGGAAGAGCGTGAGTTCGGCGGTCATGACCGCTGCGGAGACGGCATCCTTATCGCGCACCGCGCTTGACGTAAGGTACCCATAGCTCTCCTCGTTGCCGAAGAGAAAAACGGGACCGTCCGGACGCGATTCAAACTGTCGGATTTTTTCGGCAATGTATTTGAACCCGGTCAGCACATCGATTACCAACAGGCCGTACTTCTCGGCGACAAGCCGTTCGAGCTCCGTGGTCACGATGGTTTTGATGAACGCGCCATTCTTCGGCAGCGTGCCGAGCTCCTGCCGCGTCATCAGGATGTAGTCGAGCAGAAGCACGCCGAGTTCATTGCCGGTGATGAGCCGGTAGCTCTCCCCGTCGGGCGCCGCGATGCCGAGCCGGTCCGCATCGGGATCGGTGCCCATGACCAGATCCGCGTCCCGCGCCCTCCCGAGGTCGAGGGCCAGCTTCATGGCCGACGCCTCTTCGGGATTCGGGTATTTGACCGTCGGAAAATTTCCATCCGGCTCCCGCTGTTCTGGGACGAAGGTCACGCGGATCCCGAGGTCGGCCAGCGCCCGCTCCACCGGCATGGCACCCGTGCCGTTCAAGGGAGTGTAGACCACCGACAGGGTTCCGCCCTGTTCTTTGACGAGTTTTGGCCGAAGGCACTGGTTCTTGACCATGGCGATAAAGGGTTCGTCCACCTCCCGGTCGATCAGGACGAGCAGGCCGCGTTTTACGGCCTCCTCTTTCGTGAGCGTGGCGACGGCGCCGGATATCGCGCGCGCCTCGGCGATGATACCGCCGTCGTGCGGCGGCACAACCTGACCGCCATCGCCCCAGTACGCCTTATAGCCGTTATATTCGGGAGGGTTATGGCTTGCCGTCACCACGATTCCTGCCGTGGCTTTAAGGTGTCGCACCGCGAATGAGAGTTCGGGGGTAGGCCGGAGCGCGGTGAACAGGTAGGCGCGGATGCCGTTTGCGGCGAGCACGAGGGCGGCTTCGAGGCTGAACAGGTCTGAATAATTCCGGCAATCGTAGGCGATCACGACCGATGCGGCCGCGACGGGAACGCTTTTCTTGATGTAGTTGGCAAGTCCCTGCGTCGCCTTTTTAACCGTGTACGGGTTCATCCGGTTGTACCCGCCGCCGATGACCCCGCGCAGGCCGCCGGTGCCGAATGCAAGCTCGGTGAAGAAACGGTCATTCAGTTCATCGAGGGAGCGTTGCTCCAGAAGGGTCTCTACCTGCGTGCGAAAAAATTCATGCTCTTCAAGCGAAATATATTCCCGTGCTCTAGCGAATAGCATTGGTTCGTCCATGGTGATTATTCCTTTTGCGGTCGATGCATTATAGCGGGCCGATGCGGGAGAATGGTGACAACACAGAACTCAAAAAATAATAAATACACGGCGGATAAAAATATCGGGCATTGATGACCAAATCCAAATATAGAAAGGTGCGGGCCAGCGATGTTGCACAAATAAAAATTTCACTCAAATTGATGAAATAAGATAGTGAGGAATAATGTGGAAAGGTGGAAGCATGGCTATCGCCTTTTGCTGAGTAGACGTCCATGGAAAAACCGGGAGATATCGCCCCCAGCCTCAATTGTAAACCGCTCGCTTCTACCGACGTAAATATGAAGAACGGGGAGGATACAACACCGCGCCGTCGATAACCGTCACGTTGTTGCTCCCGCTATTAGCCACATAGACCTTGTGGATCACCGGGTTCACCGCTACGGCGCCGGGGCCGCAGCGTCGCACTATTTCTTCAATTACTTACGGCCCGATATTCTCGACCATCCTGCAATAGGTCCCCAGTTCCTTATTTGTCACCTTGAGCAGGTACACGTTGGCGCAAAGCGCTTTCCTGTCGAAGACGAATTCACCTGCGTTGTCAAGAAAAGCCGCGCCCGCGCACCTGCCGTCTACCGTGAACAGCTCGATGACTGTACGCCCGGGAAACGGCACCGAAATGCTCAGGCCGCCCTGCGGAGTCCGGCTCATGGAAATGGTGTTTCTCCGCGATACGGCCGCCGGTTTTACAATGCCGGTCAGCCCCGGAATCAGCGGCAGGGTCGGAGTAAATTGATAGGCGATATCCGGGAGGCTCATGGTGTTCAGGCTGTCGGTAAACCGGATGCTGAAGAATTTCGTTCCGGTCGTTCCCCACAGTTTGAAAAGACAGAGGTTCATTCCCTTTTTCAATGGTACCGAGTAGATGGAATGGTCCCACAAGGTGTCGAACCCCCACGATGAGACGTCCGAGTTAATGGTCACTTTGTTATTCAACTTCATCATGAGCTGCCAGGCATTCCTTTGCACGAGGGCGATGCTTCTTGCGCACGGGCTGTAAATGTAGAGTGCGGCGATGCCGACGAAATTGTTCGCCGCCGCGCTGTCGAACCACCTGAGGTTGCTTTTCGTCGCGAGATGCCAAACGTATTTGGCGCCGCCCACGGTGACGGACGATTCTGGCATCGGCGTTACCGTTGACTCCGGGACCGGGAAATAGTTCGAATCGAGCGGCGCGTTCGATCCCTTTGCCGCAATGGCATAGGAGCCGGTCGAAGCGTTTTGCAGAATCAAGAGCTGGGAGACGTTACCCGGGGGAAGCGTCGTGATCTTGTCCGAAACGACAACCACGCAGGTGCGCAACAGGCTGCCCGAAGAGGCCTGAATCGTGTAAATCCCGGGCGTCGATGGGGAGGTGTAGATGCCGCCGTTGATGCCGCCCGCGGATGCCGACCAGGAGAACGTCGGCTGCGTATCCATTATTTCGCCGTACTGATTATAGGCGACGGCATTAAAGGTCCGCTGCTGGCCCGGTTCCATGATTGTCGTGTCCGGAGTCGCGTATAAATTGAAGGACGAAAAAACCGGCGGTTGGCGTACGATAAGCATGACCACGATTTTTTTATTTGCCGGAGAAGCCAGGGCGGAAGTCAGGGTGAGCGTATCGTCTATGGTCTGGACCGATTGCGACACATAAGCGCAGTTCACCGAAAACCCCATTGTCTGGAGGTAATTGGTTCTGGTTATGCACTGCGTGACGAGCCAGGGCGCCTGGCCCGTGATCGTTACGCTGTCGAGGGGCACGGTCGCGGCGTAGGGATTGGCGATGTAGAAAAACTGCTGGGCCGTGGTTCCGGTCTGTCCGATCGATACGGTGAATTTTACCGAGGTGTCGGAGGTATCGGATACGATCATGAGCGGATGCCTGCTCGTGTCCGTTGACCGGGCGGAGCGTCCCGTCAGGGCCCGGTAGTAGACGCAGCCGATGCTGTCCGCGCCGCCCTTGCCGTACGGATGAATGCTGTCGCCGGTGACGAAATAGCTGACAAAGGGTAGAAGCATGGTGTGGGCGTCGATAATCGGCACGTTCTTGGTCGCGGCGACCTGCCAGAGCATGGGAAGCTCTTTTTTCAGGCAGGTGTCCCGGATCTCCCCGGTGTCGGGTTGAAAGAGCGGGGTGGGGAGCACGAGGTACACAAGCGGGTGCGAAGCCATGTGCGCGAAGGTATCGATCATGGCTTCGTAATCGCCGATGAAATACTGGTGGAGGGTGTCCCAGTTGTACGATTTGCAATCGTTGGTGCCGAGTTCTATGGCGACGATGTTGGGCTGCTGGGTGAATACATCCTTGAATCCGGTCGCGCCCGCGCCGGCGACCGGCGTCGTCCAATACGGGAAATTGCTTTTTCGAAGCAAGGTTGTGCTGCTGACCCCCTCGCTGACCACCGTCCAGCTGTACTTGGCCGTGTCCCTTTTGAGCAGATTCGCGAGGGTATCCGGGAACCCGGTGGTTGCGGTAATGCTGTTACCGACGATGCAGATCTTTCGAGCCGGCCCCGCGGCAAAAGTCATTCCGGTAACAAAGGAGAAGCCCAACAGTACGGCGAAATATCGTTTCATAAAGAGTTCCTTGAAAGAGAAATGATTGATTGGGCAATTAAATTTAAAAATCAGGCACTGACAAGGTAATATCAGCCGGATTTCACTTCGCCGCGTCTCGAAACAACTTACGATAGCGGGGACAGGAGCGGTTCCCGTTCAAACTTCACCCCTTCGGCTTCGGCGCCGTCGAAGGCCGCGACGCTTCCGAGCACGGTGACCGCGGAATTTTCAGTCGCAAGGATTTTTCCGGCAATTGCGGAAAGTTGTTCCGGCGTAGCCCCGAGAATCGCCTCTCGCACACGCTGCCGTATTTCCGGCGAATATCCGGCAATGCGGTCGAGCGTTTCGCCGAAGCCGCGACTGTGCGGCGATCTCGGTTGATCGATCCGTCCAATTGACGCGATGATGCTCTGGTCGAGCGCGGCCCGGTCCACCCCTGCCGTAACGGCCTGCAATCCCCTCTCAAAATGACGCAGGGTGGAGGAGAGGTTTGGATCCCGGTAGGAGGCGCAGCTGAAAATCGGATGGGCGAAGGACATTACCGCCATGCCGCCATAGGCGCCGCCTTCAACCCGCACTTTATCCCAGAGATACCCGGTCGAAAGATGACGCGCCAATAGAAACAGCAAACCATATTCTCCGGCTTCGAATGGGCCGAGTTTCCAGGAACGGGAGGCGAAATTAACCGCTGCGCTGATTTCGATGCCTCGCATGGCGCCCCCCGCCTGCGAGGTTTCCCTGCGGAGCGCCGCGCCCGGTGCATGGGTCGGTAACCGATCGACAAATGCCGCAATGGGATCGCGCAGCGTTTCGGGATCGTCAGTGGTTACCGAAATAAGGCAACCGTTCCGATTAGTCATCGCGGCATGCAATCGCTCCAGGGCCGGAATCGTCGTTTCGTCGTCATTACTTCGCGCGAGACGGTCAAGGAAACGCAGCTGGCTGATTCCTCCCAGAAGTTCCTCGATATGCCTCGACCATGAAAGCCATGAAGAGGAAGCGAGCATCGCCATCTGGTGACCGTTGCCGATGATTGCGGCGTTCAACCCGTTTCGCTCTTCGAGGAGAAGATCGCGAATCTGTTTCTTATTTGCAATGTCCGGGGTTACCACGAGGTCGTGCAGGATATCGAGCATGTCGCCGAACCGGCTGCGAAGGGATTTGCCATGGACGAACGCGTGAAAAAACAGTTCGTTCCGGGTTCCGATCGAGGTCCGGCAGAACGAGGAGGCGCTGATGCCGCCAGTTGCAAGCGCGGTGCGGATCGCCATCTGCTCGTAGGTAAACGTGGCCGCGCCGCATCGTTGCAGCAGCTTGAGATAGAGGGGAAGATAGGGGACGAGGTCCGCCGGGAGTTCGCGCAGGTTGAATCCGATATCGAAGTAAACGATATCGGAGGTGAATATCGGGTGCGCGTGGAAGGGAACGCCTTCAATGGCGGAGACGTCGCAGGGAACCTTGAACTCCCGTGCCGGGAGGTCGGTCCGGGCGAGCCGGGGGAGGGTCCGGAGCGCCTCGGCCGACGGCAGCCTGCTCTGCTGCGCGACAAGTTCCTTTGTTACTATGTGGTAGCGGCGCAGGTCATCCGGTGTAAACGATGCGGAAAGTTTTTCGGCCTGGGTTTCCGTCTGCGTTTCCAGTTCCCTGCCCTTTGCCGACGAGGCGGAAATGACCGAAAGAAGACGATGGTTATTTTCGAGCAGATGAGTCCGGATTATCTCACGGAAATAGGCGTCTCCCGACGTCCTCCGCTCTTTCAAACCGGAAAGAGTTTTTTCAAAGGCAAGATGCGCCAGGGGGTCGCCGCCATAGAGCCATGAGTTGTAACATCGCTCCGCAAGTTTGAGATGGTACGGCATGGAGCCGTTGTTGACCTCGCGCAGATAGAATTCCACCTGGCGGAGCGCTCCCTCGATAAGGTCGTCGTCCAGGCCCGTCTCAACCTGGTCGCGGAGGGTCGCAAGCGCTACCTGAAGGATTTTTTCCGCGTGCTCGGGCCGCGTCTTGCGAAGTCCGGCGATGAAAACACTCTGGATTGACTCGATATCGAATCCTGATGCATCGTCCAGGTCCTGGCCGAGCCCGGAATCGATGAGGGCGCGCTTAAGCGGCGAGCTCTCGGTTCCGAGCAGATAATGGCTGAGCACGACTCCCGACAGAACCGACTGCGGATCCGTGGCGTTGCCGAATATCCAGGCAACGAGAACCGTGGCCGTACCGTTATCTTCTTTAGGCGCTGGCGCATCAATTGCGAGCGTTCGGGGCGCGGGCCATAAAGGCTGGGGTGCGATTGTGGAAAGCGGCGTTTCGGCGGAATAATCGTTCAGATAGTTTTCACTTAAGAAACGCAGTGTTTTTTCCGACGGGAGATTTCCATACAAGAAAATGAACGCATTGGATGGATGGTAAAACCTGCGGTAAAATGATATGAATCCTTCGTAGGTGAGATCGGGAATCTGCTCCGGGTCGCCGCCGCTCTCAAAGGCGTAGGTCGTTTCGGGCATGAGCCCGGAGATGGTCCGGCGTGCGACATGGCTTGCAAAATCCGAGAATACTCCCTTCATTTCATTGTAAACGATCCCCTTGATGCCGACTTTTTTCGACGGATCCTCGACATCGAAATGCCACCCTTCCTGGAAAAAAGTGTTTTCCGAGAGGAGCGGATGAAAAACGGCGTCGCAATAGACGTTTACCAGGTTATAGAAATCCTTTTCAACCTGCGATGCAACCGGGTACACGGTTTTGTCGCGGTAGGTAAGGGCATTGAGAAACGTCTGAAGCGATCCCTTGAGCATCTCCTGGAAAGGGTCCTTGACCGGGAATTTCCTTGAACCGCCCAGAACCGAGTGTTCGAGAATGTGCGGCGCCCCGGTATTGTCATGGACCGGGGTTCTGAACGCGATGGAAAAAAGATTTTCCGGTTCGTCATTATAAAGGTGCAGGAGCCGGGCATTGGTTTTCGCATGGGTGCAGATATAGGCCGTGGCATGAAGCTCATCGATCGGCGCCACCCGTTCTACGACAAAACCATGAACAATCTGTCCTGGGTAGATATTCTGCACGGGAGGTTTTTTCCGGGTCATAGAATTTTCACGGTACTGCCAGAGGGCTGAAAGAGTTTATGGAAATCAATAATCGTTGCGCCGGTTATGATGTTGAATAAGAAGGTAATAATCGCTCTCCTTACTTGGAAAAAAATACTCATTGGCAATCGCTCTCAAACAGTGGTGGAACGGCGTGGCGGCCCGGTTGTTTTGTTCGCCCGGCTGGTCGTCGCTGAAATTCATTGCATGTGACGACTCAAAAAACGTATCTTTTCACAGATATTTTCAGATATTATCGAAAAGGTACAAGAGCGCCTGGCGCTCAAGGCTCAAGCTCGACCTGCCGCCCGATGACCGCATAATCCGGCGTCCCGGAAAGCTAATCGCGTATTTCAGAAAGGATCCAGAGGCCCCTTATGGAAAAAAAGACGACGGTACGCCTGTCGGTCGTGGCGATTTCAGTGCTCGTCTTACTCGCCTGTCTCTTCCCTTCGTTTAAATATTATACTAAATCGGTCCCGGTAAGGGAAGAGTATGTAAAAAAAGACCCCAACATTCTCAGGCATATCGTGAATCTTGGTCTTGACCTTCAGGGCGGAATGCGTCTTGTTCTTGAAATCGACCGGACCAATATCGACAAGGAGCATGACAAGGATCTTCTTGATCGCGCTTTCACGGTTATCGAGAATCGGATCAATAAGCTCGGCGTCGCTGAGCCGACCGTTCAGAAACAGGGCAATGACCGGATTATCGTGGAACTGCCCGGCCTGAAGGATGAGGAGTCAGCGAAAAACGTCATCGGCAGAACCGCCCAGCTCGAATTTATGCTGCTGCGCGAGCCAGCCGAACTGGATCATGCCATCACCGTAATCGATAATGCAATGGCGGGCAAGCTCCCGAAGGATACGACCGCAGCGGCCGCGGCTCACGATACTACCGCCCAGAAGACCAAAGAACAGCAGACTCTTGCCGAGAAGATATTCAAGGGAACGGGGGCCCCGAAGGAATCCACCGCCGCGGCCGCAATGGCAGCGGAATCGACGAGTCTGGCCGCGGCGCCCATCCAGTCCTTCAAGGACTTGCTGATTCCAATGGGAGATCAGATCGCGGTGCGGATGGAAAATATCGGCGAGGTCAATTCAATATTGGTGCGTCCCGACGTTCGCGAAGCGCTCGACCGCGCCGGTCTCGGCGGCAACAAATTCCTGTGGAGCCATGATACCGTCCGGGCGGAAGGCGCTGTGGATCGGGTCCTCTATTACGTAAAGGGCTCGCCTGAAATGCGCGGTGATGCCATCAGCGATGCGCGCGGGTCCATCGACCAAACGGGGATGCGTATGGGAGGGGCTAAAATCGATCTCGAGATGAACGCCAAGGGTGCGCGGCGGTTTTCCGCGGTTACCGCCGCCAATGTCAATAAGTTCATGGCAATCGTGCTTGACAGTACCGTTTATTCGGCTCCCCGCATTATCCAGAAAATCTCGGGCGGCCGCGCCGAAATTACCGGCAATTTCAGCATTCAGGAGGCCAATAATCTGGCGATAGTTCTTCGCGCCGGGGCCCTTCCCGCGCCGGTTAAAATTATTGAGGAGCAGGCCGTCGGTCCTTCACTCGGCCAGGACTCCATCTCCAAGGCGGCCTTTGCCGGACTCATCGCTGTGCTGTTCATCATTGTTTTCGCCCTCATTTACTATCGTCTCAGCGGCGCGATCGCGCTCGTCGCCCTTGCCATCAATATCGTGGCAGTGCTCGCCATCATGGCGCTCTTGAATGCAACGCTTACCCTGCCCGGTATCGCCGGTCTCATTCTGCAGCTCGCCATGGGCATCGACGCCAACGTTATCATTTTCGAGCGTATCAGGGAAGAGGATCGCATGGGTAAAACGCCGCGCGCCGCCATTGAATCCGGCTATAAAATGGCGACGTGGACCATCATCGACTCGCATTTTACCGCCCTGATTACCTCGGCTATCCTGTACTGGAAAGGCACCGGCGCCATCAAGGGGTTTGCGGTAACGCTGAGTCTCGGCATCCTGAGCAATCTCTATACGGCGCTCTTCGTGACGCGCGTGCCGCAGGATATCATTGTCGGAAGAAATAAACAGAAGTTGAGCATCTAAATCCATCGCGGAGAACAAGATATGCTGCGGATTTTCAAGGAAACCAGGATCAATTTTATCGGGTTCCAGAAATGGGCCATAGGATTTTCGCTCTTTCTGACGCTTGTCACTTTTGTGTCGATAGGCTATCACTGGATCGTGTTCAAGGCGCCGTTCAACTGGTCCATCGAATTTATCGGCGGCACCCAGGTGCAGCTCAAATTCGAAAAGCCGATACATAATGAAATTCAGCGGGTTCGCGATGTCATGAATCAGCTCGGCTACACCGGTTCGGAGATCAAGCCGATAGGATCGGCCCAGGACAACGAACTCCTCATCATCGTCCGGAAGCAGGGCGAAGCCGCCGCGGTCGGCCAGGAGATCCATGATGCGCTTGTCAAGGCGATGCCGGATAATACCTTTGAGGTGCGTCGCCATGAATCCATCGGCCCCAAAATCGGCGGGGAAATGCAGCGCGACGCGGTGTGGGCGGTCCTCCTGGCGCTCGTCGGCATATTGATTTACGTATGGTTCCGCTTTCAGGCGTCATTCGGCGTCGCGGCGGTCATTCCCCTGTTCCACGACGTGATCATCACCATTGGCTTTTTCTCGGTGCTCAACCGGGAATTTTCACTCACGTTTATCGCCGCGCTCCTGACCATCATGGGGTATTCGCTCAACGATAACGTGGTTATCTTCGACCGTATCCGCGAGAACATGCGGAAGGGGCTCAAGGGCAAGAGCTTTCTCGACCTCGTCAATTTGTCCATCAACCAGACCCTTTCGCGCACGATCATCACCTCCGGCATCACCTTCGTGGTGGTCACGATCCTGTGGGTCATTGGCCGTAAGACGACCATCGGCGATTTCGCCCTTGCGATGATGATCGGAACGATCTTCGGGACCTACTCAACCATCTACATCGCGAGCGTTTTGCTCGTCTGGTGGCATAAGAGGTGGCCGATAATCAAGGCGTAGACCGATATCGTACAATACACGGAGACGGTTCCGGGAGGTCCGATGCAGGGCCTCCCGTTTTTTTTGCGTTAGGAAGTATTTTTGAAACGGCGCATTCCGACCTTTTCCGCACGCCATCTCCTGAGTCGGAGGCAACGACGGGCGGGCGGCAACTCTTTCGCCATCGCCTTCAATGATCGCAGAAGACCGCAACCGCATAGTCAGTTTCGTCCGTTCCTACCGTAAACGGCTTATCGCCGGACGCGTAGCGCAGGCGTGGGTTATTTCCGTGGCTGCACTCTTCCTTCTTCTTGCTGTTTTGCAGGCGGCCTTCGCCCTGTTCCCATGGATCGTTTTGCCGGTTATTTTTGACGTCGCCTGCGTTTGCGTCGCCCTGTTCGCGACAGGGTTCCTGATCGTCGCTGTTACGGTAAAAGCGCCCCGACTCGTCAAGGCCGCCGGAATAATCGAGCGGCAATCGGGGTTGAAAAATCCGCTCCTGTCGATCGCGCTGGAGCTGTCGCAGGACAGCCGGACGACCGGGAATCCGTTTACCGACCAGACATGCCGGCGCGTGGCCGGACAGCTTCGCGATTACCCGGCCGCCCCGGCCGGGTCGCGCCGCGTGATCCCGCTCGCGCTCGCGGCGCTCGTTCTCGGGCTGTGGTGCGCCATCAATCCTTTCTTTTCACCCCGCCTGCTCGACTACTGGTCGCTCCCTTTCGCGGGAGTATCGCGAGGCGAAATTGCGGTGACTCCGGGTTCGGTTACCGTTCCTCTGAACGCGCCGGTCAACGTGCGCCTTGCGTGCATGCGCACCCGTTTCCCCTCCTGTCTTCTGACCATCGCGGAGATCGGCGGCGGGCGAACTTCCGGCATTTTTCTCCGGCCCGATGCGCGGGGGGCGTTCGATTTCCGGATCGATAGCGCGAGACATTCTTTTTCGTACCGGTTTGAACCCGCCGGCGGCGGAACACTTGTTGCCGATACCGTTACCGTGAGGCCGCCGCCGCGACTCGAAGGGCTGTCCGTCGCGCTCACCCCCCCGGTTTACACGCACCAGGCCGATCGCAGCCTGCCCGAAGGCCAGGGCGATTTTGAAGCGTACGCCGGCACCATGGCGCGCATCGCGATCAAATCCGGACCCCAGCTCAGGGGCGCATGGTGCATCCGGTGCGGGGATACCATTCCCCTTGTCGTAAGGGGAGAGCGCGCCTCGGGTACTATCGACGTTCTCTCGTCCGGAGGCTACACCTTCAGCCTTCTTGATTCGCTCGGCCAGAGGAGCGATTCTCTCCCGTCATTTCACATCGAGTGCATGCCGGACCAGCCGCCATCGGTGCAGATCCTGAAACCGGGATGCAGCCGCGATTTGACACCGGCGCAGCTCGAAACGCTTATCGTGGAGGGGGTCGATGATATCGGCATCCGGTCGATGGCGGTGAGGTGGCGCCTGAGCGGCCAGCGCGCGGACGAAACCGGCATCCGGTCCCTTGTCGCGGGAAACGATGCGCCGGTCATCCGCAGTTCGTTTGTCTGGCACGTGGCGGAACTCTCCCTGTATCCCGGCGATACCGTCTATTACTGGGCGCAGGCGACCGATACCCGGCCCCGGGGCGGGGGGCAGACGGTCAGCAGCGAGACCTTTACTTTCAGAATTCCGACCATCGAGGAAATAAGCAGGGCGCTTGTTGAAGGTGAAGACAGGACGGAAAAGGCGCTCGATGGCGCGATGGCGCACGAGCGAAGCCTCTCGGAAAAACTGGACAAGGCGCTGAAATCGAGCCGCGGCCAGAAGGAGTTTACCTGGGAGCAACGGCAGGTATTGCAGGATGCGCAACAGGAGGCGGACGGCCAGGCGGACTCGCTTCGTCAATCCCTCGCCTCGCTGCGGGAAAACGTGGAGAGGATGAAGCAGGAGGGGACCGCGGGCGCCGAACTCGCGGAGAAGTTCGATCAGGTGCGCGCGGCGATGGAAGAGCTCCTCAAACAATATGGCGACAGCCTTCTTTACAATATGAATGATTTCAACAAGCCGGTCTCCATGCAGGATATTCGCGCCGCGATCGAAAAAACGCAAGCCTCGCTTCCGAAACTCGGCGAGCAGCTCGACAATGCCCTGAAATTCCTGAAGATGCTCAAGGAGGACCGGAAGCTCTCCGAACTTGCCATGCGCGCGGAAGCGTTGTCCCGGGAGCAGAAGACGCTCTCCCGCAGCGATGTCTTCGGGCCTTCGGAAATGGCGCGGCAGAAGGAACTGCTCGACGAGATGCGGAAGCTTTCCGATGAGGCCGGGGATCAGGCGAAGGAGCACGCCGGCGGCGCGGATTCACTGCCGTCGAAGAGGGGGATCGATTCGCTGGGCGGGGCGATGCAGTCGTCCGTGGACCGCGAGCAGGCTCCTTCGCATGAATCAATGAACCGGATGAGCGGATCGCTGCTTTCCCTTTCGGAAGATATCATGCGGATGATGAATTTCGGCGAGCAGCAACGCCTTGAGCGGGACCGGGACCGGCTCCTCGCTCTCGCACAGAAGGCGCTGTCGATGGCCGATTGGCAGCAGGAACTCGCGCAGGCGCCCGAAACGTCGCGCGATGCCGCCTCTGCCGCGCTTTCGCAGCAGGCGCTTGACGATGCGCTGAAACAGAGCAGGGCGGCCTCGGAGAGCCTTTCGATGGCGCCGCCGGACCGGATGCTCGCCATCAGCACGGGGTTCAGGAACGCCGAATCGGCGATGCAGGCGGCGCTGAACGCCATGGGTTCACGCGGCGGAAACGGGGAAGGGGCGAACGGCTCGGTTACGGCGCTGCGATCGCTCGCCAATACGCTTCTCGCGACGGTCTCACAGATGGATAAAGGCGAACAGTCCGGCGGGGGAGGCGAAGGCGGCATGATGCCGGGGCTGCGCAGACTTTCGGGCCGGCAGGCGGCGATCAATTCCGTCACCTCCGAGCTGCTTCGCTCCATGCTCAGTGGAAACGGCGCTTCTCAGGAGGGCGGCAGCGGCGGGCAGGAACTTGCGCAGGCCCGGCGCGCCGCGCAAAGCGCGCAGCAGGCGATCGCGGATGATTTGAAGCGGCTCGCGGATAAGTATGGTGCGCAATCCAGCGAAGGGATGGCGGACAAGGCCGCGGAGCTTGAAAAGGAGGCCCGCCATCTTGCCGAAATGCTTGAACATCCCTCTCAGGAGCTTGCCGACCGACAGGACCGGTTTCTTTCCCGGATGCTCGAAACCGCGCTCTCCATGCATCGCCAGGGGGAGGGGCGCGATGAGTTCAAGGCGCAGAGCGCCGCGACGCCGTACCAGGAGGGACCTGTCGTCTCGTCCGGGACCCTCTTCCGGGAGCGGGACGCATTTTCGCGCCTGCGGCTGCGGGCGTTTCAGGGCAACTATCCGGAAAACTATCGCGAGGCGCTCCAGAAGTATTTCAATATATTGAGTGAGCGGTATCTTAAATAATTCCGCCGCTTACCATTATCATCTTCTCCGATCCCTCTTTCCTGCCAAAAGTTTACCAAAAGTTTACTAAACCTTTACCGTTTTCCTTTTTTCGCCTTCCTGGGGTTTTGAACCTGCATTGGTGGAAGCTTTGTGTAATTATATTCGAACCGGATGTGTTCATAAAAATAGGCGCTGTGCGAAGGGGCCTTCACGAGTCCAATGCAATGGTATTCCGGCACGTCATAATATTCATAACGGCTGCCATTTTTGAATTCGATTTCCAGTATTTCCGAAAGAAGATCATAGGCTACCGACCGAAATTCCGATGATGAGAGGGAAAAGCGTTACATAACAGGTCCCCCGGACATCGAATTCAGTGACCGGATTATGGACTCGATTTGGTCATCAAATCTTTTCAGATCAAATTCCGCACAGCCTTGCATTGACATTTTGCCTCACCGATCCGCTGTCAGGCAGGCGCTTGGCAATCGGCAGCCCCCTCTCCGTTTATGGAGCGGGGCAAGGACGGGGGCGTCTGGTCTTGCCTCTCTCGCAGGGTTCTTCTGGTCAGGTCTCGCAGATTCTTCCGGAATCGATCCAGCAGATTTTCCATCACTCCTGCAGTTTGATCGGTGGCGTCTTCATTGCACGCCGAAAGGATATCTTTACCCATCCCACACTCGGTGATCTCCGCATTTTTCTCGATCTCCGCCATCTTCGTCACGAGTTTTTCTTCGCGGTTTTTCTCCAGTTCCAGGAGCATCGCCATGTTGACTTTACTGATATCGCGCAGCCTGATCTCGGCCTTGATGCGGGCGAGTTCCTCGATTATCTCCTCAAGCTGGACCCGCCGGTTAAGGCGATACTTTTCAAGCAACGCCTGTGCGTTGGCAAATTCAAGGCCGGCGATTTTCTTATGGTAAGAAGTCCACTACTTTATCAAAGTCGGCTTCGACACGTCAAGTGCTGCCGAAATCCTTTCGAACGTCGCGCCGGCGGCGCGCATCAGAACAAGTCGGTCCTTCAATTCCTGAGAGTATGCCATAAGTAAAGCTCCTTTAAAGGGTTTAATTTTGTAGAGGTTATACAAAAGGACGAAAGGGCGATTCCACGGAAAGAGGAAAAACAACTAAAGCCCCTTGCCTTTGAGAATAAAATGCAAGGGGCTTTTATGGAAACCATTGTGGATTTTATGGAGACTTATGGAAGGCGTTCAACTTAGATGCGGGATGTTTCCGGGCATATTTTCTAATGGTTAATTAGTTCCCTCAGCTATGCCGAGGGGTCTCTGCGCCCTAAGCTATTGCTGTTAGAGCGGCCCACAATGTACCTCCAATGGTGCTTAAAACGCATCTCATAAATAGTTTCTTAACAATATAACGATACAAGCAAGATGAACGAACGCTTTAAAGTTTTCCGCAAGGAACTCCCAACGAGTGACAATTCGGCGGAAATTATGAAACCAAGCAAACAGTCGTTCTATTTTCCATCGGCGTCGATATCGCCTGAGTTCTCGACCATCTTGGCTTTTGAGCTTTCTTCCATTGCTTCCATGCGGTGCAATCAGCCGAATACCTTTGGGAGAAAGAGCCTTATCCAATGTATCGCTATCATACGCTTTATCGCCTATAAGCACAGACGGTCGATCTCTGACAAATCTTTGAGCAATGGTTGCTTTAACCAATTTTGTTTCATGAGGAGAGGCGTTTTCGATATGTACGGCGATAGGAAGACCAGAGCGGTCTGCAATTGCCATGATCTTGGTGCCCTTTCCCCGCTTGGTTTTTCCCAAGCAGAGCCCCCTTTTTGGGCTCCCGTAAAGCTTCCATCAATAAAGCATTCGGCTAAATCGAGCTTCCCTCGATTCTTCAAATCATTTGCTAAGGTTCGAAGAATTTTTTCGAATATGCCTCGACGTACCCAGCTTTTGAATCGTCGATGGCAGGTCTGGTATGGTGGATATCTTCCAGGCATATCCTTCCATGGAGCACCTGTCCGAAGAATCCATAAAATGCCATTGAGTATTATCCGATCATCTTGCCAAGGCCGACCTCTATTATCAGATCTTCGGGGTGGGTCTCCGATAATTGGTTTTACCAGCTCCCATTGTGTCATTGTAAGATCCATGAGGACATCCTCCTTTATAGATCTTAAGCTAAATCATGGCATTAAAAAAGTATAGCCGTTTCTATGATCACCTATTTATGAGATACGCTCTAGTCACCATTAACCAAAGGAGGTACAGATGAGCCGCTTTCGGAAATTAAGTCATACGGTGTGGGAATGCAAATACCATATCGTATGGAGCCCGAAGTATCAATTTCGGGTAATGCAGCACAATGTCCGATATTATGTTAGGGACGCAATACGCGAGTTATGCCGGAGGCATAGAGTCGATATACTGGAGGGCAATGTCCAGACCGACCACATACATTTGCTGCTGAGCATACCGCCGAATTACTGCGTGAGCCGTGTGCTGGGAATTTTGAAGGGGAAAGGCTCGATACAGATTTTCCGAAAGTTTGCAGGATTACGGAAGAGATATTACGGACAGCATTACTGGTCGCGCGGATATGCAGTGACGACCGTAGGTTTGGATGAGGAGACGATAAGAAAATATGTTCGCTGGCAGCAGCAGAAAGACCGAGAAGAAGATGCTGCTCAGCTTAAATTCCCCTTGGATGAATAAAGCGCCCTTATAGTGCGCTCAATCAATGCCCCCCGCTATGCGGGGGGATTCTTTACTCTCCATATTTCAGATAATACATTTTATCCAACCGAAATAATGCCCGCTAATGCGTTGTAGAACGAACAAGCAATTGCGGGTAACGATCTATAATTCTTCTTGTATGAGCTACAACAGTCTTATAATCCCCGGAAAATTGGAAGATGTCGCGTCCTATTCGTTCGTAAGACCAGAAAACTTGCGTAAGGTTTTTATGTTGTGACATCTTTTTTATGGGACTTATATTCTTAACTTCCTTGATTTCATAACTTATTGATTTTAAATTAGTAGTGTTTTGGTGATTTTGAGGTTGAATTGGATGATTTCTTAATAAATGCAGATTTAGGGAGTTAAGAAT
>Ga0187851_10000213_pt1 | contig 60537 bp, 63 predicted proteins | sample June2016WEW_6_10_FD_132997 | JGI IMG/M metagenome (GOLD analysis project Ga0187851, IMG submission 132997) | Peatland microbial communities from SPRUCE experiment site at the Marcell Experimental Forest, Minnesota, USA - June2016WEW_6_10 | ecosystem: Environmental > Terrestrial > Soil >... | reverse complement strand
GTAAGCCATGGAATAGCCGAAGTTGCCGTGCAGAACATTTTTGAACCAATAGATGTATTGGACGTACCAGGGCTGATCGAGATGAAACTGCGCCTTGAGGCGGGCGATGGTGTCGGGCGAGATTTGCGGGTTTTGCAGGAGCGCGGTGAAGTAATTGCCCGGCGACAGGGCCATGAGCAGAAATGTCAGCAGTGACACGCCCAGCAGGAGCGGGATCATGTGCAACAAGCGCTTGAAAAGATATGACCACATGGCGATGCCGCTGGAAACGTGGCAAAAAGAATGGTTTCACGCGATGAAAAACTCGACTTTGAGCAAACAAAGCGGAATGTTTTCAAAGGTTGATGACACGTATGAAAAATTCGTTTGCCCAAAATACCGCGCTTTTCGCGGCGCTGCTGGTTTGTCTGTCCGGCTGCGGCAAGAAACCGGAAAGCGCCGTTTCGGAAAAAACCGCCGCAAGTTATCCGCTGCCCGACCCGCCGGTAGTGGTCGATTGCCCGCCGGGCATTCCCGGCGGTAAATTTGTGGTGGCCGAACTGGGCGACCCCAAGACGTTCAACTATCTCATCGCCAACGAAGCGTCGTCCATGGACATCGGCCGTTTCATGTTCTGGGGATTGTTGAACTTCGACGTGCCGACCCAGACCGTGAAGCCCGGTCTGGCGGAGTCGTGGACCAATACACCGGACGGCAAAACCTGGACGTTCAAGCTGCGCCAGAACCTGCGTTGGAGCGACGGTGAACCGCTGACGGCGGACGACGTCTTGTTCACCTGGAAGGAGATCGTTTACAACCCGGCCATTCCCAGCGCCATAAAGGACCCTTACATCGTGGACGGAAAGGAATTCACCGTGACCAAGGTGGATGACCTGACAATCAAGATCGTGACGCCGGAAGTGTATGCGCCGTTTCTGGCGGCTTTTGGGGCGGGAGTGGCCATCTACCCAAAACATATCCTGGAGAAATATGTCGCCGCCGGCACCTTTTCGTCAGCCTACGGCGTGAATTGGAAACCGCAGGACATCGTCGGCAGCGGACCGTATTGCCTCAAGGAATACAAACCAGCGCAATATACGATGTTGGAACGCAACCCGTATTTTTGCGAAGTGGACCGCCAGGGCCACCGGCTTCCGTATTTCGACCACATCATTTTCACCGTGGTACCGGACATGAATGCGATGTCATTGCGTTTCCTCAGCGGCGAAAGCGACGCGGACGATTTCATCTATCCCTATGAATACGACCGGTTCAAGGCCGAGTCGGCCAAGGGTCGGTTTCTTCTGCTCGAACCGGGCGTCGGACTGGAAAACAGTTTTTTCTGGTTCAACCAAAACACCAATCTGAATGCCAAGACCGGCAAACCCTGCGTGGACCCGGTCAAATTGAAATGGTTTCGCAATGTGAAATTCCGCCAGGCCTGTTCCTATGCCATTGACCGCGAAACCATCATCAAATCCGTCTATTCCGGCCGCGGGATTCCCGCCTACGGTTTCCTGACGCCGGGCTACCAGTTTTGGTACGACCCCAACATAAAACAATACCCTCACGATCCGGCCAGGGCGCTGGAATTGTTGAGGGGAATCGGGATTGAAAAGCGGAACGGCGACGATTTTTTGACCGACGCCGACGGGAACCGGATTGAATTTGTGCTGAACACCAACACCGGCAACGGCGCGCGGGAAAAGACCGCCGTGCTCATCGCCTCGGATTTGCAGAAACTGGGAATCAAAGTCATTTTCCAGCCGATTGAGTTCAACACGCTCATTACCAGGATTGAAGACACCTATGATTACGACTGCATCCTGCTGGGGCTCTATTCGGACATGGGCACGGACCCGGCCAACAGCATGAATATCCTCAAATCCAGCGGCTATTCGCATGACTGGTTTCCCCGCCAGAAAAGTCCCTCCACCGATTGGGAGGCGCGGCTGGATTATTTGATGGACGCGCAGATGCAAACCTTGAACCTGGACGAGCGGAAAAAATGCTTTGATGAAGTCCAGGAAATCCTGGCCGAGCAGGTGCCGATGATTTTCACGGTGACGCCGATTTATTACGCCGCCATCCGCTCCGAGATCGGCAACATCCGCCCGACGCCGTTAAGCTATTACCGGACCACCTGGAACGCCGAGGAGCTTTACTTCAAGAAATGAGCGGGCTTCAGGCCAGTCCGAAGATCCGGGCCAGCAGCAACTGCGTGCCGTCGGTCACCGCCCCGAGGGTCTGGCGGACCAGCGGGATTTGCAGGACCACGATGACGGCGATAAAACCGTAGCGCGCGAAATTGGCGTAGGTTTCCCAGCTCATGTTGCTCAGATTTCGCAAAATGTGGGATCCATCCAGCGGCGGGATGGGTATCAGGTTGAAAAAACAGAGCATGAGACTGAGCGACGCGAATTGCCAGCAAACGTGCGCCAGGGGAACTTGATGCATCAGCCACCCGGCTTTGGCCAGACCTACCAGCACCACCGCCAGAATCAGGTTCATCGCTGGACCCGCCATGGTCACCAGGATGTCGTCGCTGCGCGGATGGCGGAGGTTGTACGGGTTCACCGGCACCGGTTTTGCCCAGCCGATCATGAACCGGCTCACGCCGAACGGGAGAAAAATCATCATCAGGGGCAGCAGGATCGTGCCAATCGGGTCAATATGGACGAGGGGGTTCAGCGAGACGCGCCCCTGTAGCCGCGCCGTGTCATCGCCACATTTCAAAGCCACCCACGCATGGCCGAATTCGTGAAACGTCAGCAGGACAATCAGCCCCAGATAGTTGATCAAACCCTCAATAATCCAGTTTGCATCCATGTGCGGTCAGCTTAACTTCCAGGCTGGGGGTGAGTCGAGACTGGACGAGCGGGTCAATTTATCTTATTCCTTTGTTTAGCGGATTTTGCCCATTATACATTTTTACGGTTAATTTATGCCATTACTCGACGGAAAATTAGGAATTGTCTTCGGGGTCGCCAACCAACGCTCCATTGCCTGGGCCATCGCGCAGGCGTGGGCGCGCGAAGGCGCGAAGCTCGCGTTTACGTATCAGGGCGAACGCGTCAAGGAAAGCGTCGCCGAACTCGCCGGCGAATTCGGCGCGGATACGCTCATCCTGCCGTGCGACGTGACGAAGGACGAGGAAATCGCCGGGGTTTTCAAAATCGTCGGCGAAAAATTCGGCAGGCTGCATTTGCTCCTGCACTCGGTGGCGTTCGCGCCCAAGACCGCGCTCGAAGGCGAATTCGTGAACACCAGCCGCGAGGCGTTCCGCATCGCCCACGACGTGAGCGCCTACTCGCTCGTCGCACTCTCTCGTGCAGCCATGCCGCTCATGTCTGACGGCGGCAGCATCATTGGCATGAGCTATTACGGCGCGGAAAAGGTCGTGCCGCATTACAACGTCATGGGCGTGGCCAAGGCCGCGCTCGAAGCCAGCACCCGCTATCTGGCCTACGATCTCGGCCCGAAAAAAATCCGCGTCAATTGCATCAGCGCCGGCCCGGTCAACACGCTGGCGGCGCGCGGCATCAGCGGTTTCAATGAAATGATCAAACATTACGAGGCCCACGCGCCGCTCAAGCGCAACGTGCTGCCCGACGAACTCGGCGCCACCGGAGTGTTCCTCGCCAGCGACGGCGCGGCGGCCATCACCGGCCAGGTGCTCTACGTGGATTGCGGCTACCAGATCATGGGGATGTAGTCGTTCCCTTACGCCGGACGAATCAATTCAAAACGATCGCGCGTGGTGCAATACCAATGCGGCGAGGCCATGCGGCCGATGAGAAAAAGTTTGTCGGTGTGGATTCGTTTTTTCTCCGCGTCGAACAATTCATCGCGCAAATGGAGGCGTTTGATCAAACCGATCACCACACGATTGCCACCGATTTGCAGCGTGCCCCATTCGGTGCATTCCAGACTCGCCGGCGATTCCGCGATGCGCGGCGGCTTGACGATTGAGGATGGCGTGGCGTGCAGTCCGGCGCGGGTCAGTTCATTTTCCCCGTACGGCAGCGATGCGGCGCATTGGTTCATCGCTTCGGCAATCGCTTCGTCCACCAGATTTACAACAAACTCATGCGTGGCGCGGATGTTCAACGCGGTGTCCTTGGGCGTGCCGTCGTCGCGGTCACCGGGCGCAAAAGCGAGGATGGGTGGATTCGCGCCCAGGAGATTGAAGAAACTGAAGGGCGCAGCGTTAACCCTGCCCTCGGCGCTGACGGTGGTGACGAGGGCGATGGGCCGCGGTGTGACCAGGCTGGCGAGGAGGGGATAGGCGCGGTCGGCAAACTGGCCTTCGAGGTCGAGTTCCATATTGGAAAAAATTTACGGCAACCGTTTCATTTGCGCAACATAAGCGCCGTCCACATTGTCGGTGAAGGGCAGCAGCTCGCGTTCGGATTCCAGCTTGAATCCGGAATGCCCGGCCAAAAACTGTTTCACGGCTTCCTGGTTTTCCTCCGGCTCCAGGCTGCACGTGCTGTAAACCAGAACGCCGCCGGGTTTCAACCGGGTCGCGGCTTGCTGGAGCAAATCCAGTTGCGCGGCGCGGAGACGTTCGATTTCCTCCGGCTGGATCCGCCAGCGCAAATCCACACGCCGGCGCATCACGCCGGTATTCGAGCACGGCGCGTCCACCAAAATACGGTCGAATAGTTGGAGTTCACGCTTCAGCGTGTCCGGGGTGCAAGCTGAAGCTTGAACTCCAACTTGCCGGGTCGGAGACCGGCGCTTCAATACTTCAACGCAGGTTACGCCGAGCCGAGCACAATTTTCTTGAATCCATTTCAGCCGTTCATCTGAAACATCCTGCGCAACGATGCGGCCCTGGTTGTTCATCAACTGCGCGATGAATGTCGTTTTGCCGCCGGGCGCGGCGCAGAAATCCAAAATTATTTCGCCGGGCTGCGGTCCGAGTTTGCAAACGGCGAGCAGCGTGCCCGGATCCTGGATGTAAAACCAGCCGTCGCGAAAACTCGCCAGCGACGACAGCGGCGGATGCGATTTCAACTCAAAGACCAGGTTTTCCTCCAGCCAGTCGCGCCGGACAAAATCGTATTCCACATTTTCATCACGCCAGCGGGCGAGCAGATCGCCGGCGTCTTTTGGTGGGGCGAGGCTGCTGACGAGCCGGCTCGTGGGGACGCTCGCCCCACCGGCCGCGGCTTGGGACTCGTGTAACTCGTCCCTCCGAAATTTCAGCGTGTTGACGCGCGCAAAGGTTTTCGGCGGGGTGTTGTTCCATTCGAACAATTGCGCCGTCCGCTCCGTGCCCCAGCGCTTTTGCCAGCGGTCGACCAGCCATTCGGGGTGCGACCAGCCGAGCGCGGGCTGCGTGGTCTTGAGTTCGTCGAGCAATTTTCTGGTCGCGTCGGCTTCGCGCAGATAGCCGCGCAAAACCGCGTTGATAAAACCGGCTTGGGCGCCAAACCCGTTCTGCTTGGCCAGTTCGACGGTTTCGTTGACGGCGGCGTGGTCGGGAATCCGGTCGAGCCGGAAAATCTGGTAGAGGCCGAGCCGCAACAGGTTTTGCAAGGCGGGCTTTTGTTCGCGCCCACCGGTTTTTCGGGCGATGAGCCAGTCGAGTGTCGCCTGCCAGCGTACGATGCCGTACACGATTTCCTGGCAAAGACCCCGGTCGGCGGGCGAAAGTTGCGCGTCAAATAGCGCGGTTTCGAGCAAATCTTCAATAAATTTGCCCCCGGCGCGCCGTTGCTGCAAAACGCGCACCGCGATTTCTCTTGGTTTTTGTCCGCTCACCAATTTAAATGATGCCATACGACTTTTGGGACGCGAGATTAAAAGGCTTTTATGAGAGAAGAATTCGAGAAATTGGCGGCGGCGGGAAAAATTGAAGGGCGGCACGTGGAGCAGCTCACGTTGCTGGCGGAAAGCGGCTGCTGCATGCATCGCAGTTGGGGCTTCGGGCGCATCAAAACGGTGGACACGGTTTTTGCGCGGTTCACCATTGATTTCGCCGGCAAGCCGGGACACACGATGGATTTGGGCTTCGCCGTCGAAAGCCTCAAGCCGATTCCCAAGGACCACATACTCGCGCGCAAGGCCAACGACCTGGAAAACGTGCGCCAGCTGGCCGCGCATCATCTTGATTTGATCAAGCTGGTGCTGAACAGCTACGGTGGCAAGGCCACGGCGGACCAGATTCAGCAGGCGCTCGTGCCGGATGTCATTCGCGACGATTGGAAGAAATGGTGGGAAACCGCGCGGCGCGAAATGAAGAAAGACGGACACTTCATCGTGCCGCTGAAAAAAACCGAGCCGGTCGTCTATCAAGTCAAGGAAACTTCCTTGCAGGACCGGTTGATGACGAATTTTCGCGCGGCGAAAGGTTTGAAGGCGCGCGTGGCGGTCGTCACCGAATTGTCGAAGAGCGCGCCGGACCTGGCCGACAAACAGTCCGCCGCCGGCGAAGTTATCGCCGCGCTGAACACCGACATCGCGTCGTATCAACGCACGCAGCCGTCGGTCGCGCTGGAGGCCATTTTTGCGCGCGACGAATTGCGCGAAATCGCCGGGTTGCAACCGGCGGCCGACGAAATCACCGCCGCGCAGCTCTGGGCGCAGGACATCAAATTCGGTCCGGTGCTGGAACAAATTCCCGCCGCGAAACATCACCACGCTTTGCAGTCGTTCAAAACGGCGAATCCCGAGCGGTGGCATGAGGTGCTGCGCAGTTCGTTGAATTTTGTTTCCGCGAAATTGTGCCGCGAGTTTGCCAATCTGCTGATTGCGGAGGGCAAAATGGATTTGCTCAAGGAAACGCTGGCCCGGCTGGTCAACCAGCACACGGCCAGCAGCGAACTGTTGCTCTGGCTTGGGCGTGAACGCAGCGATGCCTTTGCCGACATTCTCGGCCCGGAAGTTTTTCGCGCCATGCTCACCGCGATGGAGCGGGATCAATTCAACGAAAAACGCTCGAACCGGCTGCGCGAATTCATCCTGGACGACCACGAATTGCTGGCTGAGTTGACCGCGTCCGCCGACATCGACGTGGTCAAGGACCTCACCCGCGCCCTGCAACTGTCGCCGGTCTTCGATGACATGGACAAACGTTCGCTGCTGGCGCGGCTCGTCAAGAGCCATCCCGCCGTCCAATCGCTCATCACCGGCGAACAGTCCAAACAGGACAGCTCGATGCTGGTTTCGTGGGAGAGCCTCGAACGCCGCAAGACCGAATATCAGGAATTGGTGCAGAAGAAAATTCCCGCCAACTCCCGGGAAATCGCCACCGCCCGCAGCTACGGCGACCTCAGCGAAAATCACGAATTCAAGGCGGCAAAGGAAATGCAGAAAATGCTCATGCGCCGCAAGGACGAACTCGAAACGCAGCTCACCCGCGCCCGCGGCACGGATTTCGCCAACGCACGCACCGATGTCGTCAGCATCGGCACGATTGTGCAGGCCACCGATTTGGGCGCGAACCAGCCGGAAACGTTTACGATTCTCGGGGCCTGGGATTCCGACCCGGACAAGGGCGTCATCAGCTATCTCTCGCCCGTCGCGCAGTCGTTGCTCAACAACAAGGTCGGCGACGAAGTGGAATTTGAACTGCACGGCGCGAAACGTCGGCACCGCATCGAACGTATCGAGGCTTTCCGGGCGCCAGTTCCGGCCCCGGCCCCGGCGAACGGAACCGCGGCGGCCGTTTCGGCTCCATAAAATCGAAAGGCGCAAAGTTTTCACTCTTTGCGCCTGCGTATTTCGGCGATTAAAATTTTCAGACTATGCCGCCGAAACTCACGTAATCGTCCAAATCCAGCACATCAAACCACGTCGCGATGTCCGTGCGTTTGGGCGCGACGGTCTTGTGCAGGCCGTTGAAATACTCGCGCGAATCCGGATTGTCCGGCGCGCGCTGCTCCTGCCACGCCGACCAGGCGGCGATTTCCGGCCCGGAACGTTTGTGCCGGGCGTGTTTATCAATCCATTTGAGGATTTCGCCGTCGCCTTTGCCCTTGGCAAGTTCCTTTTTCAGCGCCTTGGGATTAATGCCAACAAACTCAAGGAAGCGTCCGTCCAGCGGACAGGCATAGCGATATTCTCCATGTTTGCCGGCGACAGTCGCACGGCCCTTGTCGAGCATTCGGGGTAAAATCACATAACCGCCGAGCCGTACCCGCGGACTGCGCGGTGGTTGTTTCGTCAAATCAGGACTGTTGTTTTTGGCCATAATCTTTCTCCTTTGGTTCAGTGTCTTTCCGACAACGCGCCGGATTTTTCAACGAACCTACATTGCCTCCAAAATGCCGAATTGCAAGTCGCTCACGAAGCTTTTACCTTGGCCGCGTGAAACACTCCGGAAAAGCCATGCTTGCCGCGTTGCGCCTTATCGGCCTGGCCGGCGCGGCCGTGATCGCGCTGCTGGTGGGCGCCTTCCTGGCCAAGTACATCGGGACGTATGTGCTGGAATATTTGAAGTGGGTGCTCGTCGGACTTTGGGCGCTGTTCACCGCGTTCACCTTTTATTTCTTCCGTGATCCGAATCCGATGGTGCCGACCGGCTCCGACCTCGTCATTGCACCCGGCCACGGCAAGGTGGATGTGATGGACAAGACGACCGAGGCGGAATTCATGGGCGGCGAATGCCAGCGCATCTCGATTTTTCTCTCGGTGATTGACATTCACGTGCAAAACGCGCCGGTCGCAGGCCGCATCGTTTTTTTCAGGCACACGCCCGGCCAATATCTCAGCGCCTTGAAAAGTGACTGCGCGAAATTCAACGAAAACGTGCTTATCGGTCTTGACGCCGCCGAGCCGCACGGCGAAAAGGTCGGCGTGCGCCTCATCGCCGGCCTCATCGCCCGCCGGATTGTGCCGTGGATCAATCAAAACGACACCGTCCAGCGCGGCGAACGCATCAGCCTGATTCAATTCGGGTCGCGCGTGGAGGTTTATCTGCCGCTCCGCGCCAAGATCAAGGTGAAGCCGGGCGACCGGGTTATCGGCGGCGAAACCGTGATCGCCGCATTCGATTGATTATGAGCGAGCCCGTTCCACAAATACCCCTGCCTGACGATTCGGAGGAGAGCCGGTTGAAAATTTATTTTCTGCCGAATCTGCTGACGGCGGGCAACCTGTTCTGCGGCTTTGTGGCGCTGACCAAAATTGTCGAAGCCGATCCCTTGGGCGATAATTATGTCAGCCAGATTTACCTCGCCCTCATATTCATCTTGCTTGCGTGTGTTTGCGATTTGTTCGACGGGCGCGTGGCGCGCTGGGGCGGTGCGGAAAGCCCGTTCGGGCGCGAATTCGATTCGCTGGCAGACTTGATTTCGTTCGGCGTTGCCCCGGCGTTCCTGGTGCATCGCATTGTGCTGCGCGATGTGTTTCCAGACCATCCGGAACTCGGCTGGTTCATTGCCTCGATTTATCTGATTTGTGGCGCCTTCCGGTTGGCGCGGTTTAATGTGCTCTCGACCTACGCAACCGGCGGCAGCAAGGATTTTGTCGGGTTCCCCATTCCTTCGGCGGCAGCCCTGGTGGCGTCGCTGACGCTCTTCATCATGTGGGTGGAGGAAAAGGATTTCCCCAAGGGCAAATGGCGATTTCTGCTGCCGGTGCTGATGTTGTTCCTGTCTTGGATGATGGTCAGCCAGGTGCGGTATCCTAGCTTCAAATCGCTAAACTTGCGCGCGACACGGACCTTTACCAAGACGCTGGTGGCGATTTTGTTTGTCGGCTGTGTGGTCATTTTGCGGGAAAAAATCCTGGTGTTCATTCTGCCGCTGTTTTTCACGGCGTATTTGATTTACGGATTTGTGCGGCCGCGCATCTCGCGCGCCTGGCGCCGGGAAATTGAAGATGAGGACGAGGACGAACCGGAGCCGATTCCCTGAAAACCATGCCGGAAATGCCACCCATTTTACTTGCCGCCCTGACCGGTTTTGTCAGTGGCTTCCTGCTCTCCGTGCCCGTCGGCCCGGTGAATCTCACCATCATCAACGAAGGCGCGCGGCGGGGCTTCAAATGGGCGGTGCTCATCGGCCTCGGCGCGGCGACCATGGATGTGATTTACTGCGCCATTGCCTTCACCGGGTTTTCGTCATTTTTCGGCAGCCGCCTGGTCAAAGCCTCGATGGAGGTGTTCACCTTCGTCTTCATGCTGTTTATGGGTGTGAAATTTCTCACGGCGAAATCCATCACCGCGCCCACGCAACTCGGCGGCGCCGCCAGCCTGATTGAAAAGCGCGTTGACGAAAAATTGCACCCGCACTCGGCGTTCATGATCGGCTTCGTGCGCGTGCTCGGCAACATGGGCGTGTTGCTGTTTTGGATCGTGGCGGCCGCCTACTTCATGGCGCACGATTCCTGGTTCACCTCCTACGAGTGGGTGGATGACACCATCGCCGCCAAAACGGCTTTCATTGCCGGTGTGGCACTGGGCGCGAGTCTGTGGTTTTGCGCGCTCAGTTATCGTGTGTCGCGCGGGCAGGGCCGGTTCAGCGAGCTGACCCTGCTGCGCATGGAGCGCTTTTCCGGCATCTGGCTGCTCGGAGTGGGATTATACGACGGGGCTCACATCGCGTTGCAGTTGGCGCGGCATCGACATGGCATTTGAAATGCCGGCACGCGAAAATTTTTCCGCAATCAAACCATGTTAAAGGCTGGAATCATCGGATTGCCCAACGTCGGGAAATCCACGCTGTTTAACGCCGTCACCCGTTCGCACAAGGCGCCCGCGGAAAATTATCCCTTTTGCACCATCGAGCCGAACCTCGGCGTCGTTTCCGTGCCGGAACCGCGGCTCGAACCGCTGGCCAAAATCGCGAAAACCCAGGCCCTCATTCCCACCACCATTGAATTTGTGGACATCGCCGGCCTCGTAAAAGGCTCGTCGCAGGGCGAAGGCCTGGGCAACAAGTTTTTGAGCCACATCCGCGAGGTGGACGCCATCCTGCATGTCGTCCGTTGCTTCGAGGACCCCGACATCATGCACGTCACGGGCAGCGTGGACCCCGTGCGCGACATCGAAATTGTCACCACCGAACTCGTGCTGGCGGACATCGAGGCGGTCAAAAAGCGGCGGGAAAAAATCGCCAAGGACGTGAAGCGCGGCGACAAACACGCGCAATTGGAGGAGCATCTGCTGGAAAAGATTGGCGCCCATCTGGACACGGGCAAACCGGCCCACACGCTTGCTCTGCCGCTTTCGCCGGATGAAAAAATCATCCAGCGCAGTTTCTTCCTCCTGACCGACAAGCCGTCCGTCTTTGTCTGCAACGTCAAGGAGGGCGACCTCGCCACCGCCGATAAAAATCCGTTCGTCCAGAAGGTGCGCGACCACGTCAAGGCGCATCTCGCCTGCGAAGCCGTTGTGGTCAGCGCGCAGATTGAGAGCGACCTGGTGGATTTGTCGCCGGCCGAAGCGAAGGAATTTTTGCAGGAACTCGGCGTGGCCGAATCCGGCGCCGGCCAGCTCATCCGGGCCGCGTATCGCGTGCTCGGCCTGCGCACGTTTTTCACCTTCAACGAAAAAGAGGTCCGGGCGTGGACGATTCATGCCGGCGACACGGCGGCGCGGGCTGCCGGCACCATTCACACGGACTTCGAGCGCGGGTTCATCAAGGCCGAAACAGTGAATTGGGATGACCTGGTGAAATGCGGCTCGGTCGGCCACGCCCGCGAGACCGGCCACTACCGCATCGAAGGCCGCGATTACGTTGTCAAGGACGGCGACGTGCTGCTGTTCAAGTTCAACGTGTAACGTGCTGCCGGCGTCTCGCCGGCAGATCAAGAAAATTGATGGTTCTGCCGACAAGATGTCAGCAGCACGTTGTTCGGCCGTCCAAGCTCCGCGAACCGATACCGTCTTGACTGTCCTGCCGGTTCTGCTATTCTAATGGCGTGAACAGCAAGCAAGTGAACAACGCAGCCTGGAGCCAATATTTCTTTTATTGGTTTAGCCTGAGCGCGCACTTGCGGCTGCGATAAAATTTTAACCGAACAAACAAATCGCCGCAGGTCGCCAAAACGCCTGCGGCGTTTTTGTTTTGGCGAGCTTCGGTCAACCCAACAAAAACATGATCATCGTGCTCAAACCACGGATTTCGAGGAAGGACGAACAATCCGTCCTCAAGGAAATCCGTAAACTCGGCTACACCCCACACGTCATGCGCGGTGTGGCGCGCACCGTCATCGGCGCCATCGGCGACGAACTCACCCACGCCAACCTCGAAACGCTGGTCTCGCAGTTCCCGCGCGCGGTTGAAAGCGTCACGCCCATCCAAAAGCGTTACAAGCTCGTCAGCCGTGAGGCGCATCCGGCCAATTCCGCCATTCGCGTCCGCGAACACATCATCGGCGGCAAACAATTCCACGTCATGGCCGGCCCGTGCTCGGTCGAAAGTGAGAAACAACTGCTCGCCACCGCCGAGGCGGTCAGGGCCGCCGGGGCGACCTTCCTGCGCGGTGGCGCGTTCAAGCCGCGCACGTCGCCCTACGAATTCCAGGGGCTGGGCGAAAAGGGCCTGAAGCTGCTCGACAAGGCGCGCCGTGCCACCGGGCTGGCCATCATCACCGAACTGCTCTCCGAAAACCACGCCGAAATGGTGGCCGAATACACGGACATCATCCAGATTGGCACGCGCAACTCTCAGAACTTTCAGCTTCTGATCGCCGCCGCCAAAACCGGCAAGCCGGTCCTGCTCAAGCGCGGCCTCTCGATGAAGATCGAGGAATGGCTGCTCGCGGGCGAATATGTGCTCGCCAACGAAAACCCGAATCTGATGTTCTGCGAACGCGGCATCCGCACGTTCGAGACCTACACGCGCAACACGCTGGACCTCTCGGCCATCCCCATCATCAAGCGCGAATCGCACTGCCCGATTGTGATTGACCCGAGCCAGGGCGCCGGGCGCGCCGATCTGGTGGCGGCGATGTGCAAGGGCGCGGTGGCCATGGGCGCGGACGCATTGCTGATCGAAGTGCATCCCAATCCGGCGGAAGCCTGGAGCGACGGCGCGCAACAGATGTCATTCGACGGGTTCGCGAAGCTGATGCAGGAATTGAAGCCGTTCATCGCGGCTGCCGGTCGTGAATAGCCACAATTTAAGAAAATTATCGGAGGGCGGAGCTGCGACGCCCTCCGAACGTTAACAATGCCCGCTGTGCTCCGGGAAATACTGGCCTTTGCTTTTATCTGAAATAAACTCAATTTGATTATGATCAATGGAGAAACGTCTAGTGCTTTCTCTGAAAAGCGGGCGGAGTGGCTTGATTGGATTAGCGGTAACGATCAAAACACAATCCACAAACAGCTATGGCAATTGCTGTCGGACTACGCATTTTTTCTGACTCTTAATGACCTACGACGCAAGGCGGATCAAAATCTAGTCGAGGGCGTAGGATTCAACAGACAATTGCTATACCTGTTGGATTCGGGTTTTGTTGCGAAACAAGCTATGGGTATTCGTTGCCTTGTGGATAAGCGTAAGGATGTGTTCTCGTTGGGGCGACTCGTGGAAGACTTGAAGCTAAATCGCGCGTTGATAACGCGAGAAAGTTATCTGGCTTGTCGTGATCTCCCTTACGACTTTGTTTCGGCCAAAAAACTACTATCTGACGGATTGATTTCGTCAGGACAGTTCACCGCTTACCAAGGCATAGATCCGAAGCCTGACGACTCTGAAAGAATGCACAAGAATTTTGACGAGATGTCTGGGGTTTTGCCTGAATCCCGAAAACGCTCGGATTGTGTTTCATTGGAATGGTTAGAGCGGCTGGATTCGAAAATCAAACACTGTGAGAATGTGAAATTGTTCGCAACCAAATTCATTGCGCATCCAGCGGACACCAGCAGCCGTGCTGCGCTTACAAACGAGCAAGCTGGCATCACTCTAAATCGCATTGAAGAGTGTCTGAAGTCACTTTGCTATGTTGCCGATTCAGTCAGCAGCCAACTGCTCCAGTCGGATTCAGTTGGAGGCGTTCCAACGCCCCAAACATTTGATGTTGTAGAAAATCTCGATAAAGGTTGGATTGCAGCAGAACTTCTCGAAGAAGTGCGTGATTTATGGAATCAGCATTGCGACGCCGTCAAGCAGTGGACGAATGGTTGAGATCAAATGTTTCCGCCGAAGAATTTCTGAATTTCCTTCACAACTTCCACGAACCGGTCCACTTCGGCCTTGGTGTTGTAGAAATAGAAACTGGCGCGGGCGGTGGATTCCACGCCGAGCCGGTGCATGAGCGGCTGGGTGCAATGATGCCCGCCGCGCAACGCCACGCCCGCCTGGTCGGCCAGCGTCACCACGTCGTGCGCGTGAATGTCCTTGAGCAGAAAGCTCACCAGACCGGCGCGTCCGGTTTTTGGGCCGAACAGCCGGATGTTTTTCAGCGCGGCCAGTTTTTCACAGGCATAGGCCGCCAATTCCTGGTCGTGTTTCCAGATGTGTTCCCGGCCGATGGCATCAAGATAATCCATGGCCGCATGCAAACCAAACGGGCCGGAAATGTCCGGCGTGCCGGCTTCGAACCGATGCGGCGCCTTTTTGAACTCGGTCTTTTGATATTCAACCGACAAAATCATTTCCCCGCCGCCCTGATACGGCGGCATGGCGTCGAGCAGTTCCCGCCGGCCCCACAACACACCGATGCCGGTCGGCCCGCAAATCTTGTGGCCGGAGAATGCGAGGAAATCACAGCCGATGGCCTGCGCGTCCACAGGCATGTGCCCGGCGCTTTGCGCGGCGTCCACGAGCGTGGTGATGCCGAGCTTGCGTGCGCGGGCGCAAAGGTCGGCCACCGGGTTCACCGTGCCCATCGAATTCGAGATGTGGACCATTGCAAACAGCTTCACCTGCTTTGTCAGCAATGAATCCAGTTTGCTCAAGTCGAGCAGGCCTTCATCGCCGGTGACCGGCACGTAAGCGAGCTTCGCGCCCATGCGTTGGGCGAGCAATTGCCACGGCACGAGATTGCTGTGATGCTCCATCTCCGTGAGCAGGATGATGTCATTGGCATTGAGGTTTTTCGCGCCCCACGAACTGGCGACCAGGTTGATGCCTTCGGTGGTGCCGCGCGTGAAAATGATTTCTTCGGCGCTGCGGGCATTGATGAATTGGGCGGCACGCGTCCGGGCGGCCTCGTAGCCCGCCGTGGCGCGATTGCTCAGTTCATGGATGCCGCGGTGGACATTGGCATTGTCGTGTTCGTAGTAATGCACCAAGGCGTCAATCACCGCGCGCGGTTTTTGCGACGTCGCGGCATTGTCAAAATAAATCAGCGGCTTGCCATGGACCTGCTGGTCGAGGATTGGGAAATCAGCGCGGAGCTTTGTCCAGTTGGGGGCAGGTTGCGTCATGTCATTTAAATTTCAATGAAAGCCAGTTATTTGTAATCGTCCTCGTCCTCGTTCTCGTCCTCGAAAACCCGATTACGAGGACGAAGGACGAGAACGAGGAGGATTCTTTATCCGTGTGCATCCGTGTCCATCCGTGGTTTAAATCACATCAATCCCAGTTGCAGTTTGGCGGCCTCGGTCATCATGCTCTGGTTCCACGGCGGGTCCCAGACCAGCTCGACGTTCGCCTCGTCAATCGGTTCCATGCTCATCAATTTGTTTTGCACATCCTGCGCGAGCGCCGGTCCCATGCCGCAGCCGGGCGCGGTCAGGGTCATTTTTACGTCGGCCTTGAAACTGTTTTCGCCCACGGACGTGAGGTGGCAGTCGTAGATCAGGCCAAGGTCCACGATGTTGACAGGGATTTCCGGGTCGTAACACGTTTTGAGTGATTCCCAGATTTGTTTTTCCAATTGCTCTTGCGTGACCGGGCCGGAAACAGCCGTGGCCGGCGCGGATTTGATTTCCAGTCCGAGCGCGTCGGCGTCCTTGCCGTCGATGCGGAACATGTTGCCATTGACAATGACGGTGAAAGTGCCGCCGAGCGACTGCGTGACGTAAGCCTGCCCGCCCTTTTGCAACGTGACCTTTGTGCCGACGGGGACGACCGAAGCTTCCACGTCGCGGGTTAAAATTTTTGGCTCATTCGGATTCATAAAACACCTCTCAAATCAATCACCACCGGTATCTTCGCCGCAATTGCGGTTGAAATCAATCAGGTCTGTTCGTTTTCCGTGCTCACCGGTTTGGCGTCGCCCTTGAGCGCGGCCATGACGGCGTGCCAGGACAAAATCGCACATTTCACCCGGGCGGGAAATTTATGGACGCCGGCGAACACCGCCAGCTTGCCGACGTCGCCCCGGACGTTGCCGTTCATGACCATTTCATGGACCTGCCCGAACATTTTTTCCACGTCCGCCTTGGTTTTGCCCTTCGCAAATTCCGTGAGCAGCGACGCCGAGGCCTTGGAAATGCAGCAGCCGGAGCCGGTGAAGCTGATGTCCTTGATGGTGTCGCCGTCCAGCGCGAGGAACAACTTCAACTGGTCGCCACAGAGCGGGTTGTGTCCCTGCGCCGAGCAGGTGGCCTGCGGCAGCTCATGGAAATTCCGCGGCTTCTTGCAGTGGTCAAGAATGACCTGCTGGTAAAGGTCGTTTAAGTCTTCGAACATGGATTTCGATTCCTCAAATCAATTCTTTTTTGCGAGGTGGTGGTTCGCTTCCAGCCGGTCCCACACCAGTTTGTCCAGTTTCTCGCGCACGGCGTCGTGCTTCACCCGCGCAATGATTTCGCCGGCGAAGGCGTGGATCAGCATCCGCCGGGCATTGTCCGTGCCGATGCCGCGCGAACGCAGGTAAAAAATGGATTCATCGTTCAACTGCCCGATCGTCGCGCCGTGCGTGCATTTGACGTCGTCGGCGTAAATCTCCAGTTGCGGCTTGGTGTCCGCGGTCGCGTTGTCGGAGAGCAGCAGGTTTTTATTCGTCTGCTTGGCGTCGGTCTTCTGCGCGATTTCCCGGACCAGGATGCGCCCGTGAAAGACGCCCCGCGATTTATCGTCGAGGATGCCATTGAAATATTCGTGGCTGGCACAATGCGGCTGGGCGTGCTCGACAATCATGTGATGGTCGGCGAGCTGCTCGCCGCGTGTCAGATAAAGGCCGTTGAGAATGCATTCCAGGCCTTCGCCCGCGAGTTTGGCGCGGATGTTGGTGCGCGAGAGCTTCGCGCCGAGCGCAAAGGAATGGATGCTCACATTGCTCGCGCGGCCCAGCTGGGCGGCAATCGTCGCCAGATGAAACGCGGCGTCGGCTTCGTCCTGAAATTTCACATACTCCAGCACGGCGTTGTCGCCGGCGGCGATTTCGGTGACGGCGTTGGTGAAGTACGCCACATTGTCCGCCGAAATGTAACTTTCGATGACCGTTGCCCGGCTGTTGGCCCCGACGACGACCAGGTTGCGCGGCTGGATGGTTTCGCCGCCTTGTTTGGCAGTGGAAATGAAAATGAACTGGATGGGATCGGTCACCGAAACTCCATCGGGCACTTGAACGAATCCGCCATCGGTGAAGAATGCCTGGTTCAACGCCGCAAAGGCATTGTTGTTCGCCAGAGCGTAAAGACTGAACTGCCGCTTGAGGAATTCCGAATCCGCCACCAGCGCCGCCGTCAGATTTGACACCCTCACTCCGTCGGGCAATCCCTGCACGGACGAGAGCGCCGCGGAGTATTGGCCATTGACAAAAACGAGCCGGGCACCGGGCAGCCGGGCAAATATGTGTTTTTCCAGGGCGGTTTTGGCAGCGGCATCATTTGCCGGTTCAGCGACGGGCTGGAGCGGCAGCCGGGCCAGCGGTGCCACGTTGGTAAAACGCCAGTCTTCATCCTGCAACGTCGGGAAACCGAGTTCAGCAAAGCGCGCAATGCCCGCCCGGCGCAGCGGCGGCAGCCACACCGGTTGCAGCGCCGATTCAAAGCGGTTGAAGGTTTCAAGAAACGGCCCGATATCCGGGGTGTGCGGCTTTCGTGTCATGATTTAGTTGTCCAATTTGATAAATTAGACCTTCAATTTCCCATGCCCGGCATCGCGGCGCAAGTCCGGAGCGGTTTGGAGTTCCGTCCCGCCGGTTGCGGGACGGTCTGCTTGTCGCAGGTCACCCAAACCGCGTAAACGCGGAACTCCAAACGCTGGCGTCTTGCCGGCGCTCCCAGGCGGGACCACCTGAAGCCGGAATTGCAAACGCTGGCGTGCAACCGCGGGTGTGTTAACATCTTGCCATGCCAACGCAAGACGACATCAAAAATGCGCTGAAGGCCGTCAAGTATCCCGGCTATTCGCGCGACATCGTTTCCTTTGGGCTCATCAAGGAAATTTCCTTTTCCCAGGGCGGGATCAACGTCGTGATGCAACTGACCACGTCGAATCCCGAAGCCGCGCGCCAGATCAAGGAAGACAGCGAGCACGTTTTGAAGGAGCTGCCGGGTGTGAAACTCGTCAACGTCGAAGTCAAACAACCCGCCGCCGGGCAGGCGGCGCCTGCGGGGGGGCTGGCGAACCAGAACCGGATTGCGGGCGTGAAACGCGTCATCGCCATCGCCAGCGGCAAGGGTGGCGTTGGCAAATCCACCTGCTCGGCAAACCTGGCCTGTGCGCTGAAACATCTCGGGGCGCAGGTCGGTCTGCTGGATTGCGACATTTACGGGCCGAGCATTCCGCTGATGATGGGCGTTCGCGAGCGTCCGACGGTCAGCGATGACGAGCGGCTCGTGCCGCCGTCCAATCACGGGGTGAAGGTGATGAGCATCGGGCTGTTGCTCGACGACGGCCAGCCGGTGATCTGGCGCGGACCGATGATTTCAAAGACGATCCAGCAATTTTTGTTCTCGGTGGAATGGGGCGAACTGGATTTCCTTCTGGTGGACCTGCCGCCGGGCACGGGCGACGCGCAACTCTCGCTGTGCCAGGCCGTGCCGCTGGACGGCGGCATTATTGTGACCACGCCGCAGGAAGCGTCGCTCGGCGTTGTGCGCAAAGGCATCGCGATGTTCAAGAAGGTCAACGTGCCGTTGCTGGGCATTGTCGAGAACATGAGTTATTTCACCACGCCCAACGGCGAGCGCGTGGAAATCTTCGGCCACGGCGGCGGCCGGACCGAGGCCGCGCGGCAGGACATTCCGTTCCTCGGCGAAGTGCCGATTTTCACCGAAATCCGGGAGGCGGGCGACCGCGGGGTACCGATTGTGGTGTCTGCTCCCCAAAAGACGGCCGGCCAGGCCTTCATTCAAATTGCCGAAGCGCTGCGGAAACGGCTGGTTTGAACGATTTGCAAAATGTTCGTTTGAAAGTTATAAATAGTATTGAAAAATTCGATTGCCAATTGTCCTGGCTGGATTTAAATTTCAGTTACGAATTTTGTATTTCATCTATGTCGGACGCTATGAAAGACGCATCGACGGCGAACGATTTGTTAAGGAACTCCTCGCTTTACCGCGAGTTTCAGGCCGAGCGCGAGGAAATTCTCAGGCACAAGTGGATTGAGTCGGAGAAAGCCGGGCATGACATCGGCTTCGAGCGGGCATTGACGGATTGGATCATCAATCACCGCTCAAGCTGGCGCAAAGCCCGCCAGGTCGCCAGCCACTGAAAACAAGTTAAATGTTCCTTTAACGCTGCCCGGCGAGGCGGCGAAGGAAAACATGAACGCTGAACACACGACGCGAATCGGCTCCGCCCGGCGGAGGGGTTCGCGGTTTTTCTTTCCCCCCTCGTCCTTGTCGTCGTTCCCAAACAATTTGGATTTTTCGAGGATGAGGACGAGAACGGGGAGGATTTTTCAAGATGCCTGAATCCACCGTTATCCTCGATGCCCTGGCGATTCAGCGCGCTCTGGCGCGCATCGCGCACGAAATTGCCGAGCGCAACGAGGTTGGCACGGACGTCGTGCTGATAGGTATTCCCACCGGAGGCGACCATCTGGCGCAACGGTTGAGCAAGGTTCTTTCGGGCATCTGGAACCAGCCGGTGCCCGTCGGCATCCTCGACGTGTCCATGCATCGTGACGATCTGGATCAGCGCGCCGCGCCGAAGGTGTTTCCCACCGTCATCCCGTTCGACGTGACCGGCAAGACGGTCGTGCTGGTGGACGACGTGCTGTTCAGCGGCCGCACGACGCGCGCCGCCATGGACGCGCTCAATGATTTCGGCCGGCCCAAAAGAATCCAGCTCGCGGTGCTCATCGACCGTGGCCACCGCGAACTGCCCATCAAGGCGGACTTTGTCGGCAAAAACGTGCCGACGGCGCTGGAGGAAAAGATTTCCCTGCTCCTCGTCGAGGAAGGGGCGTTCCGGGACGAGGTGGTTTTGAAAAAGAAATGAGCTGGAACCGCAAACATCTGCTGGACATTGAATCGCTCACGGTGGACGAGATCATGACCGTGCTCGACACGGCGCGGGCATTCAAGGTCGTGGGCGAACGCGCCATCAAAAAGGTCCCGGCGCTGCGCGGCAAAACCGTTGTCAACCTGTTCATCGAGCCGTCCACGCGCACGCGCACCAGTTTTGAGCTGGCCGAGCAACGGTTGTCGGCGGACATCATCAATTTCACCGCCGAGGCGTCATCGCTAAAAAAAGGCGAAACGCTCAAGGACACTGCGCGCAATCTCGAGGCGCTCAACGTCGATTTCATCGTCATGCGCCACAGCGCGTCGGGCGCGGCGCATTTTCTGTCGCGCGTGCTCAATGCCAGCGTCATCAATGCCGGCGACGGGGCGCATGAACATCCCACCCAGGCGCTGCTCGACGCCTTCACCATCCGCGAGCGCAAGGGAAAGATTGCCGGGCTGAATGTGACGATCCTGGGCGACATTCTTTACAGCCGCGTGGCGCGCTCGGACATCTGGGCGCTGACGAAGCTGGGCGCGCACGTCACGCTTTGCGGACCGTCCACGCTCGTGCCCAAAACGTTCGAGCAGATGGGTTGCCGCGTGGTCCACAACATGGACGAAGCCATCCGCGACGCCGATATCATCAACCTGCTCCGCATCCAGCACGAACGCCAGCGCAAGACAATGTTCCCCGGCATCAACGAATACACGCAGATGTTCGGGCTTAACAAGGCCCGCCTGGCCAAGACCAAACCGGATGCGCTCATCATGCATCCCGGGCCGGTCAATCGCGGCGTGGAAATTGACAGCGAAATTGCCGACTCAAACCGTTCGTTGATTCTGGAGCAGGTGACCAATGGTCTGGCCGTGCGCATGGCCGCGCTTTTCCTGGTCAACGGCGGCAAAGGCCCGCAGGAACTGACGGGGAATTAAGCTCGTCCGGTTTTGTTTTTTACGCCCGCCCTCACCTTTGTCCTCTCCCCCAGGAGAGGAAATGGCGGCTGGCAAATTCTGGTTTTGCGGATGACCGTCCGGCCAATCCAGTCGCACGAATTTTCAAGCAGACGGCGTACAAGTTCTCCTTCTCCTTGGGGAGAAGGACGGGAAGAGGGAGGACGTGGCCGAAGACCAAATGCCTACCCGTCAGATTTAATTTCGGCCAAACCTTTTACAATCGCAATGCTGGCCGAAGTGCCGAGACGCGTCGCGCCGGCTTCAATCATGGCCAGTGCGGTTTTCGTGTCGCGAATGCCGCCGGACGCCTTGACGCCGAACTTTGGGCCGACGGTTTCACGCATCAGCCTGACATCTTCCACGGTGGCGCCGGCGGTGCTGAAGCCGGTGGAGGTTTTGACGAAATGCGCTCCGCTTTCAACCACGAGCTGGGAGGCACGAATTTTTTCCTCCCGGGTGAGCAAACAGGTTTCGAGGATGACTTTCACCGGCCATTCGTCCGCCGCCTCCACCACGTCACGCAATTCGCGCAGGACATATTTGTCGTCGCCGGCCTTGAGCCGCCCGATATTAAGGACAACATCAATTTCCTGTGCGCCATCATCAATGGCCGCCTCGGTTTCAAAACGCTTTGCGTCGCCGGACATGGCGCCCAGCGGAAAACCGACGACGGACGCAACCTTGACGCCGGCGCCTTCCAGAAAATGTCGGGCCTGCCCGACCCAGGAGCCATTGACGCAAACGCTGTAAAAATGGTTTTCGCGCGCCTCGGCGCAAAGTTTTTCGATGTCTTTGGCGGCGGCATCCGCCTTCAGCAGCGTGTGGTCAATGTAAGCGGCCAGTTGCGCGGGTGAGAGCGTTTGTTTGTTCATGACCGGTGAGAAGTATGCAATGCACAGGCTAAACCTGCAGCAACTTGATTTGTTCGCTGTCCTTGGCGACGGCTTCGCCCAGCGTCTGCGCCTGGCGTTTGCGGCGTTCGATGATGTGCTTGTCGAGCACGGGATCGTAGGGCACGGGATAATCGCCGTCATAACAGGCCATGCAGAATAATTCCTTCGCGCGTCCGGTGGCCTTGACCATGCCTTCCTCCGAAAGATAGTGCAGCGAGTCGGCATTCAGGTATTGGCGGATTTCATCCACGCTGTGGTTTGCCGCCATGAGCTTGCTGCGGTCGGGAAAATCGATGCCATAGACGCACGGGTTCCGATGCGGCGGGCAACTGACGGTGACGTGGACCTCCCGGGCGCCGGCTTCCTTGAGGGTTTTGACGCGCGCCTTGCATGTGGTGCCGCGCACGATGGAATCGTCCACGATCACGACGCTCTTGTTTTTCACGAGCGAAGCAATCAGGTTCAATTTCATCCGCACGTCGAAGTCGCGGATCAGTTGCGACGGCTGGAGAAAACTGCGTCCGACGTAGTGATTGCGGACGAAGGCCATCTCGAACGGGATGCCGGATTCCTCGGAATAACCCAGCGCCGCGCAGAGGCCGCTGTCGGGCACCGGGATGACGAGGTCCGCCTTCACGCGATGTTCGCGCGCAAGCTGGCGGCCCATTTCCTTGCGGACATCATAAACGCTGCGCCCGCCGATCACACTGTCCGGCCGCGCGAAATAGACGTATTCAAAAATGCAAAACGCCCGGCGCTGGTGTTCGGGAAACGCCTGGACGCTGATCAGACCTTTTTCGTTGATGATGACAATTTCGCCCGGCTCGACGTCACGGATGAACTCCGCCTGAATCTGGTCCAGGGCGACCGATTCGCTGGACAGTACATACGCACCGTTCAAGCGGCCGATGCAAAGCGGTCGAAAACCGAACGGGTCGCGGGCACCGATCATTTCCTTCTCGGTCATGATGACGAGCGAATAGGCGCCCTGGAGATGGCGGAAGGTCTGCACCAGCGTGTTTTCGACGCCGCCGATGGACGGCTGCGCGAGCATCATGATGATGATTTCGCTGTCCACGGTGGTCTGGAAAACCAGCCCGCGGGTTTCCAGCGCGTCGCGGAGCTGGGCGGCGTTGGTCAGATTGCCGTTGTGGGCGACGGCGATCTGGCCGCGCATGCAATCCACCGTGAGCGGCTGCGCGTTGCGAAGATTCGAGGTGCCGGTGGTGGAATAGCGCGTGTGGCCGACGGCCATGTTGCCCACGAGATCGTGGAGGATTTTCGGGTTGAAAATCTGCGGCACAAGTCCCATGCCGTGGTGCTTGAAAAATTTCCCCTCGTGGCAGGTGACGATGCCGGCGCTTTCCTGTCCGCGATGTTGGAGTGCGTAAAGACCGTAGTAGGTGAGCTCGGCAGCATTGGGATGTCCAAAAATGCCGAACACGCCGCAGTAATGTTTGGGGTAATCTTGCATCAACTTGCTCGCGCCCGCCGCTGAATTGTCGCAGAGAGAAACGCCGAACGCAAGGTGGAACGGAATGTGCGCCAGGTAACGTCCGCCCTCACCCCGGCCCTCTCCCTCAGGAGAGGGGAATTGTCGCCAATCGGTCAGCGTATCGTGAGTTGTTAAATTATCGCGTCCGGTACGAATGCTGTTCCTTCTCCCCGGGGGAGAAGGTCAGGATGAGGGCGAGCGTCAAACACAAACCTCCACTTCGTTTTGGCGCCCGCCACTGAATTGTCGCAAAGGCGAAAGGGCGGCGCAAGACGGAACAAAAAGAGGTAGTGCCTTAATTTGATTTTTTCTTCCACAGAAACTCGTAACTACCCCAAAGAACCCCGAATCCAAGCCCCCACGTGCTGCCAGTGACCCCACTTCCAGTATGCATTTGGTTAACAACGTCCCGGAGAACCAATAATGTCAAAACTACCATAACTATCATAACCCACGTTTTTTTGAATTTCATTTCCGACCTTTCGCATCCATTACGATTTGAACCCTCACCGCCGTTTCCGCTGATATGACTGGCGGCATTGGATTGTTAGTTTTCATTTCTTCCTCTTTGTATCCGCCACAATCGCCTCACTCAAATACGGCTTCAATTTTTCAGCCAGTTCCTCCGGCAGGCGTTTGGGTTTTCCGGTCGTGCTGGAGCAGGCATGGAAGGTTTCGGCTTCCAGAATGAGTTTGCCGTCCTGGTTGATAATGCGATGGCCGAAATTCAACCGCACGCGCTCGATAAGTGCCGGCCAGACTTCAATCGCCAGCAGGTCATCGTAACGCGCCGGCGATTTGTAACGCAGGCGGGCTTCAATGACGGGAAAAATAACGTCGCGTTCCTGCCATTGCAAAACCGTTGCGCCGAGGGAGCGAATGAATTCGCCGCGCGCGGCTTCGAGCCAGTCGAGATAGCGCGAGTGATAAACGTGGTTGCCAACGGTACAGTCGGCGTAGCTGACGCGGTGCGGATGCTGGAATGGAGCGGACATGGGCGCAGCGTAAAGGCGCGTGCCGGAAATTCAACGCTGAAAAACAATCCGTCGTAGTGGCGGTCGGCAGACCGCCGCATTTTCCATGGAAATTATAGATGCGGCTCTCTGCCGGGGAGCCGCTACGCCAGTTTTATAGGGGCTCGCGGATTTTGATTAAGATCGAGAATGCTTTGAAAATCGGTTGCGCGAACTGCTTTTGCGCGTATGTTGGCAACATGAATTGGCAACAGGCCGTTTCGCTGGCGATTGTGGCTTCGGTCGCCGGGTTGTTTTTGTGGGGACGTCTTCGCCGGCGCAAATTCAGTTTTGAGCGCGACACGCATTGCGGTTGTTCGGCGAGCGGGCAGTCGGAGACGAAAGGTTCGATTGTCTTTCACGCGCGCAAGGGCGAACGGCCCGAAGTGGTGGTTAAAATGAAGTGAACCCGGAATACTTGCGAATGAGGGCTTTATAGGATATTATCTTTCATCATGGCTGTTACCAAAGTGAGTTCCACAATGCATTTTATTCCCCGCAGCTCGGCGGTAGGCGGGCGCGGGGGGGCGGCCAGTGGCCGCTGGATTCCGAACACAGATGTTTACACCACCGACACCGGCCTGGTCATCAAGGTGGAACTGGCCGGGATGAAGAGTGAAAATCTGGAAATCACCGTCGAAGGCCATCGTCTGCGCATCAGCGGCAGCCGGCCGGACGTTTGCCGGGCGCACAAATGCAATTTTCTGGTCATGGAAATCAGCTACGGACCGTTCGAAAGCGTGCTCGAGCTGCCTGCGGATTACGACCTCAGCCAGGCCAAGGCGATCTATGTGAACGGTTTTCTACGAATTGACGTGCCGGTGGCACACCAATTGCACACCAAAAGCACGAAAGTTCCAATTGCCGAAGGAAATTAGCCTGGCCGCGCATGAATCTTTTCCCGTGCGCCGGCATCTAACTGTATAAATGGAAACGACGATGACATCGCCGGAAACAGAATTTGTCAGCATTCTGGGCGGCGCCGAAAAATCGGACGCTCTGCCCCGGATCTCGTCGCGTTCCTTGCCGGAAAACCTGCCCATCCTCGGTCTGTCGGACATCGTGATTTTTCCCGGGGCGGTGGTGCCACTGCTCGTCGAAACCGGGCCGAGCCTGAAATTGATAGATGACATCGTCGCGGGCGACCGTTTGTTCGCCGCGGTGCTGCAGCGCAAACCCGAAATCGCCGAACCCTTGCCGGAGGATTTGTACGAGGTCGGCTGCGTTTCGCGCCTGTCCAAAATGGTGAAATTTCCCGACGGCACCGCGCGCGTGCTGGTCGAGGGTTTGTGGCGCATCCGCATAATCAAGTACGCGCTGCCGGCCCCGTATTTGCGCGCGAGTTACGAATTGCTGCGGGATGAAACGGAGGATTCCGTAGAGTTGCAGGCCATGTTGCGCAACGCGCACCGGCAATTCGAGGAAATCGCCCGGATGTCCAGCGCGCTTTCGGACCAGGTCAAGGTCGCCGCGCTGAACACCGAGCATCCCGGCCATTTCGCCGACCTTATCGCCGCGAATCTGAATCTCAGCCTCGAAGACCGGCAGAAGCTGCTCGAAACCATCTCCGTCCGCGAGCGGCTGCAGAAACTTCTGCCCCTGCTCAACCGCGAGCAGGAGGTGTTGACGCTCAGTTCAAAAATCCAAAACGACGTCGCGTCTTCCATCGCCAAGACGCAGCGTGATTTTTTCCTGCGCGAACAATTGCGCGCCATCCAGCGCGAACTCGGCGAAGGCGAATCCGGTCTGGGCGAAACCAAATCGCTGCGCGAAAAAATCGAGCAGACGCCCATGCCCGACGAGGCGCGCAAGGCCGCCGAGCAGGAACTCGAACGCCTCCAGCAGACGCCGCCCGCCGCCGCTGAATACGCCGTCGGGCGAAATTATCTCGACTGGATTTTGAGTTTGCCGTGGGAGAAGTCCACCGAGGACAAGCTGGATTTGAGGGCGGCCGCGCGGATTTTGAACGAGCAACATTTCGGCCTGGCCAAGGTCAAGGACCGGCTGCTCGAATTCATCGCCGTCATCAAACGCCGCAAGCAAATCAAAGGACCGATTCTTTGCCTGGTCGGCCCGCCAGGCGTGGGCAAAACCTCCCTCGGCAAAAGCGTGGCGGACGCGCTCGGACGCAAGTTCGCGCGCATTTCCCTGGGTGGCATGCGCGATGAAGCCGAGATTCGCGGCCACCGGCGCACGTACGTCGGCGCGATGCCCGGACGCATCATCCAGACGCTGCGCCGCATCGAAAGCCGCAACCCGGTCATTTTGCTGGACGAATTGGACAAGGTCGGCGCGGATTTTCGCGGCGATCCGGCGGCGGCGCTGCTGGAAGTGCTCGACCCGGCGCAGAATCACACGTTTACCGACCATTACCTCGACCTGCCTTTCGATCTTTCGCGGGTGCTCTTCATCACCACGGCGAACTGGCTGGAGCCGATTCATCCCGCGTTGCGCGACCGGCTCGAGGTGATCGAACTGCCCAGCTACACCGAGTCCGAGAAATTGCAAATCGCCAAACGTTATCTCGTCCCGCGCCAGATCGAGGAGCACGGCCTCACGCGGAAGGATGTGAAGTTCGCCGACTCCGCCCTGCGCAAACTCATCCGCGAATACACCCGCGAAGCCGGGGTGCGGCAGTTGGAACGCGAAATCGCCGCGCTGTCGCGCAAGGCCACGCGCAAGATCATTTCCCAGAACGGCCGGGCGGCCACGGTCAGGCTGGAGGCCGAAAATTTGAAGGACTTTTTGGGCCACGCGCCGTTCGTTACGGAAACAGCGGAGAAAATCACCGAATCCGGCATCGCCACCGGGCTGGCGTGGACGCCGTTCGGCGGCGATGTTCTGTTCATTGAAGCCACGCGGATGCGCGGACGGGGCAATCTGATGCTGACCGGTTCGCTGGGCGAAGTGATGAAGGAAAGCGCGCAGACGGCCATGAGTTATTTGCGAAGCCAGGCCAAATTGCTCGAACTGGATTTGAGCGATTACAACAAATTCGACATTCATATCCACGTGCCCGCCGGCGCGACGCCGAAGGATGGGCCGAGCGCGGGCGTGACGATTGTCGCGGCACTGGCGTCGCTGCTGACAAAAAAGCGTGTGCGTTTCCGGCTGGCGATGACCGGCGAAATCAGCCTGCGCGGCCGGGTATTGCGCGTCGGCGGCATCAAGGAAAAGGTGCTGGCCGCGTCGCGGTTTGGCATCAAGGAAATCATTTTGCCGGAACAAAACAAATCCGACTGGCTCGACGTGCCGGCGGAGGTTCGTGCCCGGCTCAAGGTCCATTTCGTCCAACACATTGCCGACGTTCTCCGGCTGGCGCTGGAGGCGAAATAATGAAATGACCGGCGATAAAATCCAAACCGGTAGGGCCGCGCTGCTGCGCGGCCTTGATTTTTGGCGGCGCAGCAGCGCCGCCCTACCGTTGATTGTGGCAATTTTATTTTTTGCGGCGGGTCTAATGGCGCAAGCCGCGAAAAATTTGACCGATGCCGAAATCAAGGGACGTGAACTGGCCCGGCAACTGGTCGGACTTTACGAACAGCGTCCCGCCACCAATTACGTCCAGACGTGCGTCCTGAAGATCCGGCCGGCCAGGAACCAGACCGTGGAATTTTCCCTGCGCAGCACTGTCAGTCTCACGCCGACCAACTGGCAACAGGTTTGCGAGACCATCCGGACCAACAGCGACGGTTTCACCGACGGTAATTATCTCAGGATCATTCACGACGACGGGTGGGAGAACGAATACCTGTGGAACAATCACTCCTATAACGGCGCCCGGATCAATCCTGCACGATCCGATTCAGCTGAGGCGCACTGGTCGGGTACAGCTTGGGTTCATCCCTTCTCGGGTTCGGATTTCTGGGCGGTGGACCTCGGTCTGGAATTTTTCCACTGGCCGGAGCAGAAAGTTCTGCCCAATACCACGAACTTGAAACGCGGCCGGGCTTACACGCTGTTGGAAAGCACGAATCCCAATCCTTCCACCAACGGCTATTCGCGGGTGTTGTCGTGGATTGACACGGAAACCGGCGGCATCCTGGAGGCCGAGGCTTATGACGCGCAGGGCAAGCTGCTCAAGGAATTCGAGCCGAAATCCTTCAAAAAAGTAAACGGCCAGTGGGAGCTTCAGGAGATGGAAATCCGCAACGTTCAGACCGGCTCGCGCACGCGGCTGGAATTTGATTTGAAGAAGGAATGACCGGTGCGGCCGGATTCCCCGCCGGCACAAAACCCGGCCCGGCCCCAGTGGACAGCTTGGTGATAAATTGCGAACAAGTCAGCCGGCCACATGCTTGACATAGACAGGTTGACGGGTCAGTCTCGCGCGAGATGTTATGAATGCCATGCTTCGTCTGAATTTTCTGATTGTTTGCGCGGGTTTGACTCTCGGTGCGCGGGTTTTTGCCGCTGAAACGAACGCCCTTTCCTCGTCAGAAGCGGCGGGCGTCACGGTGCAAACCCAGATCAACGGCTATCTTCAGATACAGGAGCAGCTTCACGACACCCAACTGGCCATTGAGCGCAACCGTCAACAGGCCGAGGCGGCCGCCAAGCGCAACGCCGACGACATGGCCGCGCGCATCGAGGCTTTGCAACAGGTCATCGCCGCCCAACGCGTGAGCGAGGTTGAAACGATGCAGAAAATGCAGCAATTCATGCTGATTCTGGCGGGTGCCTTCGGAACGGTTGGTCTGCTGGTCGTGTTGGTGATGGCTTATTTGCAGTGGCGCACCGTCGCGCGACTCGTGGAATTGTCCTCGCTGCGCCCGCCGGATTTTGGCCTGGGCAACGGCCGCATATCGCCTTCGTTGATGGCCGGCGCCAGCGTGGAGCAATCGAACGCGCGGCTGTTCAACATGGTGGATCAGCTGGAGAAACGCATCCTGGAGTTGAAGCAGGCCACGCTCGCCCCGCTGAACGAAACCACTTCAGCCGCCGCCACTTCGGCCGCTGTTCACGAAACGAATGGAGCGCCGAAGATTTCGAGCGACCGCGATGAGTGTGTCGCCAACCTGCTCGCCGAAGGCCAGTCGCTGCTGGTCGCCAATGAGCCGCAGAAGGCGCTGGAATGTTTTGATGTGGCGCTGGGACTGCATCCGAAACATGCCGATGCGCTGGTCAAAAAGGGCGGCGCGCTCGAGAAGTTGGGCCAGCTGGACGAGGCCGTTGCCTGTTACGACCACGCGATTGAAGCGGACGGTGGAATGACCATCGCCTATCTTCACAAGGGGGGCCTGTTCAACCGCATGGCGCGTTATGACGAGGCGCTGCACTGTTACGAACAGGCCTTGCGCACGCAGGAGAAGAAAGCGCCGGATGAAAAGGCCGCCGCGTAGCCTCAGTTGAATTCCATCCGGTTGCGCGTGCTTTCGACTTCAAGCTGGCGGCGCAACATGTCAATTTTAAGTTTCAGCAGCTCGCGATTTTCCTCGTTTTTGGCGGCGAGCTCTTTTTCCAGTTCTTGAATTCGCATTTCATAAGAGCGCAGCCGTTCCTGGATGGGCGCCCGCAATTCGTCCAGGTGGTGCGTCAATTGGGCGATTTCCGCGGCGGCGATTTGCTGCGCCTGAAGCAGTTCTTTGCGCTGGACAGCCAGTTCCTGAACCAGTGCTTCCTTGATCGCCTGCGCGAGATGGGGCGCGAGGCTGGCGCCGATGGCCGCCTGGGCCTGCTCCGCCCGCAGTTCCGCCATGAGCGCACGTTGCCGCCAGACGTCGTCGGCTGGAACCGGCAGTTCGCTTCCCGCGGTACCGTTGAATGCCATCCGCCGTGAGCCACGCCATCCGGCCAGGAGGCGTTGCCACCATTTCCAGTTGTTATTTTTGCCTCTTATTGCCGCCGGATTATTGAGGGCGCGCGCGATGGCTTCATTGGCAACCGCGGTGCCGTCCATGCCGCAAACGGGACATTGGATGGGTGCCGGCATCCGGCCATTCACCGGATAGACGTTGAAGGCGTATTTCTGGCCGCAAACGCAAATTATCTTGATGGCTACCATGGAAATGCCTGCCGCGTTCGTAGCCGCCGACGTGAGGAGGCGGAAGGACCAGAGGAAACGCTCTGCGCCTCGTTACCTCGGCGGCTACAGTATTCTTCCGCGCGATTCACCATAAAAATGATTTTTGCTCGCTGAGCAGCTGGTCATTCGACCACAGGGTGGCGCGCCACGCGACGAGTTCGCCGGAACTTTTATAATCCGCGCCACCCAAAGTCAACGAAGTCCAGCGCCGGAAATATCCGGGCGTGACGGGCTGTTCCAGCATGGTTTGGCGCGGCAAACCGCCTGGGCCAACCCCACGGAGTTCAACCCGCAATTTCAATTTTGCGCCCTTGGCGTTCGACGCTTTCCATAAAACATCGAAGCGGACGGCGGAAATTTCGTTGGTGTGCTGGCGCAGATAGGCCTGATAGGCGTCGCGGTCGTAAAGACTTGGCGAAACCGCATCGCGGCTCTTGAGGTCGAGGAACAGCGGCAGGACTTTGACGACCTGGCCGCTCACGGCGTCGGCCGCGAACGCAGCCGAAAGCGAGCCGAGCAGAAGCCAGATCACCAAAAGCCGGTGCATGGCGAAACAATAGCGGGCGGTTCGGCAAATTCAACACCGATTTGTGCAGGTGCTCCCTGAATGACGGACGGTGCGGCGACGGGCAGGGATCACCGCTGATTAAATCACTTCCAGTAAAAGCTCACGACTTGAAAGTCCGTTCCCGAAGTGCGGGCGAGGATGGCGACATACTCGCGTTTAAAGTCGCCAAGTTGGGCGGTGACGTGGACCTCAAAAGTGGAACTGCGCACGTCGCAAGCCGACGTATCCTTGATTCCAAAGCCTGTCAATTGCCCGGGGTCGCTGAAGGGCATGTCGTCTTCCGTGCCGTCCACGCCGTCGGGCCCGGCGCGTTGTTTGATGATGGCGTCGGCCGTGACGGCGGCGGCATCGTCCCCGCCAAAAATCATTGTCAGGACGTTTTTATCAGCGGTGTTGACGTTGATTTTTCCGTTGGAAAACGGAGTGAAAAGGTTCGTCAAGCCGAACGGATAATCAGGAATCTGCCCTGGCGCCGTGCCGAGGCCGAGTTTGTGCTGGAATACGGCGGGCACGTGGTTCGTCGCGGCGCCACCCCAGTAGATCTCCGGATGGTCCCAGATTCCCTTCACGAGCAACAGTTCGGACAGGTCGTCAATCGGCGCTTCTTTGGCATAGTAAGGCACGGGCAGGCCCTGGTAATAATCGCTCTTCGCACCGGCCACCCGCGGACCAACCCCCTGCTGAATCCAGTCCAAAATCGAATCGGAGACGACGGAAATTTCATTGGCATCCACCCCCATGTACGTGAGCGCCTGTTGAAGCGTCGCGGCGGTGGCGGTGTTGATGTTGGCGTAGCGTTCGAGGTCGATGATTTTGATCGAAACCGTTCCGTCGCCAACCGGATAATTGTCGAGCGAGACAGACGACAGCACGCTGTTGGATTCGCCCAGGCTGCCGGTTCCCCCGGCCCATTTTTGGTTCAGCGAATCGAAGGATTCCCCCGGCGGATGCTGCGACAAAATCCAGCACGCACGTTGCACTCCGGAGGTGCCCAGCCAAAGGAGTTGTTCCTCGGAATTCGCGTATTGCGCGAGGCGGGTTTCCACTTTCATGGACAGCGCAAAACCTGCCGCCAGGGCAGACAACACCACGATCGCGCACATCACCATGATCAGCGCAATCCCGTCGGAGCTGTGGCGGGAGGTCGTTTTCATCTGGGGTAACCTCCTGGTGTTCTGCCACCATTTTGGCCGGATTGGCCGGCTTGATTTCCTTGGCCACCACCGCTGCCGCCGTTGCCGGGATTGTTAAGATTGTTGCCACCGCCGCCGCCGGCACCGCCGCTTGGAGTTTGCACAACGGCTGGCATCGTAATGGACTGCATCGTCACGACGTTCGTAATCGCCCAGCCCGATCCGCTGCCGCCCGCCACAAGAGTGTAGCGCACCTGTTGCGGGATGGAGTTGGTATCATCCCATTCGGTCACCCATCCCTTGTTGGTGTCCAGGCATTCAATGGTAAAATTTTTCACGTCGCGTGCCAGCACGAGCGGATACGCCTGCTCATCCGAATCCACCTCCATGAGGATCGGGTTCTGCCGCAGCACCAGATCCTTTTCCGCATCCTTCCCCGTTTCGACGGTGAACGTCAGCCGCCGCAGGTTGAAATCACCAAAGCGGCCGTTGCGTGGAAAAAGCGCCGGCAGCCGCGCCGCGAAACTCAGCACCGGCTGGTCGCCGTTTTGGACGACAAAACTGTAATACTTCATGGACGCCTGAAATGACTGGATGCAGGTGAGCGAGTCTTCGATTGTCCGCACGGTGATGCGTTCGCGCTGGATTTGCGCGGCGGCCTCCTGCCCGACGCGGGATGACTTCAAGATCAGCACCCACGTCGAATAAATCGCCGCCACGATCATGCCGAAAATCGCGAAGGCAACCATGATTTCGATCAGCGTGAATGCGCCACGCCGGGATTTGTCTTTCAATTTCATTTTGCGACCGTTGCTCCTTCAAGGCTGCCCGCCGGCGAGTGGGGGCTGTAATACATCACGGTCATTTTTGAGATGACCGGTTGGCCGCGGTCGGGGCTTTGCACAATAAAGTCCACCTGGTACCAATGGTTCGATTCGATTTCATGCGTGTCAGTCGTCACCCGGTAACCTCTGTAAGCATTGCCCAGGAAATCATCAAGGGGATATTCCCGAATGCCTTCGATCAGGTTGGTGTGCAACAGAAAGCCGGCGACCGGGCCGGCGTTCACGATGGGGCGCTGCAGCCGGCGCGCATTCTCGAGCGAGCTGGACACCAGTCCCAAAATCGCAAAGACGGCCATGAAAAAAATTCCGATGGCGATCATCACTTCCAGCAGCGAAAACGCCCGTTGTTTGCATCCGCGCCGCCTGCCGTTTTTGAATTCCGTCTTCATCTGGTCACCGGGCCGACCGAGGCCAGGGCGGTGGAATATTCCAGCGTGATTTTCTGCCATTCGTCGCCGCAATGCAGCACCAGCGTCAATTCTTCGCAGGTGCCATTGGGGTTGAAGTTCACCCATGTCTTCTCCTGTCCGCCGCGGTCAATCATTTCGATGTCGAGCATGGCAATATCCACGTCGGCCGGCAACGTCACCGACCGGGCGCCTTTTGTCGGCGGTGCCGGTGATGAGCCCGCTGACGCACCAGCCAGTTCCATCCGTTTTTCCGCCGGATAAAAAACGATCTGGGCGGGCTGGCCGCTGTAAATCGCCTGGGTGCGCGCGTCGCTGCACAGATCCATGATGTCACTCACCGCCTTGCGCATGCCCTCCTTGCGAAAGGTTTGGAGGATGGAAGGAACACTCATGGCCGCAATGAGTCCGATGATGGCCACGACGACCATGATTTCGATCAAGGTGAACGCGCACCGCGGATTGGTTGTTCTGGCGTCCGCCGTTTTCATCACAGGGCTCAGGAGTGAATTTGTGAAATCAGCCGGAACAGCGGCAGCAAAATGCTGATCAGCAGGAAACCCACGATGAGCGCCATCATGATGATGAGGATGGGCTCGATGAGGTTCGTCACCACGCGCAGGGCGATTTGCAGTTCGTTTTCGTACGTGCCGGCGATATTGTTCAGCGCCCCGGGCACGTCGCCCGTTTCCTCGCCAATGCGCACCAGGTCCACCATCAATTGGGGGAAGATTTTGCATTGCTCCAGCGGTTGCGCCAGCGTCTTGCCGTCCGTGACCGCGTCGCGCGTCTTGGCAATGGCTTCCTTGAGGATGCGGTTGGCGATGACCTGCTCGGTGATTTTCAAGGCGGTGAGCACCGGCACGCCGTTTTGGAGCAGCGTCCCCAGCGTCCGCGCGAATTGCCCGAACAGATTCAATCGCATCACCTTGCCGTACACCGGCGCCTTCAATTTCCATTCATCCAGCATCCGCGCGCCTTCCACCGTTGATTGAAAGCGTTTGAACAAAATGACCGCCACGATGATGAGCAGGCCGAGCAGCCACCAGTAAGCGCGGAGAAAATTGCTGAATCCCATCAACATGCGCGTCGGCAATGGCAGTTCGACGCCGAACCCGTTGAAAATCACCATGAACCGCGGCATCATGAAGAACATGAAGAACGCGACGATGCCCGCGCCGACGCAACACACCATCGCCGGATAAATCAGCGCCGAGGAGAATTTCGCCTGCACCTCGGCAAATTGCTGGAAGTGGTTCGCCATGCGCCGCAACACCTCCACCAGCGAACCGCTCTGCTCGCCCGCGCGCACCATGTTGACATACAGGTCCGAAAACACCCGCGGCTGTTTTGCCATCGCATCGGACAAACCCTTGCCCTCCGTCACTTCCTGCTTCAATTCGCGGCTGACTTCGGCGGAAATGCCCTTCGACTCCAGGTGCGTCATGCTGTTCAACGCCACCGTCAGCGGCATGCCGGACTGGATCAGATTTGCCAGTTGTTGCGTGAACGTGGCCAGCTCCTGCAGCTTCGGTTTGCGTTTTTGTTGGAGCTGCGCACGCAGCGCCGGCGGCAGGAACGCCATCAAATCCATGCCTTTTCCCGCGCGTTGAGGGCCGTTCACCGCGCCGGCTTTGGCCGTGTCCACCGCGACGGGGAAAAGTCCGAGGCGTTCGATTTGCGTGACCGCCGCCGAGCGGTCGGCCACGTCCAAAACGCCCTCCACCAATTCGCCGCTGCGGCGGCGCGCCCTGTAGGAAAACTGCGGCATATGCTGGTAGTTAAAAACCGGTTCCGCCCGAAAGTTTCACGTTTTACGCCCCGCGTTTCACGTTTTGCCTTCCCTGAACCGTGCATCCGGTTTCTCATTCAAACTCCCCCGCCGGTAGCCCAGCAAGTCCAGCGTCACATGCGCGTAGCCGATTTTTTTCAGCGCTTCGGCCGCTTTGGTCATGACACCGCTCCCCAAAAAACGCGGGATTTCCATCGGTCCAAGCTCAATGCGGGCCAGATAAAGTGCGGAATGCGAAATGCGGAGTGAGGAGTTTTGCGCGTCGGAGGCGGCTCTGTTATCATTCCGCATTCCGAACTCCGCACTCCGCAATTCATGGTGCCGGACCCGCACGTCGTGAAATCCCAGGTCGCGCAGCACGTTTTCCGCCGCCTCGATCATCGCCAGTTTTTCCGGCGTCACCGGCTCGCCCTGGGGGATGCGCGAACTGAGACAGGCCATTTGCGGCTTGTCCGCCGTCGGCAATCCGAGCCGGGCCGACAACTCGCGGATTTCCGATTTCGTCAGACCGACCTCCTTGAGCGGCGCGCGCACTTGAAATTCCGCCGCTGCCTGTGCGCCCGGGCGGAAATCGCCGATGTCGCTGGCGTTTTCGCCGTAGGCAATCACCGCGAATTTTTCGGCGCGCGCAATTGGCGCCAGTTGCCCGAACAACTCGTGCTTGCAGAAATAGCAGCGGTTGGCCGGATTCGAGAGATAATCGGGATTTTCAAATTCCGCCGTCTGCACGACGCGGACGGGGAATTGGAATTTGGCGGCGATTTCGAGCGCCTCCTGCAATTCGCGCCGCGGGAGGCTTGGGGAATCGGCAATCACCGCCAGCGCGCGGTCGCCGAGGACGTCATGCGCCACGCGGGCGAGGAACACCGAGTCCACGCCGCCGGAATACGCCACGAGGCAGGAGCCGCAGGCGCGCAGCATGTTGCGAAGTTGTTCCAGCTTGTTGTCAGACACGGTTCCAAACTCGCATTTATTGACACACTTGTCGAGCCACGCAAAATGCGATCGTGCTTGACGCGGACGACTTTTTCGATTGGATTGTCCCTAATATGAAAACAAAAATTTTTGCGGCGGTTGTCGGAATGGCCATAATCACCGCCGGTTGTGTCAAAACGGTGAGTGACACGCACACGGCGACGGTTTCATTCGGCAAGGACAATGTCGAACAGCGTTTTCAGCGCTCCTTGGATCAGGTTTATCAGGCGGCAATACGGGTCGTCCAAAATGATGGAACTGTCGTCACGGAATACATACCACATGACACCACCAATGCCGTGCGCTCGTTTCTGGGCCAGGTGGATCAGTGCAAGGTCTGGGTGCGGGTCGAAGCGGTGGATTCCAATATCACCTCAGTCATCGTGCAAACCCGCACAAATACCTGGCACAATAAGAACATTGACCTCGCTGCCCAGCTTAGCACTGAAATCGCACTGCAATTACAAACACAATCAGGGTCTTGAACCAGGTTTCGAGCCAATCCTTTTTCATGAACGCCGGGCATCACACCCGGCGTTTTTGCTTGAGCCGGGGATTTAGAGCGTTTCTGTAAAAGATATAGCGTACAGGTTGACATAGACACCCGCAGCTTCACCTAATAAAGCTCCAGAGGGCTGGAGTACTCCAAGACGCTTCGCGTTTACGAAAGTCGCAGTTTTTCGCGCCAGCGTCTTGGACTGCGGCGGCCCTCCTCCGCTTTTCCCGGAAACTTATCCAAACGCTACATGATTTGTGACAATGCTCTAAGCGTTCCGGGATTTTTCCCGGATGATGTGCTCCGGGTGGTGGGCCCGGCTGATGGCGGTGTCGTAGGTGATGGCGCATTTGCAGTACAGGTCGTAAAGGCAATTGTCCATGAGCACCATTCCTTCCTTGCGTCCGGTTTGGATCATGTTTTCCAGCTGGTGAAGCTGGTTTTCCCGGATCAAATTCCGCACGGCCCCGTTCGCAACGACCATTTCATATGCCAGAACCCGGCGGGTGCGGTCCGCCGCCGGCAGCAGGTCCTGGGAAATGATTCCTTGCAGCGCGTTGGACAACTGCATGATGACCTGCCGCTGGGCGCTTCCCTCGAAAACGCCGACGATGCGCTCGATGGCGTGCGAAACGCTCGGCGAATGCATGGTGGCCAGCACCAGGTGTCCCGTTTCGGCTGCGGTCAGGGCCGTGGCAATGGCCTCGGGATCGCGCATTTCGCCCACGACAATCACATCCGGGTCCTGGCGCAACACGTGGATGAGCGCCCGATTGAAGGAATGCACATCGGTCAGCACCTCCTGTTGCACCACAATGGCGCGCCGGTTTTCATGAACGAATTCAATCGGGTCCTCAATCGTGACGATCTTGCAGCGACGCTCGTTGTTGATCAGGTTGACCATGTAATTGAGCGTCGTCGTTTTACCCGCGCCGGTCGGGCCGGTGATCAGGACCAGTCCGTTCGGTTTGCGCGCCAGATCATCGATTTTCTCCGGCAGGCCGAGTTCTTCGCGCGCGGCCACCTTGTCGCCGCAAAAGCGGAAGCTCATTTCCGGGTGTCCGTTGCGCCGGTAAAACGTGGCGCGCACGCGCCCCGCCACGCTGTGCAGCAGGGAAATGCAAAGCTCCCATTCCTCCCCGAATTTTTTCTTCTGCTGTTCGTTCAGCAGGCTGTCGGCCATGACGGTGATTTCGTCCTCGGTCAGCGCGTCCTCATCGGCGATGATGATTTCGCCGTTGACGCGAAACGCGGGCGGCACTCCGGCCACCAGATGCAGATCGGAGGCGTCGAATTCATTGGCGGCGGACAAGAGGTGATTCAGGTTTTTTGTGCTCATCGGTTGAAAAGTTGCCGCCCCCAGCCGCGCAGATGTGCCCAAAGCCCTTTTTGGGATAGCCGGATCAGTGCCAGGCCGGCTTCGCGGGAAAGCGGGTTCAATTGTTGCGCCTGCAAGAACGAATTTTTGGCCGGGCCAATCAAACCGAGCGCCTGCTGGCATTGGCCCAGTTCAAGCCATAAAAGAAAATGGCCGGTGTTCCATTCGATGGCTTGTTGCAGCAGCTTCAACGCAAGCACGAATTGTTCGTAATAAAACCGGATCCGCGACGCCAGCCAGGCGGTGAACCAGTCCTGGGGTGCGAGCAGCAATGCCTTCTCAAAGCAATAATCCGCCCGTTGTTCCTTGCGCGCGAGCATCACGTCGCCCCGCGCGAGCCAGACGTAGGGCGTGTCGCCGCGTTCCTCGATGGAGGCGTCTGAAAACGCCATTGCCCCCTGCAAATCGCCGCTGCGGCCCAGCGCCACGGCCTTGGCGGCGAGCAGTTCGGGCTCGTTGGGGAAACGTTCCAGCGCCTTGTCGGCCCAGAGCTTCGCTTCGCGAAATTCGCCCAGCTCGATCAACATGCGCACCTGCCCGGTCCACGCGGCGGCATTCTGTGGATTGAATTCCAGGACTTTTGAGTAAAACCGCAATGCCTGCTCAAAATTTCCAGTTTCAAACGCCGTGCTCGCCTCGTTGACATAATACGCCTCGTCCTTTACCAGCGTTTTTTCTTTTGATTGCGACTGGTTTTCGGACTCGTCACCGAACTCAAGATTGACAAACCGGCTCATGATAAACGCCAATTCAACCAGGACGCCTTCGCTGAAGGCGTTCCAGCCCATTTTATCTTCCATGCTGCGGTCATTTGCAATTGGCCGACCGGGTTCACGGCCGGATGGCTCGTCTGTCAAGTGGTCTAACAAAGCCCGGCATTAAAAACCAATGTTTTTCTACATGTCGCCCGCCGGCCCCGCCTTCATTTCACTGTCCGCGGCCGGCTGGCATGGCGGGCGCGACCCTCGGCCCAATTGCGCAAGTGGCTGATTTTTTCGTCCATGGTTTTGGCCAGCGGCACGGTTTGAGCCAGCGCGGTCAGGACATGTTCCGTCGATATTTCCTGTTTGGAATAAAATGCGTCATAGAGGGCGCTGTTGATGGCCTCCTCGATTTCCGCGCCGCTGAAATCCTTGCTTCGGGCGACCAGGGCTGCCAGGTCGAAATTTTTCGGGTCGCGGCCGCGCTTGGCCAGGTGAATCCGGAATATTTCCTCGCGTTCTTCTTCACTCGGCAGGTCCACGTAAAAAATTTCGTCCAGCCGTCCCTTGCGCAGCAGCTCCGGCGGCAGTTGCGAGACGTCGTTGGCCGTCGTCACCACAAACACCGGCGCGCTTTTTTCCGAAAGCCAGGTCAGAAAAGTGCCAAACACGCGCGCCGTCGTGCCGCCGTCGGTCGCGCCGGAGCTTTGCGAGCCGGCAAACGCCTTGTCGATCTCGTCCACCCAGAGGATTGCCGGCGCCACCGATTCGGCGACGGCGATGGCCCGGCGCACGTTTTCTTCCGATGACCCGACGAAGCTGCCGAACATCCGGCCCATGTCGAACCGCAGCAGCGGCAACTGCCACAGCCGGGAGACCGCCTTGGCGCAAAGGCTTTTGCCGCAACCTTGCACGCCCAGCAGCAAAATCCCCTTCGGCGCGGGCAGGCCAAAGGCGCGCGCCTCGTTGGTGAACGCCACCGCGCGCTTGTTCAACCAGTCCTTGAGCACCGCCAGGCCGCCGACGTTGGAGAAATCCTCGCTGGCGGCATAATATTCCAGCAGCCCGCTTTTGCGGATGATTTGCTGTTTTTCGGCAAAGACCTCGTTTACATCTTCACCGCTCAGGCGGCCCCCTTGGACGATGATTTTGGCAAACACATTTTCCGCCTCACCCAGCGTCAGGCCCATGGCCGCCTGAAGCAGCCGCTCCCGGCCTTCGCCGTCGAGGTCCACCTGGATCTGTTTCTGGTCGCTGACTTCGGCGATGATTTTATCGAGCATTTCACCGAGGTCTTCCCGGGTCGGTTGGGGAAAGTTGATGACCGTGATTTCCTTGTCCAATTCGGCAGGAATTTCCATCACCGGCGAAATGAGCACGATGGTTTTGAAGCTGTTTTTCAGGTGCAATGCGATGTCTTTGAGTTTCCGGATGATGGCGTAATTGTTTTTCGACAGAAACGGATGAAAATCCTTGAACAGAAAAATCGCCGGCTCCACCTGTTCGATGACCTGGTCCAGCGCCGCGAGCGGGTCCTTGGTGGCGGCGTTGCGGTTTTTCTGCGACTGGATGGACGTGCCGGCGGGAACGATGCCGGTGCTGTAAGTCCATTCAAAAACTTTCTTTTGCCGTTTCCGGGCAATTTCAACGACCACGTTTTGGACGCGCATTTCCTCGCTCGAAATGACGTAAAGAATCGGGTAACGGGCGCGGATGAGGGTTTCGAGTTCAGTTTGGAAGTTCATGGTTGCAATGGCTGAAAGGGATTTCGAAACAGGTTATTCACCGGTTGGCGCCTCCAAACAAACGCTTCCACCATGGCTTTTTCGGCCCAGGCAGGTCGCCGGTGGATTTTTGGAGTCGTTGGGCTATGGCCGGCGGCACAGCGGTGTGTGCCGCGTCGTAGCGCAGCATCTCCTCGGCGTTTGCAAATTCGCGCGGGGATTGCTGTTGCGTCTGTTGCTCCGCGGCGTGTTGCTTTTGCTGTTGTTCCTCGGAAAGTTTGGTTTGTTGTTTCATGTTTGGCCTCCTCAGGCGGTTTTCTCAAAAAGCGCGGCAAAGGTTTTGCGGGCGCGATGCAATTTCCCGCGCACCGCGTCGGGGGTTTGCCCGACCAGCGCGCCCACCTGCTCGTAACTCATTTCCTCGTCGGCCACCAGCAGCAAAAGCAACCGGTATTCATCCGATAATCCATCAAGCGTTTTCTGGATGCGCTGGACCAGTTCCTTGATTTCCAGGACCCGCAAGGGCGAATCGGTCCGGGCCGCGGCGTTCTCCCACACGGCGTCGTCCGCGTTGGAAAACACGTGGCGGTCATGCCAGGCCTGGCGGAGGTTCTGGCAATGGTTGATGGCAATGCGGTAAAGCCACGTGCGCACGGACGCCTCGCCGCGGAACTGATCCAGCTTGCGGAACGCCTTCAGGAAAACGTCATGCGTGGCGTCCTCGGCCTTTTGCGGGTCGCCGAGAAAACGCAGGGCCAGATAATAAATCGCGCGGCTGTGTTCGGTGTAGAGACTGGAAAATTCCGAGCACGCCAGATCGGGTGGCGACTTTTCCACGAACTCACATCCTGCGGCCGGCTCGTTCATGAGTGTCTTCACTGCTGATTAGACAACGTTCGCGCGCCAATGTCACGCTGGCAAGACAACGTAGTTGGAAAGGGGAAGCGCGCTACAACCGGCGCGGGGTGCCGTATTTCAAGCCGAGATTTTGTTCGTAAACGCCGAGTTTTACGTCCGGTGTTGCTTTATGGCCTTTCAGCTCAAGTTTCAAGCGGCCCAGCCGCGTTCGCGCCATTTCCGCAACGGCAAAATCAGGAAACCGGTCCACAATGTTTTCCAGGGTTCCGCGCACGGTATCGTAATCCGCGCCATGGCGGATCTGCAAATCCGCCAGCAAATTCAGCCAGTGCGCGACGCGCTTGGGCGGCTGGTTGGGCTCGGCAATCAATTGTTCCAGCTCGCCCGCGGCCAGATCCAGCCGCTGGTAATGGTCGGCATAGATGATCGCCAGCTTTTCGCGAACCTCCGTGTCGAGCGGATGCTGCTCCAGATGTTTCACATAATCGGCGGCGAGTTCCGCCGGGTCAATTTCGGCGGGACGCAGCTGCGCTGACGACTCCAGCAGCCCGGCATTTTTCACGCTCTCCGGCATGGCCATCGGCTGGCGGTCGTGTGCCGCCAGCAGGATTTTTTCCGCGCCGCCCAGATGGGCGATGCGTTGAGCGGCCAGCAGCGCCAGTTCGGTGTCCGGGAACCGCATGGTGATTTTCTCCAGCGCGGCGTGCGCCGAATCCGCGTCCTGTGCCAGTTTGAGCTGCCAGTCAGCCAGATGGTTCATCGCCGCGGTAACCTGCTTCGGCGGCGCGTCGGGCCGGTCGCAAAAATGGTTCAGTGTGATTTCCGTGCCGGGCAGGTCGTTCAAGTTCTCCGCCTGAATGGCGGCCAGCAGCATCACGCCCTCAAAATCATATGGGAACCGGGCCAGTTGCTTGCGAATTTCCACGACGGCTTCCAGAAATTTGCCCTTCATCTGCAGGGAACGCGCGATGGAATAATACGGTTTGGGTTCGGGCGCCGCGTCGCCGCCGTCAAACAAGCCGGTCAATGGACTGAACAGGAAGGCGCTGATTTGAGGGGTCCACATGATGCTCAAAATAATTCCACTTATGGCCACCGAACCGACCATCAATACCGCTGGAATGAAGTCGCCGAGCATGTCGCCCTGCAGCGTTTTGGCCAGATGCCGGTCCAATAAAAATGTGCCAACGCCCAGCATAATGCTGAACAGGCATTTGAAAACCACCTGTGCCGGGGCTTCGGCGCGCCTGAGGCTGCGAATGTAAAACCAGGCACCGCCTCCAATGACGACGGCAAACAAAAAAACATCGCCTGCTATTTGTAAAATCCAGCTCATGGCTGGTTGGACAAACCCTTTCTGTTCGACGGCAGATACATGATTATTTTCACTGCCGATTGGACAGTGCCCGCGCGTCAATGTCACGCCGGTGTCATGGGAAAAGGCGGCTTGGGCAGGCAATTTCCGTAGCGGCGGTCTGTGATCGCCGCAAACTTTGGCGACGTTCACAGAGCGCCGCTACAGTTTCACCCGTAACGATATGGTTTTGCCATCGCAAACGTGTTCGGCAAATGCCGGATTTCCCGCACCTGGCCGTCCGCCAGCAGCACCTCGACAATATCGAACCGGATTTTCACCGCCGGATTTTTCAGCAGCCGCAAATAATCCAGCGCCGTCTGCGAAAGCAATCGCCGCTTGCGCGCGTTGACCGCCGCCGCCGGGCGCGTCCAATCCTCGGACGACCGCGTTTTGACCTCGACGAAGGCGAGGCAATCATCATCGCGAAAGACCAGGTCAATTTCGCCGCGTTTCGAGCGGAAATTGGCCGTGAGAAATTTCAGTCCCGCCCGCTGCAGATGTTTTTTGGCCGCGTGCTCGCCCAGCTCGCCGCGTCGCAGGTGCTCCGGCTTTCCTTTGCCGGCAAGCCGGGCCTTCAACTTTTCCAGCAGATTCATGCCATCGTCCTCGTTCCCGTCCTCGTCCTCGGTTTTATCCCTTCAATTACGAGGACGAGGACGGGGAGGAATTCTATGTCATCAAAACAGTTCGCGTTGGGTTGTTTTCAACGGCGCGAAGCTGCGCCGATGAATCGGGCACGGGCCGTGCGCGGCGATGGCCGCCAGATGTTGCGCCGTGCCGTACCCTTTGTGCCCGGCAAATCCGTATTTCGGCCATTGCCGGTCGAATTCGAGCATCAGCCGGTCGCGCGTCACCTTCGCCAGCACGCTCGCGGCGGCGATGGAATAACTCCGCGCGTCACCCTGCACAATCGCCGTTTGCGGCACGGTCATGGTCTTGACGGGCCGGCCGTCCACGAGCGCGTGTTGGGGTGCGGGCTGCAATTGCGCGAGCGCGTCGTTCATGGCGCGATGCGTCGCGCGCAGGATGTTGATGGCGTCAATCTGCCCGGCGCCAACCTGCGCGATGGCAAATTGAACTTCACCGCAGGCGGTCAGATAGGCGAAGAATTGTTCGCGCTGGGCGGCGGTGAGCTGCTTGGAATCGTTCAAGCCTTCGAGTTCGCGCGGCAGGCCGGACTCCGCCCATTTCGGCGGCAAAATTGCCGCCGCGGCGACGACCGGCCCGGCCAGCGGCCCCCGGCCCGCTTCGTCAACGCCTGCGACCCGGGGCAGGCCCTGGGTCCACAACCCGCGCTCGAATTCGAAGCGGTCTGAAAATTTTGCGGACATTCTGTGCTCCGAGCCTAGCGCGTTTCGCGGAGTTGTCAGCCGATTTTTTTAAGCGCCATAGGCGCGGCATGTTTGTAGAAAATCACCGCAAAAAAATTCAGCTCCGTCAGGAGCGACATCAAGGAATATGCCGCTCCTGACGGAGCTTTAAAACGTCATCAGACAAATCTACAAAGATGCCGCGCCTACGGCGCTGCGCAACGCGATCCGTTCCTTATGCGAAAAATCCGTGTTCATCCGTGTTCATCCGTGGTAAAGAAAAACCATGAAAATCGAATCCCTTCACATCGGCATACGGGTGCGGCACCAGCAATACGGCACCGGCGTCGTCAAGGCTTTGAACGAACTCACCGCGGAGATTCAATTCGACGGCGGCGACAAGCGCACCGTCGCGCCGGATGCCGCCGGCCTTGAGCTCGCCGAGCCGCAAACCGCCGTCAGCGGCTTGAACCTTCCGCTCAAACAATTCATCGAGCAAACCGTGGATGCCGCCGTGGTCCGGCTCGGTCTGGAAAAATCGGATGCGGTGATTGAAAAACTCGGCGTCCGCTGGCACGGCGGCAAACTGGTCATGCATCCCGCCGACGCGTCGTTGCAGGCCAAGGAAGTGCCGCTCGAAACCTTTTTCCACAAGATCGTGATGGTGCGGAACAACCTGCGTGTGTTGGAGCAGAAAATCAACGCGCACGAGAAGCTGACCGACGGCGAAAAGGTGGAGATGCAGCAATACATCACGCGCAGCTACGGCTCCCTGACCACGTTCAACGTGCTGTTCAAGGAAAAGGAAGACCAGTTTTGAAGGGCTGTTTCACGGACAGAACGGCAGACTATTCAGTCGCCGGTGCCGGACATGGATTGGTGGCCACGGACAGGACGCAGGCCACCGCTGCGCTCAGAAGGGGACGACGGGTAGTGGGGGGACTGGCGCCCGTCATCCTGGCGTGTCCGCTGCGCCTTCCACGATTGCCAGCGTTGAAAAGAACATGGCAGATTTCGTTTGGAAACAAAACAACGTTTTTGCAACGCAACTCGCTTCCCCCGAAACGTTCGGGGTTTTCACTGCCGCTCTCGATTCATTTTGTTCCTCTTCGCATTGCTCTCAGAAAAGTACATGCCCAACAGACCACGGCCGGTTTCTGATTTTGGCTTGGACCTGATGAGGTTGGTAAAACACTCAAGGAGATTGATGAGGCGGGCAAGAAGTTTTGACATCGGCGGAGAAGTTTGAAGTTGACGATGCGCGGGTCAATCAAAAAGTGGAAATTTCCGAAAACTCGTCGAGTGCTGGAATGGTGCGCGCTGCAGGGTTTGAACCTGCGACCCCTTCCGTGTGAAGGAAGTGCTCTACCGCTGAGCTAAGCGCGCGACCGGTTTAACAGCCTATCCACCCACCGCGTTATTTCAAGGTTTTCTTAAGACCGTGTCGCGCTGCGCCCATTCGGGGTTCGCCTCCGGATAATCCAGGTTGTAGTGCAGCCCGCGGCTTTCGGGCCGCATCTGCGCGCAACGGACGATCAATTCCGCCACCGTGGCGATGTTGCGCAGCTCCAGCAAATCGCTGGTGACGATGAAATTCCAGTAATACTCGCGAATCTCCTGTTGCAGGTGTGCCAGCCGGCTCTGTGCGCGCTGCAGCCGTTTGCCGGTGCGCACGATGCCGACGTAATCCCACATGAGCCGGCGGATTTCGTCCCAGTTGTGCGAGACGACCACCAGTTCATCCGCGTTGGTCGCATTGCCCGACTGCCACAATGGAATTTTCAAATCAGCCGGTGGCGGTTGATTTTTTGCGACGCATTGAGCCGCACGGTGGGAGCAAACCAGCGCCTCCAAAAGTGAATTGCTCGCCAGCCGGTTCGCGCCGTGCAATCCCGTGCAGGCCACCTCGCCGACGGCGTAAAGTCCGGCGATGTCCGTCTCGCCGTCCACGTTCGTCACCACGCCGCCACATTGATAATGCGCCGCGGGCACAACCGGGATCGGCTCTTTCGTGATATCGATGCCATGGCGCAGGCAGGTCTGGTAGATGTTCGGAAACCGTTCGATGATGAACCGCGCCGGCTTGTGGGTGATGTCGAGCCAGACATGTTCCGCGCCGCTCTTTTTCATTTCGCTGTCAATCGCGCGCGCCACCACGTCGCGCGGCGCGAGCGATTTCATCGGGTGATGGGCATCCATGAATTCGACACCTTCGAGCGATTTGAGCACGCCGCCTTCGCCGCGCACAGCTTCGCTAATGAGAAACGACTTCGCCTTGGGATGATAAAGACACGTCGGGTGAAACTGGACGAATTCCATGTTCGCCACCGCCGTCCCGGCGCGATAAGCCATTGCCACGCCATCGCCGGTGGCGATGTCGGGGTTCGTGGTGTAGAGGTACACCTTGCCGCAGCCGCCCGTGGCCAGCAGCGTGACCGGCGCGGTGAACGTCCAGACGCGGTTGGCTTTCTTGTCAAACACATACGCGCCGAGGCAGCGGTTCGGGCCGGCGTGTCCGAGCTTCTGGCTGGTGATGAGGTCAATCGCCAGGTGATTTTCGAAAATTTCAATGTTCGGCTGTCGCGCCGCCGCATTCAACAAGGCCCGCTCGATTTCCCGGCCCGTTACATCCTGCGCGTGCAAAATCCGCCGCTGCGAGTGGCCGCCTTCCCGGCCGAGGTCGAGCTGTTTGCCGCCGTCCTCGTCCGGCGCGTCGCGCTCGGAAAATTTCATTCCCAGCTCGATCAATTCCGCAATGCGCGCCGGGCCGTCCTCGACAATGGTGCGGACGACGTCTTTCTTGCACAGACCCGCGCCCGCCGTGAGCGTGTCGCGCACGTGCGACTCGAACGAATCCTCCTTGCTCGTCACCGACGCGATGCCGCCCTGCGCGTAATTCGTGTTCGACTCCGCCCGGTCCTTTTTGGTGACGATGGCCACGCGCCCGCGCGGCGCGACCTTCAACGCGAAAGACAGCCCCGCGAGACCGCTGCCGAGAACAAGATAATCGAATTGTTTCACCGGCGGGCAATTTAACGCAAAGGCGCAAAGGCGCGAAGCTAAAATGGATTGGGCGTAGCGGCGTCTCGGTAGAGCGCCGCTACGGGGTTCGGGGAAAACCTCTTAACAAGCTTTGTTTCCCCGTTTGTCCGTTGTTTTCACAACCGTCCGTTGTCAATCAACCGCGTTTTGCCGACGAACACGGCCAGCGCCATGTGCGTGCCGCGCGTGACTTTTGTGACCGGCGATAGCGTGTTCGGTTCAAAAAATTCCACGTAGTCCAATCTCGCGTCGGGTTCAGATCTGATCAACTTTTTCACACCGACCTTCAGTTTAGTCGCTGGAACGGCCTTTGATTTCTTCACGGTGGCCTGGACCATCTGGATCACGCGCCAGAGCACGGTGGCCTGCCGGCGCAAATCGCCGGCGAGATATTTGTTGCGCGAACTCATCGCCAGCCCGTCGCGCTCGCGCAACGTCGGCGCGACGATGATTTTCACCGGAAAATTTAAATCCGCCACCATGCGTTTGATGATGGCGGCTTGCTGCCAGTCTTTCGCGCCGAACACCGCCACGTCCGGCAGCACAAGGTTGAACAGCTTGGCCACCACCGTCGTCACGCCGCGAAAATGCGCCGGTCGTGACGCGCCTTCCATGCTTTCCGACAATGTTTTCTCGACGATGTAGGTGCTGAAGTTGGTAGGGACGGCGCGGCGCGCCGTCCGGTCATCGCGCCGCGATGACCCTACCTGGAGATACATTTCCCGGTCGCCGGGGGTGAACACGACATCCACGCCGGCGGCGCGGCACAGTTTGAAATCGCGTTTCAGGTCACGCGGGTATTTGGCGAAATCCTCCTTCGGTCCGAACTGCGTCGGGTTCACGTAAATGCTCATCACCACAATGCCATTTTTGCCAACGGCCTGGCGGGCGCGTTGGACGAGGCTCAGGTGGCCGGCGTGCAGGTAGCCCATCGTCGGAACGAAGCCGATGTGTTTGCCGGTACGCCGCCATTCTTTGGCCAGCCGCTGCATGGCGGTGATGGATTTGACAATTTGCACGGTGAAAGGTTAACCGTGACTGGCAAAACAAACAAGCCGCGCAGATTGCTCCGCACGGCTTGCACCTGCAGTAACGGTCGGTGACCGTCACAAATTCAGTTTTTCAGGAATCACCGGCGCTGGTGTGCCCCACAGGCCTGGTTGATGGGAACTTCCGTCACGATATCGTTCGGCTGCGCTACGTTGTTGGCGAGCAGCCACGCTTCGACCTCCTCGCCGCTGATGTCGGCGAGCATCTGGCCGTCGATCTCGACGCATGGACTGAGCGTCTGGCCGCTCTTTTCAACCATTTCTTGGCGCTGGGCCGGGTCGTTGATGATGTCGCGGTCTTCAAAAGGCAGATCATATTTGCGGAGCACGGCGCGCACGCCGTTGCTCCAGCCGCAGGTCGGTTTCAGATAGGCGATGATTTTCGGTTTTCCCATAAATTTGCAAATATTGGTTTTACAATGCCAATATAGTGCCATAAGTCAAAGAGCAGGGCAAGCGTTTTAGCCGGGGATGAAACGGCGTAGCGGCTTCTCGGCAGAGAGCCGCACTCTTGGTTGAAATTTGCGGCGGTCTGCCAACCGCCGCTACGATGGAATTGAATTCGTGTTAATCCGTGGAATCCGTACCGGAAATCATCTTTCCGTTTCTTTTTTTCGCGCGGCCAGAATTTTTCGTGACGGCGTATAACCGGCGATGAATTCGCGGTAAAATTCCGCGAAGATGCCGGCGGCAAGATGCGCGCGCACGTCGGCCATGATTTTCAAAAACAGGTGCGAGTTGTGGACGCTCATCATGCGCAGGCCAAGGATTTCATTCACGTTCAACAAATGCCGCAAATAGGCGCGGGTGAAATTCCGGCACGCAAAACAATCGCAGCCTTCCTCAATCGGTCGAAAATCCGCCTTGTAAGCGCCGCCCTTGATGCCGATGGCGCCCTTGCGCGTGTAGGCTGTGCCGTTGCGCGCCACGCGCGTCGGCAGCACGCAGTCGAACATGTCCACGCCGCGCGCAATCAATTCGACCATCTGCGCGGGCGTGCCCAGACCCATGGCGTACCGCGCCTTGTGCGCGGGCAAAAACGGTTCGGTCAATTCAATCGCCTTCAGCATTTCCGGCTCCGGCTCGCCCACGCTCACGCCGCCGATGGCGTAACCGTCAAATTCCATTGCGACGAGCGCCTTCGCGCATTCCTCGCGCAGCGCGGGATTGCTGCCACCCTGAACGATGCCGAAAACCAGCTGCCCCGGCGCGCGCGGCTGCTCACGACATTCCCGCGCCCAGCGGATGGTGCGTTCAACGGCGAGCTTTTGTTCCTTGGCCGGCGCATCGTGCGGCGGGCATTCATCGAATGCCATCGCGATGTCCGAGCCCAGCACGCGCTGGATTTCCATCGCCTCCTTCGGGCCGAGGAATAGCGGCGAGCCATCGAGGTGCGAGCGGAATTCGACGCCGTGCGGTTTGATTTTCCGGATTTTGGCGAGGCTGAAGACCTGGAACCCGCCGCTGTCAGTGAGGATCGGCAGCTCCCAATTCATGAACCGGTGCAGCCCGCCCGCGGCGCGGATGATGTCGAGTCCGGGCCGGATGTTGAGGTGATAGGTGTTGCCGAGGATGATTTGCGTGCCCATCTCGATCAATTCGCGCGGGTCGAGCGCCTTGACGCTGGCCTGGGTGCCGACGGGCATGTACACCGGCGTATCCACGACGCCGTGCGCGGTGGTCAATTTTCCCAAACGCGCTTTCGTTTGCGAATCGGTTTTGAGCAGTTCAAACATCGCGCAAAGGTTTAATCAAAACGGCGCGATTGAACATGAAATTTTGAGGCTGGTTCACGCCGGTTTACGAATTGCCCGCCACATCCAACAAAAGTCTCGTTTCGACGAGCAGCGTCCACCACCAGCTCAAGAGCACCCCGCCACGCAGGTAAAACGAGACCGACAGAAAGCCCATGCCGATTCTGACGGCCAGGAGCGTGGCAAACAGCGAGGATAGAAGTGGCGTCGGTGAGGAATGGTTTTTGATCGTCAGCACGAAGGCTCCAAATAGAACGGTCAGCACGGTGGCAACCCGTCGGTTTTGAAACAGCCGGATGAGCCAGGCAAAAGGGGCGAAGATGAGAAACAACTGGTTGAAGGCCACGGAAAACAGCGCCATGGCCAGCCATTGGCCCGGTTCAGTCGGATAATCCTCCGGCATTTTGATCCGCAGTGCCGGGTCCAGAAAAAAATGGAATAAAGTGGCGACGACGATTCCGGTCACGGTAACAACTGCGAACAGTCGGGGTTCAATTTTAAGTGTAAAAACCGGACGCCCCGTGTAGTGCGTATGCCACGCAAAGACAAAGCCCCACAAGACCATGCCGCAAAAGAAAATGACGGCCTCCAGATACCAGATCGGGACGGAACGGTTCAGCCAAATCGGCAGGCGGGGATAACACGCCAGCGTCGTGACCAGCGAGGCGATGCCGGCCAGTTTCAGGACCCGGGGTTGGGCGAGGTGGCGCATGTGTTGAGCGGTTAAAACACCGCGGAAAGGGTAAATCAAAAACGGCGCGAATGGAGATGAAAATTATTTACCCTGTAGGACGGGTGTCGCGCCTGTCTCTAAAATACAAGGATGACATCCGCCCTCGCCCCGGCCCTCTCCCCCGGGAGAGGGAGAATCATTCGCCGCTCTTTTGAAAATTTATATGACTGGATTGGCCGAACATTCATTCGCAAAACCGGAAACAATCGAAAGCTATCTCCTCTCCGGGGGGAGAGGAAAAAGGTGAGGGCGGGCGTAAACTCCCATTACACTGAAAACGTCGAGGAAGCAAAAAATAAGGACAGGTGCGATGCCTGTCCTACGCAGACACTTCGGCAAACGAAATGTCCACCAGCAGGTCGGCGGCGATTTTTTCCAGTTCCTTTTTCAGCGCGGCGTCGTTGCAGCCGTCGGGCAGTTGCAACCGGGCGGAGGCCTTGAACAGCGTTTCGCCGGACATGGGTGCGCTGAGGCATTCACTGGAAAATTCCTCGACGTTCACGTTCGCGCGCGCGAGGGCGCTGGTGATTTCGCGGACAATGCCCGGGCGGTCGTGACCGACGATTTCGAGCTTGGTTTGCCGGCCTTTGGCTGCGGCGGCCGGGGGGGCGTCGGGGCGGACGACGACAGTCAGGCCGCGGCCCTGGAGTGCCTGCAAGGCAGCGAGCAACGGCTGGCGCTTTTCGACCGGCAGCTCGATGCGCAGAATGCCGGCGAACTCGCCGCCGAGCCGGCACATGCGGCTTTCCAGCCAGTTGCCGCCATGATCGGCCACCACGCGCGCCACCGATTCCACGAGGCCGGTGCGGTCCGGGCCGATGATCGTCATCACCAAGGGGACTTGCATGGTGTTTAGTTAAACCTTCGCCCGGTCGCTGGCAAGCGATTCCGGATTGATGGGCCTGATTTGGCGGTTGTAGTGTCGGCGCTGTGCGCCGATTTCGAGCCACAAGCTCGACGTTGCAGCAAGCTCGGATGCCGCCACCGGATCGCCGCCATCAGTCGCGGTCAGCCGGAGGATTCCGGGAACTAAATTCGTCCGCGAAGCCAGGTAATTATGTTCATCCGGCCTTTTCACGCGGCGGCATCTGTGTTAAAGAAGAACCGACAACGAACGAAAGGCCCTTATGATGCTCGAATACGCGCTGGAAAAATTTCCGATCTCGATGAAACTGCGGGAAGGCACGGAATGTGTGGTGCGTCCGCTGGGCAAACGGGATGAGACCCGCCTGCAAAAGTTTTTCCTCGCGGTGCCGGAGGAGGAGCGTTTGTTCATCAAGCGGCCGGTTTTCGACCGTGAGATTTTCAAGGAATGGTGCCGGCACGCGGATTTCGAGCGGAACCTGCCGTTGTTGATGTTGCACGGGCAGAAAATCATCGGCGAGGCGACGTTGCATCAGCGTTTCGGCGGCTGGAAACGGCACATCGGGCTCATCACCGTGCTGACGCATCCGCAATATCGCGGGCGGGACGTGGCCAAAATTCTCGTGGCCGAACAGGTGGAAATTGCGCGGGTGCTGGGTCTGCGGCGGCTGGAGGCGGAGTTGAACGGTGAACGCAAGGTGGCCATCCGCGCGCTGGAACAAATCGGGTTTCAGCACCTGATGAAACTGGAGGATTACGTTCTCGACATGAAGGCCGTCACGCACAATTACGTGCTCATGGGCATGGACCTGCGGGTGGACGAGGAATACGCCGGCGTCGGCGGTTGAATCTCAGGGCTGGCTGGTGATTTTCTGCCAGTTGACGCCCTGGGTCTTGGCGTAGGCGGAGAAGGCCTTTTCGTTCTGAATCAACACGGCGCGGACCACGCTCGAATCATCCGCGCGTCCCAGATCAACGATGCTGTCCGGGATGATGCCCATTTTTTTGTGCGCGTAGAGGAGCGCAAACACCGCCTGCGCAATCGTGCCAAACGGCAAATCCTTGTAAACGCCCTCGACCGTGTCCTCAACGGCGTCGGCGAGAAATTCCAGTTGATCCACGAGATGGGGATATTTCGGCGCGTTGATCTGGGTAAATTCCAGCTTCCACTGCGGCAATTGACGCAGGACTTTTTCCGCGATGGCCGGAGTGACATTCGCGGCGGCGCTGTTCACAAATCTCGCAATCTCAGGCATGACAGCGGCAATTTAAGGAATGTCCCGCCCCGGCGAAAGCAAAAATGTCATGTAAACGCGCTTCCATTCACCGCCGGATTCCTGCTACGAATACGTCCGTGCAAGATTTAATCGCCAAAGCCGAGACGCTGCTGGAGGCATTGCCGTACATCCAGAAATTCAGCCGCGCAACGTTTGTCGTCAAATACGGGGGCAGCTTCATGGATTCGCCGGACGAGCATGTCCGCAACGGGGTCGCCCGCGACATCATTTTTCTGAAAGCGGTCGAAATCAATCCCGTCGTCGTCCACGGCGGCGGCAAGGCCATCACCCGCGCGATGGAAAAGGCCGGGTTGAAGGCGGATTTCATCCAGGGCCAGCGTGTCACCGACGAAGCGACGGCGAAAATCGTGGACGACGTGCTGTCGCGTGAAATCAATCCGGAAATCGTCAAAACCATCAACGCCCTTGGCGGCAAGGCCATGAGTTTTGCCGGGCCGGATGTTTTCAAGTGCCGCAAGCTCTGGCTCGACGACAGGGAGAATCCGGGCCGGAAGATTGACATCGGTTACGTCGGCGAAGTGGTGGAAGTCAACACCGGGCCATTGCAGGAGTCCATCTGGTGCGGCTTCACCCCTGTCATCAGCCCGACGGCGCGCGGCGAGGACGGGAAAATTTACAATTGCAACGCCGACGTGGCGGCGGCGAAGGCGGCCATTGCGCTCAAGGCGCGGCGGCTCGTGTTCATGAGCGACGTGCCGGGCCTGCTGCGCGATCCGAAGCAGCCCGACTCAATTATTCCGCACCTGCAAACCGGCGAGGTGGATGCGCTCAAAAAATCCGGGGTGATTGACAAGGGCATGATTCCGAAGACGGACAGCGCCGTGGCGGCCATTCAATCCGGCGTCGAAAAAGTTTCGTTCGTGGACGGCCGCGTGCCGCACGCCGTCCTGCTGGAAATTTTCACCGACGAAGGCGTCGGCACGGAAATCGTTTTGTAAAAATCGGATTGATGAAGTTGTCAATATCAGGAACGGACCTGTTTATGAAACCAGGAATGAATTTCCAGTTTGTCGACTATTATCTGCTTGGCGGGAATTCTTTCCTGGTAATTAAATAGTTAGGCCACATCAAGCGCTCAAAAAATATACAAAATTGCAATCGTCGGTGTCTATTGATTGATATGAAAACAAAAGGCCTCTGCCCCTCCAGTTTTGACCAAGTCATGCAACTTGATTATCACACTTGCATTGCTGCGCTGGCCACCAGTAGCCGTGGGTCGACTTTGGAATGTTGGGTCGCGACCGCAATGCTCGAGTTGTCCGCAAATGCTGAAGTATGATTTCCTCTGCAACAATGGCGACCGGCAAGCGAATCGCGATGCTGGTCTTGCTCTTTGAGTTGGTATCAGGAGTCTGTTCTGGAGCAGCGTTTCGGCTAAGTTTTCTTGATCAAGAGTCGACTCTCGCGGACACTTGCCAACTGCTGAAGCAGGCCGGAGTCTCAGAGGAAAGCGTTTCGACATTTAAAAAACTGGTCGAGCACCACAACCGGCACGGCAATCGGGTGGACAAGACCAATTTCCCGGTGGCAAAAGGCGGCTTCTATGAATTCCGCGATTTGGCCGACTTCACCAACCGCCTGCGGGCTGCGTTTTATTTGACACCCACCGATCATTCGCCGGACCAGGATACATTTACGTGCTTCGATGCAGCGTGTCTGTTGCTCTACGGTGCGGGATGTCGAGCGCCGGATTTTGAGAAGAACCTCAACTCCAAGGACATCGTCCTGTCGAAAGCTGACCCGCAGACGTTCCGGTCGGAGTATCACTGGGCTCTCTTTCCGGAAAAGCGCTACGAGCGTCTGACGGGCAAGGCCAGAAGCGAGGGGGAAACGCAACTGATCCTCAGCATCCGGGCGACCCGCGTTCTGGCTAGCCCTGATGCAACGAACGATTTGGCTTGGCGTGCGGGGTTTACGTCTTATGTCCGGGAACTGAAGGAAGGTGGCTTTGTCTTTCCGGGAAGCTTCAAGTTGGGCCTGGTTTTTTTCGCGATGCCGAACGGGCAATTCATCGCGGACCACGCGTTCCTGTGCATTCCCAACCAGGGCCGGTTGGTTTGCGTGGAGAAAGCCAGCAGCCCCGGTCCGTATGTGCGCACGGAGTTCGAGTCCGAGGAGGACCTGGCCCGTTACATAAGCTGGAGCTTCCTAGAGATTGCGAGTAACCCGAAATTGAAAGTACCTGGTACCGTAGTCTTTGTATCACTCAACGACAAGCTGGTTGGCGTTTACCCAACGGAGCCCAGCACCGAAGGGAGGAAATCTCCCATGCCAGCACAACCTGCAATGACAAGACAGCCCAATAATATTTTGAAGGCAAATGGGCAGACAGCTTCATCCCTATCTGATGCTACCGAGAAGGGGCGAGTGTTTTTGGTAAGCCTTTTTGATCCCGACCTGAATCTGTTGCCCGAATATCGAGGAGCGGATGTCTATTGGCTGTTTCATGACAACTATCTGGCTGCAAAGGTGCTCAACGCCAGCTACCCGAAGACAGCCGGGAGTATCATGGCCGCAATACAACGAGAGGGTTCCTATACATCCGGCAGGATGGGACTGATCTTCGGAGAGGCGGACAAGGCTTGGCCATTTCGTCAATCTCAACTTGTTGACGTGCGTCGAGTCGGAGGGAAAGTCATCCGTACCGAGACGGAATCTGACCGTGTTTTCGTTGGGTGGGAGGAGTATGCGGACCTCCTGTTGCTGGCCTGCCTCACGGAAGAACACCAAGGACACCAGTCAGTAGCTAGGCAACACTGGGAAAGCGCCATGCGACTTTGGGACGGCAATGGTTTCCTCGATGCCGCAGCCAAGCACGATGGCCGTTATTCGACTTACAAGCTTGGTCTGGCGCTGCTCGCAGCTAGCTGCTTGTTGCCGCCTGTGCAGCCACCGCAAGGTTTGCTAAATAAGCTATTGACTCTCCAAGATAATTCGGGCGGCTGGATTACTGACTACGATGCAATGGGCAAGAAGATTGGCTTGGCAAATGTGGAAACGACATGCTTGGTTATCTTAGGTATTGAGTCGTCCAATGATTACAAGCAACGAACAGGGTATGACATAAACGGGTCAGGTCTTGATTTTAGCAACTCACACCTCGGAGTAGTCGGGGCACGTCCTGTGCGGGAAGCGTTGTCCCAAGCCGAAAAACCGAATTGATGAAGCTGTCGGGAAGTGCAACATTAGCATCATGACCAATCAGGCCGCTTACATTTTGCGTGAGAACACCGGAACTTCCGGGATTGTGGAGTCCGCCCGCGCGGCAGTGTCCGTGCTGGCGGAACACGATATTCCGCATCTGATTGTCGGCGGATTGGCGGTGCAGGAGCATGGCTATCCGCGGGTGACCATTGATGTGGACATCGTGGTGCCCGACGTGCTGGAGGCGGTGGAATTTCTCACGGCCAGCCTCACCGGGCCGTTTTATCGCGTGCCGGATGTTCATGATCGCGTGGAGGACCGGCGCAACGGTGTGCTGATTGATTTGCTGCCGGCGGGGAAGGTTTTGAAAAGCGGTTGCAAGGTGCCGTTTCCGCAACCCACCACCGTGGCTGAACAGTTTCAAATTATATCGCTGGAGGACCTCATCGCGCTCAAGCTCGACAGTTGGGCTGGTTCTCCCGTGCGGCGGCACAAAGACAAAACCGATGTCATCGAGTTGATCAAATATCGCAAACTTCCCCGCGACCTGGCCGTGAATCCGGTTGTCCGCACGCTCTACACCGAGACGTGGGACGCCCTGCAGGCGGAGAAATAAAAATTTCTTGGTTCCTCGACAATTGCAGTGGAGTTGGTGTTTAAGCCCGCCCTCACCCCGACCCTCTCCCCCGGGGAGAGGGGGAGCAATTCACATCGCTGGACAATTTCTCGATCTTTTTGCAACCACCGATTCTGTGTTATTGGCCGTGAGACACAGGATAACCAAGCTTGTCGAATGGCTCAAAACGCGGCGAACCATTCCCCTCTCCTGGGGGAGAGGGCCGGGGCGAGGGCGGACGTTCATTGATTTCGTGGCCGGAACTGAAAAGTCGTGTGTTCACGTCACCCAATTAGAAAAACAGGAAGCAATTTTTTGTGTTCTTTGCGCTCCTTTGCGGTTAAAACAATCCGCCGATGAAAGAAATTGTACCGCCATCACCACCGCCGCTCGTTCACAACCAGTTCGAGTCCGTGCGGGAATTGTTCAGCCAGAACGTCGTGCCCAGCTATGGCCGCTTTGACCTCGTGTTCAGCCATGGCGCAGGCAGTTACCTGTTTGATGTCGCGGGCAAACGCTACCTCGACCTCGGCGCCGGCATTGCCGTGTGCTGTCTCGGCCACGCGCACCCGGCCATTACCGAGGCGCTCGTCGAGCAATCGCGCAAATTGATCCACGTCTCGAACCTGTATTTCACCGAGCCGCAGGGCCGGCTGGCCGCCGAGCTCGTCAAGCGCATCGGCGCGGGCAAATGCTTTTTTGCCAACAGCGGCGCGGAAGCCAACGAAGGCCTGTTCAAGCTTGCGCGTAAATTCGGCCACGACGAAGGCAGGTTTGAAATTCTGACCGCGACGAATTCCTTTCACGGGCGCACGCTGGCCGGCATCGCCGCGACGGGCCAGGACAAGGTCAAAAAAGGTTTCGAGCCGGCGACGACGGGTTTCCGGCATATTCCGTTCAACGATCTAACCGCCGCGCGTAATGCCATTTCGCCCGCGACCGTTGCCATCCTGATGGAAGGGGTGCAGGGCGAGGGCGGCGTCACGCCGGCCACGCCGGAATATCTGCTCGGCCTGCGCGCGCTGTGCGACGAGAAAAAGCTGTTGCTGTTCCTGGATGGCGTGCAGTGCGGGCATTATCGCACCGGACGGTTCCAAAGCTTTCAGCGGATTCTGGAAGGGCAACAACGTGTTGCCGGCATCTTGCCGGCAAATCAAAAAAGTTTGTCCTGCCAGCAAGATGCTGGCAGCACGTTTCTGCCCGACGGTGTTTCCATGGCCAAATCGCTCGGTGGCGGATTTCCCATTGGCGCGTTCTGGGTGCGGGCGCCGTATGCCGATTTGCTGGGGCCGGGCACACACGCCTCGACGTTTGGCGGCACGCCGCTGGCCTGCGCCGTCGCCCTCAAAGTGCTCGAAGTCATCGAACGCGAGCGGTTGGACGAACAAGCCCGCAAGCTCGGCAAATGGTTTAAAGACGAGCTGGAGCGGCTGGTGAAAACCTATCCGCAAGTCGTCAAACGCGGACGCGGCCTGGGTTTCATCCTGGGTCTGGAACTGGTTGAAAAAGAAAAAATCCCGGCGTTTGCCAAAAGTGATAAAACGGCCGCGCTGCAATTTGTGAATCGCCTGCATGAAGCCGGCGTGCTCACGATTCCGGCGGGCACGCAAATTGTGCGTTTGTTGCCGCCACTGAATCTGAAGCCGCAGGAAGCCGGCGAAGGCATCAGCAAAATCGAGGAAGTCGTCAAAGCGATTGCATGAACACGAATGTCGAGACCTATCAAATTGTTGATGCGAGCCCCGCGACAAAAATGGTCATTTGGGGCATCATTTGTGTAATTGCAGTTGCGGCAATTATTTTCTACCTAAAAAAGAGATAATGACTCCCGCCGCGCTCCAGCGTCTGGCCGCGAATGATCCCGTGATGCGGCGGCTCATCCGGGAGTTTGGGGCGTGCGGGCTGGAGCCGGAAACCCGGCGTTCGCCGTTCCAATCGCTGGTGATGGCGGTTGCGCATCAGCAACTCAACGGCACGGCGGCCAACGCCATTCTCTCGCGCTTCAAAAAATTGTTTCCGGGACGCCGGTTCCCGCGTCCGGACGATTTGGCGTCGGTTTCCGATGATAAGTTGCGCGGGGCAGGCTTTTCCCGGGCGAAAATTCTGGCCATCCGCGACATCGCGGCAAAAACCCTGTCCGGCGTTGTGCCGACATCGCGGCAGATTGAGAAATTGTCCGATGACGGAATCATTGAGCGGCTCACGGAAGTTCGCGGCGTGGGACGCTGGACGGTGGAAATGCTGCTGATCTTTCAACTGGGCCGCCCCGACGTATTGCCGGCGGATGATTTCGGCGTGCGCACCGGATTCCGCCTTGCTTACAAAAAACGCGGGCTGCCGGCGGTGAAGGAACTGCTCGCGTTTGGTGAACGCTGGCGTCCGCATCGCACGACAGCCGCATGGTATCTCTGGCTGGCGGCCGACGAGGCGAAGAAGAAGTAGGACAAACTTTCCGCCTTCGCGGCGTGCCAAAGCGCCGCTCCGGCGCGACGGCGGCAAGCCGGTCTCAAACTTCAATCCGAAAATATGGCGAGACGCAAGATGGCAAGATGCCTGTCCTGCGTTGGTTGGAAGGGCGCAACTTTAGGGCGTGTTGCCCAAATCATTTTGGAGACGCCGGAGCGCGGCTGTCTCAGCCGCAGCACGTTCGACAACCCCAAAGCCCGTGGAATTTCGTGCGCTCATTTGGCAATCCCGGCTGCTGCGGGTGGGACACCTGCGCTCCGTTCCATTTGGGCAACACGCCCTTTACACTTCTCCCAAACGTAGCGCAGCCGTCCCTGGCTGCGAGTTCCCGGGGCGTCCGCGCCCCGTGGACTGGGCTTGGTCGCGGGACGCGGCCAGAACCCGCAGGCGGAGACGCCTGCGCTACGGGGGCAGTGCGCGGATGCGCCCCGGTTGGGAAGCGGCGCGCAAAAAGAAGTGACGCCGGGCCGGACTTGGGTTAATACATCTACTTTGGGCGATATACCCAGACTCTTAAAAGATGAAACATCTATTGTCATTGGAAAAATTACCGCGCGCGGATTTTGAAAAAATTCTGCAAGCCGCCGCCGTGTTCAAACGCGAGCGCGGTCACCATCAAACCCAACCGCTGGCCGGCCAGACCTGGGCGTTGATGTTCTCCAAATCGTCCACGCGCACAAGGGTTTCATTCGAGGTCGGCATCCACGAACTCGGCGGCCGGCCGATGTTTCTCAACGCCAATGACATCCAGCTCGGCCGCGGCGAGCCGATCAAGGACACCGCGCGCGTGCTGGGCCGGATGATTCACGGCGCGGTCATCCGCACCTTCGCGCAAAGCGACATCGAGGAATTCGCCGGATTTTCCGGCGTTCCGACCATCAACGCGCTGACGGACGACGAGCATCCGTGCCAGATTCTGGCGGACATATTCACGTTCCAGGAAAAGCGGGGGCCGATTGCGGGCAGGACCGTCGCGTTCATCGGCGACGGCGCGTGCAACGTGGCGAACTCGTGGATTTGGACGGCGGCAAAATTCGGGTTTGAATTGCGCATTGCCGCGCCAAAAAAATTCCAGCCATCCGCCGCCTTGTTGAAGCGGGCGGGCGGAAAAATTTCCATTTCAACCGACATCCAGGCAACTGCGAAAGGCGCGGATTTGCTATACACCGATGTCTGGATTTCGATGGGCAAGGAAGCCGAAGCGAAGGAGCGCATCAAGATTCTGACGGGTTACCAGATCAATCAATCGCTGGTGAAGCTCGCCAAGCCCGGCGCCGTGGTGATGCAGTGCCTGCCGGCCTATCGCGGCAAGGAAATTGACGACGCGACGCTCGAAGCCCACGCGGACACCATTTTCGAGGAAGCCGAAAACCGGCTGCACGTGCAGAAGGCGATTTTGAACTGGGCGGTT